>WNGD01001295.1_pt1 | contig 27248 bp, 18 predicted proteins | sample 5400671 | NCBI WGS metagenome assembly WNGD01 (sample SAMN13153369, study PRJNA577476) | soil metagenome | isolation source: 40 cm soil or saprolite under grassland replicate 2 | place: USA:California | collected 2016-06-15
TCCCTGAATGCTGAGGCCTGGGACCAGCTGGCAATGGCGCTTGAGGAAGCCGGCAGTCGGGACAGCGCGGCAGCAGCGTGGCACCGGGCGGTCGCCTTGGACCCGGGATACGTCCGGGCCAAGGCGTTCCTTGCCATCCACTATTGGTGGTGGCGCGCCTACGATAGCGCGGCCGCGTGGGCGGACAGCGCGGTGGCGACGGACCCGTTGTACGGGCTCGGGCGGGTCATCGCCGGGCAGGCTGCGCTGTCACGCGGCCGCCGCGCCGAGGCGGAATCGCAATTGGGCGCCGCGCGTCGCTTGCCCACCGGGCCCGGGAGCAACGGGCTTTCGGGATTCGTCTCCCAGGCGGTCGCCGCCGGAGACACCGTCGGGGCGCGCCGGCTTCTGACAGCAGCCGAGGCTCGCACAAACCCGGCGGCGCCTGACAACCATAGTGCGGTCAACATCGCGGCCGGGTATGCGGTGCTCGGCGAAGTCGACCAGGCGCTGACGTGGCTCGAGCGCTATCGGCCAACGCGCGACCTGCACTTCCAGCTGCACCTGAGGCTCGACCCGCCGCTCGATCCGCTACGGCTCGAGCCTCGGTTCCAGGCGCTGTTACTCAAGGGTCCGTGACGTGGCGCCCCACCGGATCCTCGCGTGCTGCAGCCTGCCGGCGCTGTTGCTGAGCCTCGGGTCGAGCATCCTCGCCGCGCAAGGCACGACGACGGCATCGGTCAGCGGGACCGTCGCCGACGATAGCAGCCGCGGCCTTGAGTCCGCCGATGTCCAAGTCATCAACCGCGCCACGGGCGTGGTGACGTCGAGTGTAACGCGCGACGCCGGCCGGTATCTCGTCCAGGGGTTGGAGGTCGGCGGACCGTACACGATCGTTTTTCGCCGCATCGGCTTCGCGACCGAGACGCGCGAGCATGTCTTCTTGAGCCTCGGACAGGACCTGCGGCTCGATGTCCAGCTCGCGTCCGAGGCGACGGTCCTGAGCCCTGTCGTGGTGCACGGCAATCCAGATCCGGCGTTCTCCAGTGCTCATACCGGCGTGGCGACCATCGTGTCGGACTCGGCGCTCCGGCGGTTGCCGACTGCGAACCGGGATCTCTACGGCTTCGTGGTGCTCGCCCCCCAGGTGTCCACCGCGAGCGGCCTCTCGGGCGGCGGGGTAAACCACCGCTTCAACAACTTCCTGATCGACGGAGCGAGCGAGCTGGGCGTGTTCGGCAGGCTGAACGGCGCGGTCTACGGAGCCAAGGCGATTTCGATCGAAGCGGTGAAGGAGTACCAGATCGTTTTGTCGCCCTACGCGGTCGCACTGGGCGATTTCGCGGGCACCCTGATCAACGCCGTCACCAAGAGCGGCACCAACGCCTTCCACGGAACGGCGTTCTTCTACGCCCGGAGCGATCAACTGGCCCGTAACGGCTCGTTCCAGGGCTCCTCGGCGTACCAGTCACAGACCGGCCTCTCCCTCGGCGGACCGCTGGTGCGCGACAGAGTCCACTTCTTCATCGCAGCAGAGTTCCAGGACCGCACGACACCGGCGAACGGTCCGTACGTCGGGCAGAGCGCTTCCAGCCAGACCCCGTTGCCCGCGGACACCGCCGACATCACCCGGTTCGCGCAGATTCTCGCCGCCAAGGGTCTCCAGGCAGGCACGGGGGGGTTGGTGGACACCCACGATCCCGCCGGCAACCTGTTCGCGCGGGTGGACGTCGCGCTCCCCGCGTGGAACAGCCGGCTGGTGCTGCGCTACAACTGGACCCGCGCGGATAGCGGAGCGTTGTCGCGGCCCGAGACAGCGGTCGCCACCACGTGCTTCACGCGGTCCTGCTTTCCGTTGTCTTCCGCGCAGCGGCACCAGCTCGCCGTCAAGAACGTGGCCGCCGCCCAGCTGTATAGCTATTTCCGCAACGGCGCCGACAACGAGCTGACCCTCGGCTACCGCACGCAGCCGCTGAGAATAACGCCCGACGTGAACCAGCCCCTGATCCAGGTCACCGTGCCCAACCCAAGCGCGCCCGGCAACACCAGCACTCTCCAGGCGGGGGCGGTCGAGTTCGCCCAGGGGAATCGGACGGATCAGGTGGTCTACGACATCGCAGACGACTTCACGTTCCCGATCGGCGCTCACCGTGTCAGCGCCGGGACGAAGGTCGAGCCCTACCGACTGCGTCTGTTCCAGCTCAAGGGCTCGTACGGCACCTGGACATTCTCGAGTCTCGACGCGCTGCAGCGCGACAGCGCGCAGTCTTATAGCATCGCCCGAGATCTTGGCGGAGCGGACGCCACAATGCGAGGAGTCCAGGTCGGGATGTACGCCGGCGATCAGTGGCAGATCTCCCCGCGGTGGTCGCTCACGTACGGCCTGCGGGTCGATGTGCCGATCTTGATCAACAAGCCTCCCTACGACAGTGCGGTGGCTGCGGCGTTCGGCCGGCGCACCGACCGAGTCCCGACGGGTCAGCCGCAGTGGTCGCCGCGGGTCGGGTTCAACTGGGATGTGACCGGGGACCAGCGGAATCAGATTCGCGGAGGCGCCGGCGTGTTCGTCGGGCGGCCGCCGCTCGCCTGGCTGCTCAGCGCCTACGCCAACTTCGGCAAGGGGCTTGGCGTCCTCACCTGCAACGGCAACCCGCCGCCCTTCGATCCCGACTATGCCAACCCGCCGCTCGCCTGTGCGAGCGGCTCGGGCACCAGTACGAAGCCGGTCGTCACCTTCCTGGACCCCGATCTCAAGTTCCCGGAGACACTGCGCGCCTCGCTCGGCTACGACCGCCGGCTTCCCTGGGGCCTCGTGGCCACGGTGGAAGGTCTGTATACCAAAAACCTCGACGATTTCTTCTACGCGGACCGCAATCTGGCGGGGCCGATCGGCGTCGATCGCCATGGCCGTAGCATGTACGGCACGTTCGGCAATAACGGTCTGGCAACGCCGATCCTGATCTCGCCGGCATTCCCGAAACAGGTAATCGAGTTGACCAATCAGTCTCGGAACTACTCCTACAGCGTCACCGGTCAGCTGCAGAAGCGCCTGTCTCGCAGCCTCGAGGCCAGTGCCGCCTTCAACTACTCGCGCGTGCGCGACGTCCAGACTCCCCTCGCCGTCGGCGCCTACGACAACTGGCAGTCCGGGCGTACGGTGGCGGGCGACGAGCTGCGCGAGAACCTGGGAATCTCCGGCTACGACCAGCCCCGGCGGGTGGTCTTCAGCGCCACGTACACCTTCCCTTGGCAGCCGTGGAGCACCGACGTATCCCTCGTCTACATCGGGGAATCGGGGCTGCCCTACACCTACTTCGCGAACGGCGATCCGCGCACGGGGGACTTGAACGCCGATGGCACGACTCAGAACGACCCCGTCTACATCCCCAAGAGCACCTCCGACACCCTGGAAATTCGGTTCTCCGGCACCGCCGCGGAGGTCGCCGCCCAGCAAGCGGCATTCGACAGGTTTCTGCGCGACACGCCGTGCGCCAACGTGCAGCGCGGCGGGATCATGGAACGGAACAGTTGCCGTAGCCCGTGGCGCAACACGACGAATCTCTCGATCCGCCAGTCGCTGCCGACCCGCCCCGGCCACACGCTCACGCTCCAGGTCGACATCTTCAACTTGCTGAACCTGATGAACAAGCACTGGGGGCTGCTCAAGGTCCCCAACACTGCATTGCTCACGCAGGTCGCGGGGCCGGCTGCGCAGCAACCGATCTTTCGCTTCGATCCGGCCTTCCTGCCTTACAGCTCGCAGAATCCGTACTCGTACTACCAGATCGAAGTCGCGGCGCGCTATAGCTTCTAGCCGTGTGTCCCGGTCATCGTGCCTCTCCGGCAGATGAGCCGAGAGGCGTCGAGCTGATCCGTCGCCTCGACGCCGCCTCGCCTCACCAGCCTCCGTTGGGGCGTACATTCACACGTTACGAGCGCCTTCCGTGATTAGGCTGCGCGAGGTTTGCGACAACGTAGCTACCGATTGCATCACCTGTCGCTCGTCCGTCGATGCAGGCTGAGCGGAAGTGAATGCCAATGTAGACTCGGGCGTCGTTCACCTCTTCGGACGCCCGTGAGAAACTGGTATACGTCCGCAGGACGCCGGGGAGGTTGTCCGACGCGGAGGTGAACGTGGCGTTATCACCAAAGAAGGCGCCGAGCACTGCAGCTGCCGCCCCACTGCTCGTGCTGTGGCCTGATGGATAATCCTGATGCGCGGGGGTGATGTGCATGCCCCCGACGAGGCGCAGCGGGAACCACTCGGGATCAGGGGCGGTCGAAGGGTTGCCGTCAGTGTCTGCCAGCCGAATGGCGGTCACGGGCCGCCAGAAGTTGTAATGGAACTTGGCGTCCCAGGCGGCAATGCTGGCATCGGCCATCGCGATGTTGAGCAGGGCAAACAGGCGGGCGTTTTCCGAGAGGGTCGTGTGACGCTCAGCGGCCACGGATAGAGCGATTCGATTCCAGTGGACCACGCCGTTATCATCCCAGAAGAGGGCGATCTGCGTTTGCTCAGCCGTGCGGGTCGAGCTGGTGGCGCTGCCCACCTCTTTGACCTCATTGAAATCCCTGGTGTACTGGTCGCTTCCTAATTCGGGCGGGCCGGCCGGACGAAATTGCGAAGGAGAACTCATCGCAAACGGAGTCACACAGGCCATCTCCGGGAACACGGCCGCACGGAAGTTGGGGGGCGTCGGACGCCACTGCCCCGGGGCCGGCGACGAAGGGAGGGGGATGGGGCACGGAGGATTGAAGGGAGGGTTCAAGCCGTCAGTGCTTCGCCACGCGAGGATGTCGTTGGCAACTTCCTTTCCCCACTCGATGCCGCGCGCGATGGACTCGCTTTCCTCAAGCTCTCCGTCGTCGGTAATCGAGACGAGCGATGCTGACCGCTCGAGATCGAAAGTGGCTTTCTGCGATGGGAAGAGGTTGACGAGGGCGACGTAGGCCGCCTGGATAGCTGCGGCGCGACGCGAGGCCCCTCGCGGCGCATCGGCGCCTACGTGGTAGGGGGTATACCGGCGCTCAATTCCGTTGACTGCGTCGAAGACGGCCGCGTCGACGATCGCCAGACGCCGTCCAGTGATCACGGGATTGGTGTTCTCCGCCTCGATCGCATTCAGCGCGTTGCGATTCCACTCGGTGACCACGTCTGGAGACCCCTCAGACTCCGCGAATGCGTCGAACCCAGGCGAACCCGGCCCGACCGGCTTGTCCGGATTGCATGCCAGCACCAGCGCCAAGAGCGCCGCGCCGACCGTGACCCTTCCACTGATGCGTCTCATCGCGCCTCTCCTGTGAATTGTGATTGCCGTGCCCGTGCCGCGGGGCTAGGTTTGGGTTGCGGAGCCAGTTTAGGGGAGCCGCGTCACGCCCTTGTGATGCGACCGTCACGCCGGCCGTAACGGCGACCCCACACTGCTCGTGAGCCTCTGAACCGCGCCGCCTATCCCAGAGGCCTCGCATGATCGAGCTCCGCATGCTCGGGAGGTTGAGCCTCACCAGCGCCGACGGGCGCGACGTGCGGGCCCTGCTCGGCCAACCCCGACGCCTCGCGCTCCTCGCCTACCTCGCCGCCGCGACACCCCCAGGCTTCCACCGCCGTGACAGCCTGCTGGCGCTGTTTTGGCCGGAGCTCGACCAGGAGCATGCCCGCGCCGCGCTGCGCCAGGCGCTGCACGTGGTCCGCGATGCGTTGGGCGCGGATGCCGTCGCGAGCCGGGGCGACGAGGAAATCGGCCTCGACTTCGATCGGGTCTCGTGTGACGTGACTGCATTCGGGCACGCGGTCGACGGGGAGCAATTCCGGGAGGCGCTCGACCTGTACCGGGGCGATCTGCTGGAGGGATTCTTCATCTCCGACGCGCCGGCCTTCGAGCAATGGCTCGAGACCGAGCGTGGTCGGCTGCGGGGGATGGCATCACGGGCGGCGCGGAGGCTGGGGGAGCGCTGCGAAGCCGACGGCAACCTCACCACCGCCGCGCACTGGGCTCGTCGGGCGCTGGACCTCGTCCCAAACGAAGAAGCGTTGCTGCGCCGTCTGATCACCGTGCTGGACCGGCACGGCGACCGGGCGGGCGCGCTGCAGGCGTATGCGGAGTTCACCGCGCGCCTCGCCGAGGAATACGAAGCCCAGCCAGCCCCCGAAACGGAGGCGCTCGTTGCCGCGGTGCGGGCGCGACAGCAGGCGCAGCCGGCGGACGCCCTACCCCCTGTGGATCGCCTGCCCCGCCTGCGGACGGGGCTCGCGGCCCGCTACCGGGTGGAGCGCGAGCTCGCCCGCGGCCGGACGGCCGCGGTCTTTCTGGCCCACGACCTGAAGCACGACCGTGCAGTCGCGATCAAGGTGCTCCATCCCGAGGTCGCGGCCGCGGTCGGCGCCACGCGTTTCCTACGCGAGATCGGCTTCGCCGCCCAGCTCCACCACCCGCACATCGTCCCATTGCACGACTCGGGCGAACAGGATGGGCTAGCCTACTTCGTCATGCCGTACGTGGAAGGTGAGTCCCTGCGGGACCGTCTGGAGCGCGAGCCGCAGCTCCCGCTGCCCGAGGTGCTCCGCGTCGCCGGCGACGTAGCGCAAGCCCTCGCCTACGCTCACTCGCTCGGCGTGGTGCATCGGGACATCAAGCCGGAGAACATCCTGCTCGAGAACGGTCATGCCCTCGTGGCGGACTTCGGGATCGCGCGAGCGATCAGCGTCGCGGGGAGCGACCGGCTCACGGAAACGGGAATCGCGCTCGGCACTCCTGCCTACATGAGCCCCGAGCAGGGAGCGGAGGACGGGCAGGTGGACGGGCGCAGCGACCTCTATGCGCTCGGCTGCGTCGTCTATGAGATGCTCGCGGGCGCGCCGCCGTTCACGGGACCGACCGCCCAGGCGATCCTCGCTCGCCATGCCGTTGACCCCGTTGCTCCGATCCGGACCGTGCGGGACACGGTACCCGCCGGCGTGGAACAAGCCGTCCTGAAAGCCTTGGCCAAGGTTCCAGCGGATCGCTATCCCGGGGCGGCCGAGTTCGCGCAGGCGCTGACGCAGCCAGCCCTCGAGCAACGGCCGAGCGGGCGCCTATCGAAGAGCCGGGGAGGGAAGCTCGCACTCGGCGTGGGCCTCTCGGCCGCAGCTACTGTGGCGCTGCTCATCGGCTTCAGCGTCGGGGGCGGGCGGGAGCGGCCGCATCCCCGGACCCCACTCACGAGCAACGCCGAGGCGTACGATCTGTACCTGCGCGCCGACATGCTTCTCACCCAGCGTCAGAATCGAGAGAACGATTCGGTCGCGATCACGCTGTTCGAGCGCATCGTGGCGCTGGACCCGAGCTTTGCCGCGGCTCAGGCCGGGCTGGCGCGCGCCTACGCGCTGTGGGTGAGCGAATTCGCTCCGGGCGACACGGCGGCGCTTGAGCGAGCCCAGGTGGCCGCGGACAAAGCGCTTCGCCTCGACCCGAATCTCGCGGAGGCACACCTGGCCCAGGCCCGCCTGCTGTGGGGGCCCTCAAACCATTTCTTCCACGAGCGAGCGATCCAGGAACTCCGGCGCGCCCTGAGCCTCGACCCGAACATAGCGCACCACAATCTGGGGAACATCTATCTGCATATCGGAATGCTCGACCAAGCGATCGCCGACCTTCAGAGGACGCTCGCGATCTCGCCTCGCGCGGACAACGCCTTGCGACGCATCGCGGAAGCGCGTGCGTATCAAGGGCGATACGAAGAGGCCCTGAGAATCCTGAGCCAGGTAGACCCCGAGGCCAACCCGCCGTACTGGTACTATCAAATGGCGCTCGCGCTGCTGCACCTGGGGCGGAGCGACTCGGCATTCGCATTGATACGGAGCTACCTACAGATGCATCCCGAGGACCGAGGCGGCGTCGTGACGAGCGCGCGCGCCGTGTGGTTTGCCTTGGCAGACAACCGGCCCGCCGCGGCGCGGGACATCCAAGCGGCCGTCCAAAAGGGCAAGGGATACATCCACTTCCATCACGCCGAGTATCACATCGCTTTGGCGTACGCGCTGCTCCACCAGCCCGACTCAGCCGTACACTGGCTACGCCAGGCCGCTGAGGATGGGTTCCCCTGCTACCCGCTGTTCGAGCATGATCCGTTCTTAGACAACATCCGAGCCGATCCGGGCTTCGTGGCCTTCCTGCGCGAGCAGAAGGCCCAATGGGAGCGCTACCGGGCGACGCTCTGAGTGCCGCGCTACCCGAACACGGGCGTCAGCGGCGGATCGCCCCGGAGCACCGCCTGCACGTTCGCGAGCGCGATCGCCGCCATCTGGCGCCGTGTCTCGAGAGTCGCGCTGCCGATGTGCGGCAGCAGCACGGTGCGTGGGGCCGCAACGAGGCGCGGATGAATCGCGGGTTCCTCGAGGTACACGTCGAGCCCGGCCGCGCCCAGCCGCCCCTCTTCGAGCGCGATGGCGAGCGCCTCTTCGCGGATCAGGTCGCCGCGCGCCGTGTTGATGAGGATGGCGCGCGGCTTCATCTGCCGCAGCGTGTCGGCGTTGATGATGCCCTCGGTCTCGGGCACCGCCGGGACATGGAGCGAGAGCACGTCGCTCTCCTGCAACAGTCGCGAGAGCTCGACCCGCACGGCGCCCGTCTCCCGCTCGAACTCGGGCCGCGGGTTGCGCGCCGTATAGAGGATTCGCATCCCGAACGGCACCGCCCGGCGCCCCACCGCCTGGCCGATCCGCCCAGCCCCGAACAGGCCGAGGGTGCGGCCCCGCAGCTCGAGCCCGAGCAGCAGCTCGGGATGCCACCCCGTCCACGAGCCGCCTTTCACGAGCTCGGTCCCCTCCACCACGCGCCGGGCGCAGGCGAGGATGAGCGCCCAGGCGAGATCGGCCGTCGCGTCGGTGAGGACGTCGGGGGTGTTCGTGACCGTGATGCCGCGCAGCTGGGCGGCCACCACGTCCACGTTGTCGTGCCCGACGGCGCAGTTCGCGACGATCCTGAGCTTGGGGAGATGCTTGAACTCCGTGCCGCCGACCCAGCGCGACAGGAGCGGCACGATCGCCACGTAGTCGCCCCGGGGCGTCGGCGTGTTCGCCGCGATCCAAGTAACGTCGAGCCCGGCCAGTTGGTCGGGCTCGAGGAGGCCTTGCAGCTCGGCGGCGATGAGGACGCGGTGGAGAGGGCGAGGGGGTGGGCCCACTACCGCAGCTTCGCCCGTCGGATCGAATCGTCCACGGCGAGCGCCCGTTCCGGGCTCCACTTGTAGTAGAGCTGGAGACACGCGCCGGCTTGCATCTGCGTCTGCCGCGTGCAGGCGTGGATCTGGTCGCGGTGCCGGGAGGTGTCGTGGCGCCACAGGGAGTCTTCCGTGGCCTTGGCCCGCGCCTCCGCCCATCCAAACTCCATGAGGCAGCGGCTGACCTCACCGGACGGGTCGATCGAGCACTGCTGGACTTCCTTCATGTGCCGCTGGGCGTCCGCCCGCCACGCCGAGTCGGCGCGGACCTGCGCGACGCTGTCCTGCTCGTGCTCGAACCGCTGGGCGTACACGAGCGCCTGGTCCTTCTTCCATTTGTACTGCAGCACGAGACAGTTGGCGGCGCCCTTCGCATCCATGGTGATGGCGCTGCAGGCGCGCACTTCTGTGAGCTTCTTCGCTTCCGACTTGCTGCACGCCGCGGCGGCGATGGCGGGCAGCGCGGCCAACCAAGCTCTCGTCCAGCGCATCACGACCTCCTTACGTTGAGACGCTTAGACGCCGAGGCGGCGCGGCGACTGGGCGTCTCTAACATACGGACAGGGTGGGATTCGAACCCACGGTACCCTTGCGGGCACACCGGTTTTCGAGACCGGCCGTTTCAACCGCTCACGCACCTGTCCAACGGCTAGACGGGTAGACGGGCAGACGGGTAGACGGGTAGGGGGATCAGAGACCGAACTTCTACTACCCGTCTACCCGTCTACCCGTCTCTCCGTCTACCCGTCCAGTAGTTACGGATAGGGTGGGATTCGAACCCACGAAACGGTTACCCGTTTACACGCTCTCCAGGCGTGTGCCTTCAGCCGCTCGGCCACCTATCCCGACTACGAGACGTACAGACGGGTAGACGGATAGACGGGTAGTAAATACATAGGCCGACAGCGTTTCGCTACGGGGCGGGCGCCAAGCGTGAACCCCCAGACCCCTCGGACGCGTATCATGTGGCATTCCCCCACGGAGGATCCATGAACAAACTCCCGGCGAAGCGCGAGCCACCCGAGCCCACTGAAGTGGAGGACACCCCCACGTGGCGTGACCTGGGCGAGCGGGTGCGCGACCTGATGAAGGATTTCCTGCGCGAAGGCAAGGCGCTGGAGCGCGACCTCGAGCCCAAGCTGCTCCCCGCGCTCAAGCGACTGAAAGCCGAGATCGAGAAGCTGATCGCGAAGCTCGAAGGGCGCGCGAAGGGGGGATGAGTCATGTCGCGCTCCCCCGGTCGTCCGGCAGCGCGAGGGCGAGCGTCGCCGCCGCGGCGAGCGCCGTGACCGCCACGTGGCGGCGCCGCTCCGCCGTCCGGTCCGAGTGCCGCGCGATGATCACCATGGAAGCCGGCTTCGGCGAGACCGAGGAGGAACCGCAGCAAGCGGTCCAGGTAGTTGACGATGTAGCAGCTGAATAAGTACGGAATGAGGCGGCGGGTGACCTTGGCCGTGACGGCGCGCTCGTCGATCATCCGCCGATCGGCTCGAACCGCGCCGTGAAATGCCGCAGCCACGGCGCCTGCTCCACGATGCGGTAACCCCGGATCGCTTGCTTGCGCCGCGCGACGTCAGCGATCACTTCCGCGACGTAGTCGACGTGGCTCTGCGTGTAGGTGCGCCGCGGCACGGCGAGCCGCACCAGCTCCAGCGGCGCCGGAGCCTCGCTGCCGTCGGGCCGTCGCTTCCCGAACATCACCGACCCGATCTCGACGCCCCGGACGCCGCCGGCGCGGTACAGCTCCACCGCCAGCGCCTGCGCGGGATACTGCGCCGGCGGGATGTGGGGCAGCAACGCCTTCGCGTCCAGGTACACCGCGTGACCGCCCGGCGGCTGGACCACCGGCACGCCCGCGCGCTCCGCCTGCTCCGCGAGGTACGCGGTCGAGCGGAGCCGGTACTTCAGGTAGTCCTCGTCGAGCACTTCGTCGAGCCCCGTGGCCACCGCCTCGAGGTCGTAACCCGCGAGGCCGCCGTACGTCGGGAAACCCTCGGTGAGGATCAACAGGTTGCGGCACTCGCGCGCGACCTCGGGGTCGTTCATCGCGAGAAACCCGCCCATGTTCGCGAGGCCGTCTTTCTTGGCCGACATGGTGCAGCCATCCGCCAGGGCGAACAACTCGCGCGCGATCTCGCGCGGCGTCTTGGCCGCGTACCCTTCCTCCCGCAGCTTGATGAAGTAGGCGTTCTCGGCGAAGCGGCAGGCGTCGAGGTACAGGGGGATGCGGTGCCGGTCGCACACCGCGCGCACGGCCCGCAGGTTCGCGAGGCTCACCGGCTGGCCGCCGCCCGAGTTGTTCGTCACCGTCACCATCACGAGCGGCACACGCTCCCTTCCCACCTCGGCGAGCGTAGCCTCGAGCGCGGCGACATCCATATTCCCCTTGAACGGATGTCTCGCCGCGGGGACCCGGCCCTCCGGAATGACCAGGTCGCGCGCTTCGGCGCTGCAGAACTCGATGTTGGCGCGCGTGGTGTCGAAGTGCGTGTTGTTCGGCACGACGTGTCCTTGCTTCACCAGCACCGAAAACAGGATCCGTTCGGCGGCCCGGCCCTGGTGAGTCGGGATGACTTCCGTGAACCCGGTGAGCGCCCGCACGACGTCCTGGAACCGATAGAACGATCGGCTCCCCGCATACGACTCATCGCCGTCCATCATGGCGGCCCACTGGCGCGACGACATGGCGCCCGTGCCGGAGTCGGTCAGCAGGTCGATGAGGACTTGGTCGGCGTGGAGGCCGAACAGGTTGTATCCCGCGCGCTGCAGGGCGGCTTCCCGCTGGTCGGGCGTGGTGAACGCGATGGCTTGCGTGGCATGGATGCGGAACGGTTCGATGATCGTGCGGAAAGGCATGGCGGTAACGGGCGGTAGAGGGCGGTAGTGGGCGGTAGTGGTGAGCGTTAAACATACCGCCAGTTACCGCCTGTTACCGTCCATTACCGGCGTTTCTCGAAGAACCCTCGCAGCAGCTCCCCGCACGCCTCCCGCTCGACACCCCCAATCACTTCCGGCTTGTGGTTGAGCCGCGGATGGCGCACGATATCTCCAACGGAGCCGCACATCCCGGCCTTGTCGTCGTACGCCCCGAACACCAGCCGCCCGACCTTCGCAAGCACGATCGCCCCCGCGCACTGGGCGCAGGGCTCGAGCGTGACGTACAGGGTGCAGTCGGCGAGCCGATCGGTATGAAGGCGCTGGAGCGCCGCTCGAATGGAAAGCAGCTCGGCGTGGGCCGTCGGGTCGCCGCGCGCTACCATCGCGTTGTGCGCCTGCGCGACCACCATGCCGTCTCGAAACACTGCGGCGCCCACCGGGACCTCCCCGGCGGACGCCGCCCGGCGGGCCTCCTCGAGCGCAGCCGTCATGCCGTCGATATCGGGAGGGGAGGTAGGGCGGTTGGGCCCCTTCCCCGTTCCCCCTTCCCCGGCTTTTTCCGGTGGTTTACGCACGCGCCGGTTCGGGCGCCGCCGCAGCGGGGATCCGCTCGAACGTCAGGTGCGTGCCGTCCTTCGCGCGGTCCACCCGCACCCGGTCGCCTTCCGCGTACTGGCCTTCGAGCACGGCCAGCGCAAGTGGGTTCTGGAGCAACCGCTGGATGGCGCGCTTCAACGGCCGGGCGCCGTACACCGGGTCGTAGCCCTCGGCGACGAACAGCTGCTTCGCGGCCGGCGTCACTTCCAGACCGAGCTTGCGATCGGCCATGAGCCGCTCGACCCGCCTGATCTGCAGGTCCACGATCTTGGTGATGTCGTCGCTTGAGAGCGGCCGGAAGATGATGACGTCGTCCACCCGGTTCAGGAACTCGGGCCGGAACGTCTGCCGCAACAGCTCGAGCACCTTGGTCTCGACCTGCTCCCAGTTCTGGGTGCCCATCTCGAGGATGTACTGCGAGCCGATGTTCGAGGTCATGATGAGCACGGTATTCCGGAAGTCGACGGTGCGACCCTGGGAATCCGTGAGCCGGCCTTCATCGAGGATCTGGAGCAGGACGTTGAAGACGTCCGGGTGCGCCTTTTCGATTTCGTCGAACAATACTACGGCATAGGGGCGCCTCCGGATGGCTTCCGTCAGCTGGCCGCCCTCCTCGTAGCCGACATAGCCCGGAGGCGCGCCGATCATTCGCGCCACGGCGTGCTTCTCCATGTACTCGGACATGTCGAGCCGCACCATCGCCTTCTCGTCGTCGAACAGGAACTCGGCGAGGGCGCGTGCGGTCTCGGTCTTCCCCACCCCGGTGGGGCCGAGGAAGATGAACGAGCCGGTGGGCCGGTTGGGATCTTGGAGCCCGGCGCGGGCGCGGCGCACGGCGTTCGACACCGCTGCCAGCGCCTCGGGCTGGCCGATCACGCGGCGCCCCAGCTCCGCCTCGAGGCGCGTGAGCCGCTCGCGCTCCGACTCGAGCATCCGCGACACCGGGATGCCCGTCCACTTGGCGACGATCTCGGCGATGTCCTCGGCATCCACCTCTTCCTTCAGGTACTTCCCTTTCTTCTGGATCTCGGCGAGCCGCTTCTCGGCGGCGGCGATCTCCTTCTCGAGCGCTGGGATCTTGCCGTAGCTGATCTCCGCCGCTTTCTGGAGGTCGCCCCGGCGCGTCGCCTGGTCGGCCTCCGTCCGCAGCTGCTCGAGCTCCGCCTTCTTGGCCTGCAGCTTCGTGATCGCATCCTTCTCCGCCTGCCACTGGGCCTTCATGGAGTTCGACCGATCGCGCAGCTCCTTGAGCTCCTGCTCCACGCGCTCGCGGCGCTCCTTCGCGGCCTTGTCTTTTTCCTTCGCGAGCGCCGCCAGCTCGATCTCGTGCTGCACGATCTTGCGCTCCACCTCGTCGATCTCCTGCGGCAGCGAGTCGATCTCGATCCGCAGGCGGCTGGCGGCTTCGTCCACCAGGTCGATCGCCTTGTCGGGCAAGAACCGGTCGCCGATGTAGCGGTGCGACAGGGTCGCCGCCGCGACGAGGGCGTTATCGGTTATGCGTACGCCGTGGTGCACTTCGTAGCGCTCTTTCAAGCCGCGTAGAATCGCGATCGTGTCCTCCACCGACGGCTCGCCGACGTAGACCGGCTGGAAGCGCCGCTCCAGCGCCGCGTCCTTCTCGATGTGCTTGCGGTATTCGTCGAGCGTCGTGGCGCCCACGACGTGCAGCTCGCCGCGCGCGAGCGCGGGCTTGAGCATGTTGGACGCGTCCACTGCCCCCTCGGCCGCGCCCGCGCCCACGAGCGTGTGCAGCTCGTCTATGAAGACGATGTACCTCCCCTCTGCCCCCGTGATCTCCTTGAGCACCGCCTTGAGGCGCTCCTCGAACTCCCCGCGGTACTTGGTGCCCGCGATGAGCGCGCCCAGATCGAGGGCGACGAGATGCTTGTTCCTGAGGGAATCGGGCACGTCGCCGTTCACGATGCGCTGGGCCAGCCCTTCGACGATCGCCGTCTTGCCGACGCCGGGCTCGCCGATCAGCACCGGGTTGTTCTTGGTGCGCCGCGACAGCACCTGCATCACGCGGCGGATCTCCTCGTCCCGGCCGATCACCGGGTCGAGCTTGCCCTTGCGAGCCTGCTCGGTGAGATCCCGGGTGAAACGTTCCAGCGCCTGGTATTTCTGCTCGGGCTCCTGGTCGGTGACGCGCTGCGAGCCGCGCACCCCCTGTAAGGCGGCGAGGATGTCGTTGCGGTCCACGCCCGCGGCGGAGAGCAGTTGCTTCGCAGTGGTCCCCTTCTCCTCGAGCAGCGCGAGCAGCATATGCTCAGTCGACACGTAGGCGTCACCCAGCGCTTCAGCCTCCTGGTCGGCGCGGTCGAGCACCCGCGAGATCTCGCGCGATAGCGTGGGCTCGGCGGCCGTCCCGGACTGTTTGGGGAAGCGGTCGAGCTCCCGCTCGGTTTCGGCCTTGAGCTGGGTGACGTTGAGCCCAGCCTTCTGGAGCAGGGGGACGACGATACCGTCGTCCTGCGAGAGCAGGGCGGCGAAGAGATGGGCGTCGTTGACGACGGGGTTGCCGCGCGCGCGCGCCAGCGCCCCGGCCTGCTGCAACGCCTCAGCGGCCTTTACGGTCAAGCGTTCGGGTTTGATCATAGCGCCGGCTCCCAGGGCAACGTCCGTGCCGGGTAAAAATGCCGATTTGGCAGGAGGAAAGTCAAAGCAGAGAGCGGGATGGTGTTCCCGCCCTCGTTGTGTACCGCGTCGTTTGTCCTTCGCGCTTACGGACGCGGCTGATCCAGGGCTCCCACCGCGCGCGCGACGTTGATGCGACCCTTGCCGTAGTACGGGTCCGTTCCCGGTTCGCCCAGATCATCGGCCGACTGCTCGATCGCGGCCGTGATCTGGTCGGGGTGCCCCTTGCCCATCGAGCTGACCAAGAGGGCTGCGAGGCCTGACGTCGCCGCGGCCCCGAAACTCGTCCCGGTGCTCGACCAGATCTTCTGGCCCATCCGGCAGGGTCGCTGCGGCGCCGTCATGACCAGTGTTGTCCGCGAGCAGACCAGCCACACCGTGGTTGCAGCGCCGGGATTCCCCGTCCCGCCGGGCCCGGCCACGTTGATCGTCGAGCGACCGAAAGCCGTGTACGGCGCCACCGCGTCGACGTTCTGCCACGGCCCGTCGAGACCTGCCGCGGAGGTCGGTCCCGTCGCAGCAACGCAAATCACGTGGACCGCGTTGCAGAATTTGAACCGGGTCCCGTCGTGATCCAAATCGGCTGTGTCGTTTCCCGCCGCGGCGACCATGACTGCACCCTTCCGGTGCACGTAGTTCGCCACCCGGTTCACGGCCCCTACGATGCCTGGGAAGGAGTCCTTGTTGAACTCCAGCGGGATGCTCAGGTGGATCACGTCCGCTCCCTGATCGGCGGCGTAGATCATGCCCGCCAAGTACACGCTGACGCAGTTCCTCCGGAACCGATCATGCACCTTCACGCTGAAGAGCGTGGTCCGCTGCGTGACGCCGGCCAGCCAGCGCGCATTGCTGGAGATCAGCGCAGCGACGCCGGTGCCATGGGAGTGCAGGTCCGTGAACAGCTCCCTGCCGGGGAACGTCGACCTCACCTCCTCATCCTCATTGCCGCTGGGCTGGCCGGGGTCCGTCGTCGGGCACGACTGCGAGAGGTGAAGGAGCGACGTCGAGCGCGACAGATCGACGCGACCAACGAGATCGTCGTGCAGGTAGTCGATCCCGGTGTCCAAAATGGCCACCCGAACGCTCGATTCTCCCAGCAGCCCGGCCGCCCACGCTACATCCGCGCCGATGGCCCGCAGGTTCCATTGGCGGGTGTAGAACGCGGCGCCGGTCGGCGCGTCGGAGCTCTCGATCGCCACTTCCGTGGCGTCAGCACCGGCGAGGTCGGCGGCTACCGATTCATCGGCAGCCTCCGCGCCGACGATCAAGTCCGGCTCGACCGCCCTGACGCCCGGAGCCGAGCGCAGCTCCTGGGCGGCCGCCGCCGTAAGGCCGCTGGCGACGGCGAAGCCGACGTCGTTGAAGATCGTGTCCACGACGCCGCCGAGTGCGGCGACGCGATCCGCGAAGTCAGACGGCGCTTGATCTCCGGCGAACACGACGAGGAGCCTTAGCGCCGCCGGTGCCGCCACACTCGACATGCTCGGCTTGGACCCTGGCGGTGTCGGGCTCAGCGGGCCGCGTGCGTCCTGACAGCCGCCGAGCGTGCAGATGATCGAGGCGGCAGCGAGGGTACAGCGCGCGATGGGGAACATGAGTCACCTCCTGTGGGGAGCTCCGATTGCGGAGCGGTTCTCGACGCCGTACGTTCGGGTCGACGCCACACAGTAGCGGCGCCCTGTGAGCGGCTCGTTACGCCCGCCGTAACGGGGCAATGACGGCGTCCGCTCAGCGTGCGGCATGCACGGTGCCGGAGGCGTCGTGAGGGCTTCCCTTGGTCGAGTTTCGGATTCTCGGGGCGGTGAACCTCCTCGGGGCCGCCGGGCACGAACTCAAGTCGGTGCTGGCCCAGCCCAAGCGTGTCGCGCTGCTCGCCTACCTCGCCGCTGCTGCACCGCGCCGCTTGCACCGGCGCGATTCCCTCGTCGCACTGTTCTGGCCTGAGCTCGATCAGGAGCATGCCCGCGCCGCGCTGCGCCAGGCGCTGCACGGCCTGCGTCATACCCTCGGCGACGGCGTGCTCGTGAGCCGCGGCGACGAGGACATTGGCCTGGACGCCGAGCAGGTCCGCTGCGATGTCGTCGATTTCGAGCGTGCGGCCCAAGCGGGACGGCTAGCCGACGCCCTCGACCTCTACCGGGGCGATCTGCTCGAGGGGTTCTTCATCCGTGGTGCGCCGGAGTTCGAGCAGTGGCTCGAGGACGAGCGCGCCCGGCTCAAGGCCGTTGCGCTGCGCAGTGCAACCTTGCTGGCGGAGCGGGATGAAGCGCGGGGGAGCCTGGCCGAATCGGCGCAGTGGACGCGGCGGGCGCTGCGGATCGCGCCGCTCGACGAGCCGGCGCTGCGGCGTCTGGTGCAGACGCTCGACCGACTGGGCGACCGGGCCGGGGCGCTGGACGCGTACGAAGGATTCGCGAAGCGCCTCGCGGCGGAGCTCGAGGCCGAACCCGCGCCGGAAACGCGGGCCCTCGCAGACGCTGTACGCGCGCGCGCGGCCACGCTCTCCTCAGCCGTCTCGGAGTTGCCGCCGCTCGAGACCGGGGCGAGCGCGCCGGGGCGCCCTGCTCGCCGGCGGTGGGTCGGCGCGGCCCTGGCGGCGCTTGGTCTCGCCGCTCTAGGCGTGGTCGCGAGTCGGCCGCCACGCACCCCGATCCCGCTGAACGCGAAGCGCGTGCTGGTCGTCCCCTTCGCGAACCGCACCGGCGACAGCACCCTCGATCCCCTCGGGCATCTGGCCTTCGACTGGATCACGCGCGGGCTGGCGCTGACCGGGGTGCTCGAGATCGGCGACCCGGGCGCGATGGTGCTGGGGGGCAGGACCGGCGGCGCAAGTCGGCCCCGGCAGGCGGGTCACGAGGCCGCGGACGCGCGGGCGCTTTCCCTGGCTAGCGGCTCGGGCCTCGCGGTGTGGGGCTCCATGTACCGGCGCGACGACCGGATCGAGTTCGACGCGCAGATCACCGACGAGGCGAGCGGGAGAATCCTGCAGACGCTCGAGCCGGTGCTAGGGCGTCCGGAGGAGCCGCGCCCGGCCCTCACCATCCTGCGGGAGCGCATCATGGCCGTGCTCGCCGCCGCAGTGGACCCGCGGCTCGGCGCGCTGGCGTCCGCCGCCGATCAGCCCCCCCGCTACGACGCGTACCTCGCGTTCAGTACGGGCGTCGAGAATTTCTATCCCGGACGCGACGCACGCGCCGCGTTACCGTATTTCCGACGCGCCGCCGCGCTGGACTCGACCTACACCCTGCCGCTGATCTGGGCGGCCTGGGCGTACGCCGGGACCGCCCTCGATCAGTGCGACTCGACCGTGGTCATCGCCGGGCGCCTCGCCGGCATGCGTCTCACGAGTCTTGAGCAGATGCAGATCGACCGCGTGATGGCGCGATGCCGGGGCGACCTTCCGGCCGCGTACGCGCTGGGACGCGCGCTGGCCGAGGCGCTTCCCCGCTCCGAACTGATGCAGGAGCAGCTCGCGCGCGACGCGCTCGCCCTCAGTCGTCCGCGGGAGGCGGTCACGATTCTCGAGCGGCTGCACCCCGACAGCGGCGCCCTCGACGGGCGGGCGGGCTATTACAACTGGCTGACCAACGCCTACCACTTGCTCGGCCGGCACGACCGCGAGCTGGAAGCCGCCCGGCGTGCCCGGCGGCGGTTTCCGATGAACCTCGCGACCTTGCGCATGGAGCTGCTGGCGCTGGCCGCCCTGGGGCGCGGCCGGGAGGTAAACCAGCACTTTGACGAGATAGAGGCGCTTCCGCCCGACCCGATCCGCCTGCCCGCCCCGGTGATGCGCGAGATCGCGCTGGACCTCGCGGCTCACGGCGACAGCGAGGCCGGGCGCGCCCTGCTGGGTCGCTTGCTCGCCTGGCATGCGAGCCGGCCAGCGCCCGAGCAAGCGGAGGAAGCCCTGCGGTTCGAACGGGCCCAGACCTACTACGCGGCCGGGCACGCCGACTCTGCACGCGCGCTCGTCGCAGTGTTGGCCCGCGCACACCCACAGAACGAGCAGTACGCCGGCCTCCTCGGCGCGCTGGCGGCGCAGCGCGGCGACCGCGCCGAGGCCGCCCGCATCGACCGGCTGCTGGCCGGTCTCGAGCGACCGCTCGGGCGCGGCCAGGCCACCTACTGGCGCGCGTGCATCGCGGCGTTGTTAGGCGAGCGCGACACAGCCGTGGACCTGCTGGCGCGGGCCCTCGAGGCGGGATACGTGTACCAGGTGCGCTTCCTCAACGCGCACGTGGAGCCCAGCTTCGCGGCGCTGCGCGACTACCCGCGGCTCCAAGCGTTGCTGCGCCCCAAGGGATGAACTCGCCCTCGTCCGCCCTATTTCATCACGATCATCTTCTTCGTAAACCGCCGCCCGTCCACCACCAGCTGGTAGATGTACACCCCCGACGCTGCTGGCTGGCCGGTGTTCCTGACGTTCCCGTCCCAATAGGCGCTGTACGAACAGCCCGCGGCATTCCCGCACGTGAGGGCGAGGTTGTCGAGCCCCTCGCCGGTCCCCTGGAGGATCGGGACCGCCACGAGCTGGGCGAGCACGTTGTAGATCTTCAGCGAGGCTACCGGCCGGTGACCGTTGGAAAACAGATCGCCGCTCAGCGAGAACGGGATCGTGGTCGCCGGGTTGAACGGGTTCGGGAAGTTCTGTTTGAGCTCAACCGCGGGTTGCGGGGTTTGCCCCAACGCCGCCTCCGCCCCTGCCCCCACCCCCACCCCCGCCCCAAGCCCGAGCCCGAGGACCGCCCAGGCGTACCGCTTCATCTACCGCTCCTCTGCGAACGAGAAAGTGACTCTAGACCGCTCTCCTTGTGTCGCGGGTGATACCGGTGCTGCCAGGGCGCCGAGTCAAAACTAGGGGCCGCCTTTCCCCGCTGTCAACCGGGCGAGCACGCGGGCGTCGCCGGAGCGCCGGGTGACGCCGTGGCGATCGGCCCACTCGAGCAGCGGAATCAAATACTTCCGCGTGAGGCCGAAGCGGTCGCGCAGCTGGGCGGGGGTCGCCGAGCCGAGCTCGGCCAGCGCGGCCTCGAGCGCGCCGCGGAATTCGGCCAGCGCCGCCTTTCCCGCGTAGCGCTCCTGGTCCATCTGCTCCGCGGCACCTTCGCGCATGAGATGGGCGAGCAGCGCCCGCACCGGCGCGTCGGGGAACTCACGCTCCAGCTCCGCCAGCGTGGGCACCTGCCAGCCCGCCTCCGCGAGGCGCCGCGCCAGCTTCTCGCGCGTATCGCTGACGCGGGCGTCGAGCGCCGGTCGCCAGCCGGGAGCGTGGGCGACGCTGCCCGCGATCTCGAACAGCCGCTTCCGGCCGCCCAGGTTCAGCACCGCATCCACAACGGCAACCGGAGGCGCGGGGGCACCGACCGCAGCCCGGAGGGCCTGCAGCGACATCCCCGGATCGAGGGGATGCTCTCCGTGGTAGCGCCGCAGCACCTCCGCGAGCCGCGTCGCCGCCGCCGCCACCGCGTCCCGGGCGGCGATCATGTCGCCCAACGGCAGCAGGCCCGCTCCCACGTCGGCGATGACGGCGGCCACGTGGGCCGGCAGCACCCCGAGCCGCACGGCGAGGCCGTCCACTGCCACGCCCGCCAGCCCTGCCTCGGCGGCAAAGGTGGCGAGGCGCGCGGCGGGTGGCTGATCTGCAGCGATGCGGCGCTGGCGCAGTCGCGGCCGGGGCGGTGGGAACGGGTCGAGCACCACGCCCCCGCCGATCGTGGTGACCGGCGAGAACGACCGCAGGACGAAGCGATCCCCGCCGCGCGCCACGAGCGGACCTTCCAGCACCAGCCGCGCGAGACCACGCTCGCCCGGCCCGACGGCCCGGACTCCGACGACGCGGGCCAGCACTTCCGCCGTGCCCAGGTGCACCCGCACCCGGGTGCGGGACGCGATGGCCTTCCGCGCTCCGGGGAGGAGCTCGACCGCGGCGTCGAGCACGGTGGCCGCCTGCCAGCCCGGGCCGGTCACCGCCACGTGGCCCCGCGCCAGCTCGCCCTTGTCGACGCCGACGAGCGCCAGGGCGGTGCGCCGGCCCGGCGCTGCCCGCTCCGCCGCCTGGCCGTGGACCTCGATCGATCGCACGCGCGCCTCGCGGTCGAGCGGCAGGAGCCGCACGAGGTCACCGACCGCCACGGTGCCGCTCCAGGTGGAGCCGGTCACGACGGTGCCCGCCCCCGCCACCGCGAACACGCGGTCGATGGGAAGGCGGAACAGGTCATCCCCGGGGCGCTCGACCAGGTCGTCCGCCACGCGGCGCAGCGCGGCCCGCAGCTCGTCCAGGCCTTCTCCGCTCACCGCGGACGTGGCCACGGGGGCGTCCCACCGCACCCGGCTCGCCTCGAGGCGGGCCACCACCTCCCCGCGCACCAGCTCGAACCACTCCGGCTCGACCAGGTCGCGCTTGGTGATCACGGGTATGCCGCGGCGCACGCCCAGCAGCTCCAGGATCGCGAGGTGCTCCTCGGTCTGCGGCATGATCCCTTCATCGGCCGCGATCACCAGCAGTGCGACGTCGATGCCGGTCGCTCCCGCGAGCATGTTGCGCACGAATCCCTCGTGGCCGGGGACGTCCACGACGCTCGCCTGGACCGCGTCGCCCAGCGGCAGGGGCGCAAAGCCCAGGTCGATCGTGATGCCGCGGCGCTTTTCTTCCTCCCAGCGGTCGGTGTCGACGCCGGTCAAGGCCTTCACCAGCGCCGTCTTGCCGTGGTCGATGTGACCGGCGGTCCCGATTACGAAACGGCGGACGGGACCGGATCGAGGGGGGGGCTCGCGGGGGGCAGCCACGCGTGATGCTCCCAGAAGTCGAGGGCGGAAAGTGAGCCGGCCTCGTCCAGGTGATGCCGGACGAAGCGGGCGACGAGACGGCGGTGGGCGGCGGCGTGCGGGGCGTCGAGCGCCGGCAGCGCCGCTCCCGGATCGTTCAGGGCGACGAGGTCCCGGTACGCCTGCGGCGGGAGCTGGGTGGGCGGCTGGGCCGGGGGGGCTGGGGCAGGCGGGACGCAGCGCCGGCAGAGCACGCCTCCTTCGGCCACGCTGAAGGCGACAGGCGCGGCCCCCTCCGGCTCGACCGCGGTGCCGTCACGCACGCAGGTCGCGAGCGACGGCTCGAACCCCAGCACGCCAAGCAAAAGCCACAGCGCCCGCAGGGCGGTCGGGTCGACCCGGTCTTGCGGCGCGGTGGCGAGCGCGTCGAGCGCGGCGGTGAGTGTGTCGTAGGCGGCGGGAAGCGGTGCCGGAGGAGCCATCTTGAGCATCACCGCGGCGAGCGCCGCCGCCGCGGCGAACCGGCTGACGTCGGCGGCGAGCTCGCGCCGCAGGGTGACGAGGTCGAAGGCGCCGAGCGTGTGGAGCTCGCGCGTCTCGCGGAAATACAGCTGCGCCACCCCTTCGCTCAAGAGCTCGAGCCCCGCCCCGAACCGGCTCCGGGGCCGCAGCGCCCCCTTCGCGATGGCGCTCTGGACCCCCAGCTCGCGCGTGGCGAGGCGCACGACCTTCGAGGTCTCGCTGTAGCGGTAGGTCTGGAGGACCAGGGCGGGGGTGGTGACGAGGGCCATGGCTAGGGGGTCGCGGCGACCGCGGCGGTCGTGGGGCAGACGCCTACCGCGACCGTGTGGATCTCCCCATAGTCGGGCGGCGCGTTCAACACATGGACCGTGCCGGCTGCTGCGCAGTTGCCCGGATCTACCGCGTACACGCGCCCGCGGAGATCGACTGCGAGACCGGACACACCCTTGCCGCCGGGCTTGATGCCCTTCCCTGGGCCCAGCGTGAGCGACTTGGTGAGCGTGTACACCTCGAGGATACCCTCCGTGAGGGAGGAGATCAACAGCCGCCCGGAGGGGTGAAACGCCGCCGCCCCGGGCGACTCGCCCAATCCGTTAAGCACCGCGATCTCCATGCGGGCCTTCGGGTCCACGATCGAGAGCTTCCCGTCCGCCCTGCCGGAGTGACCGGACGCGACGATGTACAGCATGCTATCGTCTCCCACCAGCGCGAACCGCGCGTTGCTGCCGGTGAGCGGGATCGAGTCGACCGACGTGATCGGGCTGCAGCAGTCGAAGGAGGTGAGCCAGCTCGGGCCGGCCGGGGTGCCGCTGACAAGGTTACTGTTGACCACGAACACGCGGGTTCCAGCGATCGCGACCGCCTGCGGATAGGTGCCGACGAGGACACTGGAGGTATCGGCCGACTGGTAGTTCACTCGCGTGACCGTGTTGAGCCCCGGGTTTGCCACCCAGGCGATCGAGTCGTCCTGAATGGCGACCCCCGTGGCGCCTGAGCCGGAGGCGAGTGACAGCACAAAGTCGGACTGCGGGCAGAGATCTCGGCAGGGCGGCAAGAGGACGTTCACTCCAACGGCATCGGCGTGTCCCAGCGGCACCAGGAAGATGTTCCCCCGACCGTCGATCGTGCCTGGGGTAGGCCGCGAGGGAGCCTGCCACGAGCGCATCGACACCGTAAAGTCCCTCGCGGACACGAGGGCGAGGGTCTGGTCGCCCGAATCGACGACCGCGATCACCTGCCCCGCCGAGCTCGTCTGCTCGAGCGCGTCGCTGCACCCGCCTGCACCGACCGCCGTCAGCGCCACGAGGATCCAACGCCTCAGCACCCGTCCCCCTTCCCTTGTCCCTCTTCCCCGCACCTAGGATCCGAACCTGACCTGCCCCCCGAATAATAGGGTGCGGCGGCGCGCGGGGAAGTTCTTGACCTCCTCGTACACACGGTCGAACAAATTCTCGACCCGCGCCATGAGCGCCAGCCCCGGCGCGCCCGCGCGCGGGCGCAGTACATCGAGTTGAGCCGCGAGGTCCACGCGCGTGTACGAGGGGAGCGCCACGCGGCGTGGCGGCGCGGGAAAGGGGGGGAAGACCCGGTCTATCCGGTCACCCACGTACGTTACAGCGAGCGAGACCGTGCCGCGTTCCGGCAGTCGGTAATCGGCGTCCAGCCGCGCGGCGTGCTTGGGTCGACGGAGCAGCGGCTGGCCCGCAGCGAGCGCCGCTCCCGCCGTCGAGTCGTACCCGACGCTCGTCACGTCGGTGTAGAGGTAGGTGTAGCTCGCGCCGAGTGACACCGCCCCGGCCGGGCGCGCACGGATGCCCACCTCGACGCCGCTTGCCGTAGCACCCGCGACGTTGGCGTAGTTCGACGCGCCCAGCGGGGCGTTCGGATTGTAGTCGATCATGTCGATGAAGCGCTGATCGAAGAACGTCGCCGAGGCACTGGCCCGGCCCCCGCCTACGGACTGCTCGACCCCCACTTCCCAGCTGCGTGAATGCTCAGGCTTCAGGTTAGGATTCCCGACCGAGTAGCCGGTCGAGTAGTTTTCGGAGAACGCCGGCTCCCGAAAGCCGTTGCCGGCGGTCGCGCGCAACCGAGTACCGCCGGGCAGCCGGTACGCCGCCCCCGCGCGATATGTAGCGTACGTCCCGAAGCGTTCGTTGTCCTCCAGCCGGACTCCGGTCGTCAGCGACACTCGTCCGGCGATCTCGCTCACGACCTGCGCATACAAGGCACCGTTCCAACGCGACGTATCGATCGGCGGCGTGGTGCAGTCGCCGAACGGACTCTGGCACAGGTTGAAGCTGCGGTCGCGCTGTTGTTCGACCGCGGCGCCCCCCGTCAGCACGGTGCCGCCCGGCAGGTACAGGTTGGCCCGGAGATCTGCGCTCGCGCGGCGCAGGTTGTCGAGGTTGTGGAACAGCGTGCTGTCGTTGGCGCTGTCAGGCGGGCTGACGACCCCGCCGTCGGCCTCGCTGGCCGCGAGGAGCAGGCGCGCTTCGAGGCGCGGCGTGAAGTAGTGGCCGACGTCGAGAGCGATCGTGGGACCGCTCCCGTAGTTGAACTGGTAGGGGTCCACGGCCTGCCCAGCCCCGTTGGTGGGAAAATGATACGTGTTGTCCGCGTAGCGGACGGTGAACGTCGCGTCAGTGCGGTCATCCGGCGCGATGCGCACGAGCCCGGAGAACACGCTGTTGCGATACTGATTGTTGAAGGCGTAGGTGCCGTTGCTCGTGTGGCGCGATACCGCGAAGGAGTAACTCGCCTGCTGCCCGCCGCCTGAGGCCGCCGCGTCCCAGATCAGTGTTCCGTAGGTGCCGGCCCGCACGCTGGCGTCGGCGCGCGTGGGCTCGACCCCCCGACGCGTGAAGATTTGCACGACACCGGTCACCGCGTCCGACCCATACAGCACGCTTGCCGGGCCTCGCACCACCTCGATGCGCTCGATGTTGTCGGTCGTGAGGTTCGCGAAGTCGAACGCGCCTCCCGGCTGGTTCACCGGCACGCCGTCCACGAGCACCTTCACGTAGTTGCTCTGCCCGCCGCGCAGGAACAGCGAGGTCTGCCCGCCGAAGGAGCCTGTCTGAAACACCGCCGCCCCCGGCACGTCGGCGAGCGCCTCGAACACGGTATGGATCCCCTGCTCCCTCAACCGGGCGCCAGTGATGACCGTGACGGCTGCGGGCACGGCACTGGCCGCAGTGGGAATTCGGGTCGCGGTCACGATCACGGGGTTGAGCGTGACCGTGTCGGTGGGCTGCTGCGCCGCCAGTGCAGCCGGCACCACGCCGAGCAAACAGAGCAACGCTCTCATGCACGCTCCTTCCGAAGCGGGATGACTTGCGGTCGGCCTTCAAACGGCGCGATCGCCACGGGCCAGGCGAACACGCGCTCCACGGTCTCGCGCGCGAGCACCGCAGCCGGAGTGCCGTCGCCCGCGGGCCGCCCGCCCGAGAGGAGCAGCACGCGGTCGGCGAAGCGCGCGGCCAGGTTCACGTGGTGAGTAATCACGACGACGGCGAGCCCGTCACGGTCCGCGAGCGCGCGGATCAGCTCGAACAGCTCCATCTCGTGGCGCACGTCGAGGCTCGCGGTGGGCTCGTCCAGCACCAACAGCCGCGGTTCCTGCGCCAGCGCGCGGGCGAGGCGCACCCGCTGGTACTCGCCGCCCGACACCGCCCAAATCCAGCGGTCGGCCAGGTGGTGCACGTCACAGCGCTCGAGCGCGCGGGTGACGGCCGCATGGTCCTCCGGCCGCTCGGCCCCCCACAGGGAGAGATGCGAGTAGCGGCCGAGCAGCACCATCTCCCGCACACGCTGGGGAAACAGGTTGTCCTCCCGCTGGGTCACGACGCCGACCGCGCGCGCCAGCTCGCGCCGCGACCAGGACGTAGCGGGCCGGCCCAGGATCTCCGACGTGCCGGCGCCCGCTGGCAGCACGCCCAGGGCCACACGCAGCAGGGTGGTCTTGCCGCTGCCGTTCGGACCCAGCACCGCCCGCACCTCGCCGGCCCGCGCCGCGAGACTCACCCCGGCCAGGGCATCCACGTCCGCGCCGCGGTAGCGGTAGGAGACGTCGCGGACGTCGAGGATCAGCTCGCGGTCCATCGGCGCAGCAGCAGGGCGAACACGGGGACGCCTACGAGGGCGGTCACGATGCCGACGGGCAGCTCGCGCGGCGCGACGGCCACGCGCGCCACCGTATCCGACACCATCAGCAGCGCGCCGCCCCCGAGGAACGCCGCCGGGAGCAGCGGGCGGTGGCGGTGGCCCCACAGGAGGCGCATCGCGTGCGGCACGACGAGCCCCACGAAGCCGATGACGCCCGACACGGCGACCGCGGCGGCCGTGAGCAGCGACGCGGCGACGTACACGCGCCGCTTGAGCGGCTCCACGTCCGCCCCGAGGTGCCGCGCGGGCTCCTCCCCCAGGGCGAGCAGGTCGAGCGGCCGGGCGGCCGCGAGCAGCACGGCGACGGGCAGCGGCGCGTACGCGCAGAGCAGTAGCACGGTGTCCCACGACGCGCCGGACAGCCCGCCCCACAGCCAGAGAAACGCGTTCCGCAGCTCCGCCGCGTCCGAGAGCGACACGATCGCCGTGGTGACCGCCGCCGCGAACGCGCCCACCGCCACCCCCGCGAGGATCAGGATGCGCGGATCGAGCGCGGCGCCGCCGAC
>WNGD01001297.1_pt1 | contig 27236 bp, 22 predicted proteins | sample 5400671 | NCBI WGS metagenome assembly WNGD01 (sample SAMN13153369, study PRJNA577476) | soil metagenome | isolation source: 40 cm soil or saprolite under grassland replicate 2 | place: USA:California | collected 2016-06-15
CTCTTCAAACGCTTGAGAACCTCGGATTACGTTGTCCAGAGGATATCGCCCTCGTTAGTTTTGATGATTTTGCGTGGTCATCTGTTTTGCGCCCTCGCTTAACTGTCGTCCGCCAGCCAACGTATGAAATAGGACAAAAAGCGGCCCAGCTCTTGTTTGAACGTTTGAAGAAGCGCGACGCCCCACCTCAAGAAGTGCGCCTTCAGCCCCAACTAGTCATTCGTGAATCCTGCGGTATCGGACTACAAAAAACTCTTCTAAATCCTGGATTAAATAACTAATGGTGCCAGTTTGGGAGTGTCTCCCAGCTAAGGGCGGCTTGATTCTCTCACGATCAGCTCAGGCTGGTACACAATGTGCTTGTGCTGGTGAGAGGTGGGATTCTGTGCCTCGTCGAGCAGAAGCTCAGCAGCTGCGCGTCCAAGTTCGTATTTGGGTTGCCGGATTGAGGTGAGGGGTGTCGAAAGGACGCTTGCGAACTCAACATCGTCGTAGCCTACCAGAGCCATATCTCCAGGGATGGAGATCCCACGCTTGATCAAACTGCGCATAAGCCCAAGTGCCAGGAGATCATTCGCGCAAAAAGCAGCGGTCGGCCTTATCCTGGCGCTTAGTAGTTTCTCCACGCACTCCTCACCCTCCCTGGCGCTTTGAGCACGCGTGGTGATGTCAACAATTGCACGCTCAGGATCAAGGCCAGCCGTTTTCACCGTCCGTATCACTCCGCGTCTCCGGTCCGCGATCTGGCGAATACTGAGTGGGCCATGCACAAACCCAATACGCTCGTGACCCTCTTCAAGAAGATGAGCCGCAGCGAGTTCGCCTCCTCGCACATCATCGACAGCGACCGAACAAAGGTCCTTGATACGGCTCGGACGATCTAGTAACACGACGGCAATACCGCGCTGTCGAAACCGCTGCAGGTAACTGGCATCATTCTGCACCGGAGTGATCAGCACCCCCTGAGTGCGCTGCTCCTCGAGGACGTGCAGGTAGTGATTTTCCTTTTCTACAGAGTCGTCGGAGTTACACAGAATGACGATATAGCCGGCCTGGTTAGCCAGATCCTCAACGCCACGAGCAACCTCGGTGAAAAAAGGATTGGCCACATCGAGCACGATCAGGCCGATGCGCTGACTGGTGCCAACGCGTAACTGGCGCGCCGACCCGTTACGTACGAAGCCGATTTCGTCAATAGCATGCTGCACTCTTTGCCGCGTCTCCAGCGCAACGATTTCAGGCCGGTTGAGCACGTTGGACACGGTCCCAAGCGAAACACCCGCACGCTTCGCTACTTCTCGGATACCTGACAAAGAATTCATTCGCGTAAGCTTCCTCATCTCTCAATTGATGTGAGGCCAATTCTTACTGAACCTCATATATATAGTATGTCACAAATAATCCAGCTTGCAGATGCCATGGGTGCGATTCATTGTTTTGCATTGATGGAAACTGTCCATGTAGGGGCGCGATTTATAAGCCCGTGCATCAGCCAGGGGAGCGCCACGGGCTTATAAATCGCGCCCCTACATGAACCTGATCATGCTGGTCGTCGGTGCTTGCTCCATGCAAACAAATGAACCGCACCCAGATGCCATATACCCCTTGACAACGTGGTTATTTGCATTTATACTTGCTCATATTGAAACGTTTCAATTCGAGATTATTTTTGCGTATGTCAGAGGAAATCGGATATACTGCGCGAATGGGACAGCCTATTTTTGATCGTCCTTCTTCTGGCAACGCGGTATTTTTTTCTGAACGATTGAAACGATTCAATTCACCAGTAATTGTACTGTACAGAATCTGGCCCGTCAAGGTTGCCGCGAGGAGGGGAAAGAAAATGACGAATTTTCCTGAACCTATCGTTGAACTCAGTGGGATCGCCAAACACTTTGGCGGTGTGCAAGCCCTGCGAGGTGTAGACTTTCGTCTGTTTCCCGGTGAAGTGCATGCATTGGTAGGCGAGAATGGCGCGGGCAAAAGCACACTGGTGAAAATCCTGGCAGGTATCTATAGGCCAGACGCGGGGGGAGTGAAAGTTGGTGGCGAGGTGGTAGAACTGCGTTCGCCTAAACAGGCGCAAGCTCTCGGCATTGCCGTGGTCCAGCAGGAACCGATGCTTTTCCCCGACCTGGACGTTGCTGAGAATGTCTTCATGGGCCGTCACCCTCGCGATCGCTTCGGGCGCGTTGATTGGAAACGCATGCATCGCGAGGTCAATCAACTGCTCGCATCCCTCGATGTTTCGCTCAGCTCCCATACACCGCTACAAGGACTCTCCGTTGCTGAACAACAGCTGGTGGAGATCGCCAAGGCTCTCTCGATGCAAGCGCGCGTGCTGGTACTTGATGAACCAACTGCGGCCCTCTCGGCGCACGAGGTTGAAGAATTATTTGCCATCGTGAAGCAACTGCGCGAGCGCGGCGTGGCTATACTCTTTGTGAGCCACCGGCTGGAAGAAGTTTTCAAGATTGCTGATCGCCTGACTGTCTTCCGTGATGGCGCACATATCATTACTGCCCCGGTCAGCGAGATGAATACCGAAGAGATCATCAAGCACATGGTCGGGCGTGAACTCTCCAACCTTTTCCCTAAGAGTGAGGCTGAGATCGGGGAAGTGGTGCTGGAAGTCCGCCATCTCACCCGTGCTGGAGTTTTTGCCGACGTGAGCTTCCAGCTTCGGCGGGGCGAAATCCTGGGTTTGGCGGGTCTGGTGGGAGCCGGACGCACAGAGGTGGCGCGGGTGCTCTTTGGTATTGATCGGGCGGAGAGTGGAGAGATCTGGCTCAAAGGCAAGAAGGTGCATATCCGCTCGCCACAGCACGCGATGGATAACGGCATTGCCTATGTCCCTGAGGATCGCCACCAACAGGGGCTGATCATGAACTTCAGTATCGCCGCCAATGTTACCCTGCCTATCCTGCAACAGGTCTCGCGCCTGGGGCTAATTTATCCACGCCGGGAACAGAAGATCGCGGCTGAGTATTCCCGCCAACTGCGCGTCCGTTCCACGGGCGTGGAGCAGTTAGTCAACACCCTTTCCGGTGGAAATCAGCAGAAAGTGGTGCTGAGCAAATGGCTGGCGACCAACCCGTCGGTGCTGATCCTTGATGAGCCAACACGTGGCATTGACGTTGGGGCCAAGGCCGAAGTTCACCGCATTATTTCAGATCTGGCAGGCAGTGGTCTGGCGATTATTTTGATCTCCAGCGAGCTTCCAGAAGTGCTCGCCATGGCCGACCAGGTTATCGTTTTACACGAGGGACGTGTTACCGGCGCATTCGCGCGCTCCGAAGCTACTCAGGAGCGAGTAATGTTCGCCGCCACAGGACAGGGTAGGTGATGCTATGACCACTACGAGTCAAGAAGTGGAGCGCGCGAAGCAGCGCAGCCAGGTGGGCCAGGCGCGTCTGCTTGGCCTGGTTAGCCGGGTGCGTGAACTGGGCCTTCTAATTGTACTGCTTTTCATTATTTTTATCGTCGGTATTCAGGTGCCGCGCTTTCTGAGCATCGACAATTTCGAGCAGATTTTGCTCTCAGTCGCCATTATTGCGATCGTTGCCGTAGGAGAGACGCTGGTCGTGTTGACGCGCAACGTGGATCTATCGGTAGGTTCAATGGTAGGCGTCACAGCCTTTGTCACGGCCTACTTCTTCAAGCAGCTTCCCAATGTCAATCTGCTGCTGGGCATTCTACTGGGTTGTGCGCTGGGGCTGGTTCTGGGAATTATCAATGGATTGATCGTCTCATTCGGGCGTGTTCCGGCGATTGTGGCCACCCTGGGTACCCTCTACGTTTACCGGGGCCTGGTTTTTGTTATCGCTGCCAATACTACCTCTCAGATCAATGCCTCCGATGTGCCGACGGACTACCTGGCTCTGGCAACAACTCAGATCTTTGGTATCCCGGCCCTGATCCTCATTGCTGCAGTCATAGCGATCATCATCGGTTATTTTCTGCACGCTTCACATAGCGGGCGTCAGCTTTACGCGGTAGGCAGCAACCCCGAGGCTGCGGACATGATTGGTATTCGCCGGAATTGGCTTGTTTTCGGGGCCTTTGCCGCTTCGGGGCTGCTCTGTGGACTGGCAGGAGTGCTCTGGGGTGCGCGCTTCGCCACGGTAGACGCGACCAATGCTACAGGTCTGGAATTGCAGGTCATTGCAGCGGTCGTTGTGGGGGGAGTCAATATCTTTGGTGGGTCGGGCACCATTCTGGGCGCGGTTCTGGGTGCAGTTGTACTGGGTACGTTGCAAAATGCATTAAACATCTTGAACATTTCGCAGTTCTGGTTGCAGGCAATATATGGCGCAGCCATTATCGGCGCTGTGGTACTTGATGCCTTTATCACACGCTGGTTGCAGCGAACCATCCTCTTCAGGAGGAAGAAAGCATGAAAAGACTCAAATCGCTGCTGATTACCTGGGAGGGTCTGCTTGTACTACTGCTCCTGATTAGCGTTGTGATGGGCAGCGTTCTCTCACCTTTTTTCATGAGTGGCTTTAACTTCTACGCGCTCACCACCAACATTATGGAAATAGCCATCATGGCTCTGCCGATGACATTGATCATCATCGCTGGCGAGATCGACCTGTCGGTCGCTTCAGTGCTAGGCCTGACTAGCGTCGTGCTGGGCCTTCTCTGGGAGAGGGGATATCCCATGTGGTTTGCGATAGGAGTGGCGCTACTGGTTGGGCTTGTTGCGGGTTGCCTCAACGGCCTCCTCGTCACAAAGCTCGCCCTGCCTTCGCTGGTCGTAACGATTGGCACGCTCGCCCTCTATCGTGGCCTGGCTTATGTTGTCCTGGGCGACCAGGCAGTCAGCAACTTCCCCTCCTCTTTTACCAATCTGGGATTTGGCACTATCCCAGGCACAGAGATTCCCTGGTCGGGTCTCATCCTTGCCATCCTGGTGCTAATTTTTGTGGTGGTTTTGCACTTTAGCCGCCTGGGCAGGCAACTCTACGCCATCGGTAATAACAAAGAGGCAGCGCGGTTTTCGGGCGTCAACGTGAGCCGGGTGAAACTCATGTTGTTCATTCTCTCCAGTGTAATCGCAGCCCTTGCCGGAGTGATTTTTACAGCACGCTTTTCCAGCGCTCGACCAGACAATGCGCTGGGGTTTGAGCTCTACGTCGTGACGGTTGTCTTGTTGGGCGGCGTCAACATCTTTGGGGGTCGTGGCTCGTTGTTGGGAGTGATGCTGGCCATTTTCATTGTCGCTGTTTTACAGAACGCGTTGGGCCTGGTAAATATCAGCGGAGATATCCAGAGTCTCACAATTGGCTTGCTGTTGATTCTCTCTGTGCTGGGACCCAATATCGCCCGGCGTATTCAGGTCGTTATAACCCGCTGGCGTCTTGTCGCGGGAAGTTCTAAGCAAGTGTAAAGGAGGAGACAGTGAAAAAACTGTTCCACACACTGGGACCCGGTTTTCTAGTCTTTGTACTGTTGCTACTGGCGGCCTGTGGAAGTACTTCCAGCACCGGAGGAAGTACGCCTACTACTAGTAGTACCGGCGGTAATCTCAACATCGTATTCCTACCTAAGCAGATCAACAATCCGTATTTCGACACTGCAGCTTCGGGAGGACAGCAAGCTTCCAAGGATCTGAGTGGACAATTCAAGCAGGTCGGCCCGTCCTCGGCCAACGCCGCTGCACAGGTGCCGTTCATCACGACCCTCACCGAGCAGCACGTCGGCGCCATCGCCATTTCGGGCGATGATCCCAATGCCGTCGCACCTTCCCTGAAACAGGCGATGGCGCAGGGAGTCAAGGTTGTGAGTTATGACGCTGATGTGGCACCCGACGCACGCAACGTGTTTATCAATCAGGCCAATAGTGAGCAGATTGGTCGCAGCGAAGTGGATTTGCTGAGCCAGCAAATCCATAGCACCGGCCAGATTGCCATTCTCTCGGCAGCCAGCACGGCTGCGAACCAGAACGTCTGGATTGGCTTCATGAAGGATGAGCTGGCAGCGAAGTACCCGAATATGAAATTGGTCAAGATCGCTTATGGCAATGACGATGACCAGACCAGCTTTAACGATACGCTGGCCCTGCTGCAGCAGTTCCCCAACCTCAAGGGGATCATCTCTCCCACTACAGTGGGTATCGCTGCGGCGGCTCGTGCGCTCGAGTCAGTGCATAAAGGCGGTCAGGTGGCTCTGACAGGTCTCGGTACGCCGAATCAATTGCGGAAGTACGTGAAGGACGGCACGATCAAGGGCTTTGAGCTCTGGAATCCCGCCAACCTGGGCTACCTGGCCTACTATGTCGCGGCCCTGCTGGTTGAAGGCAAGATCAAAGGGACCGTCGGCGAGACGTTCACGGCTGGCAAACTGGGCAGCTATACAATTGCTGCCAATAACGTGGTGCTGCTTGGCCCCCCAACCGTTTTCAACAGCTCAAATATCGACCAGTTCAAATTCTAACAGGTCTTGAGGAAGTTTTTCCTCTCGATTAATATAATGCTATTCAGGCGCAATACCAGCAATAGTCAGGCAAGGTGAGTACGTGAGTTCAGAAATCGAAAAACGCTTGCAAGAGCGAGGTGTCACTATCGACGGCATCATCGCGGCCATGCAACAATTCAGCGTCGAGACGCCTTCATGGGGCTATGGAGATTCAGGGACGCGCTTCAAGGTCTTTCACTGGCCGGGGGCGGCCAGTAATCTGCGCGAGAAGCTGGCAGACGCGGCCCAGGTGCATAAGGTCACCGGCATCTGTCCAGGAGTCGCCATTCATATCCCCTGGGACAGAGAAGACGATTGGCACGCTGTGAAGGAGTATGCCAGCCAACTTGGTCTGCACATTGGCGCCGTGAACCCGAACCTGTTCCAGGATGACGCATATCGCTTCGGCAGTCTGTGCCATTTCGACAAGGCGGTCCGGCAACAGGCAATTGAGCACGTAATCGAATGCATCCAGATTGCGCAAGAGGTCGGCTCGCGTGTGATCAGCCTGTGGCTGGCCGACGGCACCAATTATCCCGGACAGGATGATTTGCGCCGCCGGCGGCATCGTTTGCTGGATTCCCTCCAGGCCATCTACGCAGCTTTACCCGCCGGTATGCGCCTGCTGATCGAGTATAAGTTCTTCGAGCCGTCGTTTTATTCCACTGATTTACCCGACTGGGGAACATCGCTGCTCATGGCGCAAAAACTTGGCCCGCAGGCGGAGGTACTGGTGGATACCGGCCACCATCCACAGGGGACCAATATTGCGCAGATTGTCGCGCAGTTGCTCGATGAAGGTCGACTTGGCGGCTTCCATTTCAACGACCGCAGATATGCCGATGATGATTTGATCGTCGGTTCACAGAACCCCTTTGAACTCTTCTGCATCTTCAACGAGATCGTCGGTGCGAGAGCCGAGGGCAACGCCAATGCCGACCGCATCGCGTACATGATAGACCAGTCGCACAACATCGAACCGAAGATAGAGGCCATGATCCAGAGTGTCATCAACGTGCAGATAGCTCACGCTAAAGCCCTGCTGGTTGATCGATTGGCGCTGCGCGAGGCCCAGGAAGCCGGAGATGTGCTGGGAGCGTATCGCGTGCTCCAGGCAGCGTTTGAGACGGACGTGCGCCCGCTCTTATCAGAATTCCGCGTGCGCCTGGGTCGCGATCCCGACCCGGTCGCGGCTTTCCGCGCCCGTGGGTATGCCGAGTACGTGGCACGCGAACGTGCTGTCGGTGCCATGGGCAGCGGCTATCCTGGCGCGTAAAAACCTGCTATCCTATGCCGTTGCAGCGGAGAAGATTCATCTTGAATACGAAGGATTTCATGCCATGACAAATATCTCTACGCCAAAAACGCTGGCGCAGTTAGTCGCACGTTCGCGCAAGCTGGGAGCAGATCGCTCGATCTGCAACTGGGGAGGCGGCAATACCTCGGCCAAATCTGACGAGATCGATTTTCGCGGTCGCCCGGAGCGCATCCTATGGGTCAAAGGCTCCGGCTCCGACCTGGCGACCGTCACGGAGGCCTCGTTTACCGGGCTGCTCCAGAAGGATGTACTTCCCCTGCTGGAACGCGAGCGCATGAGCGATAGCGAGATGGTCAACTACCTCGCATACTGCTTTTATGAGCCCGGTCGTCCGCGTCCTTCCATCGAGACACTCTTGCATGGGTTCCTGCCGTTCACGCATATCGATCATACGCACGCCGATGCCACGAATTATTTCGCCTGCGCAGTGAATGGCGAGGAACTGGCTCGAGACTGCTTCGGCGACGACCTGATCTGGATACCCTATCGCCGCCCAGGTTTTGCGCTGGCACGCGAGGTCGCGCTGGCGGTACGTGGCAGGCTGGGAGCAAAGCTCGTCATCCTGGCTAAACACGGACTCATCACCTGGGGAGACACCGACGAGGAATGCCTCAACTCAACTCTGGCGACTATCGCCAAAGCTCGTGACTATGTCGAGAAATTAATCGCTAAGTCGTCCCAGGGTGGACACCTGCAAGGAGTTTTTGCTGGTTCCCGCGTTACCACACTCTCGACCGAGGAGCGGCATAGCATCGCTGCACAGGTCGCGCCCGTCTTGCGCGGGCTGGTCTCTGTGGAAAAGCGCCAGGTACTGCGTTACGAAGATGGCGAGGATGTGTTGACCTTTGCTGGCAGCCAGGATGCGCCACGATTGACTGGCATTGGCGCGGCCTGCCCGGATCACCTGGTTCACACCAAACCCTGGCCGCTGCTGGTGGACTGGACACCGGGTCAGGAAGTAGCAGCGCTCGCAGAGAGCTTGCGCACAGGTGTCGCCGCATACGTGGAGAAATATCGCCGCTATCTCGAAGCAAACGCACACCAGAACCTCGATCCAGACGCTGCCGCGCCAGTCTATCGAGCTGCTGACGCAGCGAGCGATCCACATCCCCGTGTGGTCCTGATTCCTGGTGTAGGCATGTTCACGACTGGCAAAGATGCTATGATGGCCGATGTCTCAGCCCAACTCTACCACCGGGCTATCGCCGTCATGCGTGGCGCGGAGGCCTGTGGCGGCTTTATTTCTCTGAGCGATGCCGAGAGCTATGCCGTCGAATACTGGCCGTTGGAGCAATACAAACTCAAATTAGCACCGCCTGAGCGCGAGTTCGCGCGTCATGTGGTGCTGGTCACCGGCGCGGCAGGAGGTATCGGCTCGGCTATCTGCCGACACGTGGCGCAGGATGGCGCGCATATCATCGCCACCGATATCGATCTCGCCGGCACCGAGCAACTGGCTGCGTACCTCAACCAGCAATCTGGCTTCGAACGCGCCATCGCCATCAAGATGGATGTCACCAACGAGGCCAGCGTGCGCGCGGCTTTTGCAGAGGCCACCCTGGCCTTCGGCGGCATCGATGTGATTGTCAACAACGCGGGGCTGGCTTCCAGCGCGCCAATCACTGAGACGAGCCTGGCCGAGTGGAACAAGAACTGGAACGTCCTGGCAACTGGCTATTTTCTTGTGGCGCGTGAGGGCTTCCGCCTTTTGCAGGCACAGGGGCGCGGGGGCAACCTGGTCTTCGTCGCCAGCAAGAACGCGCTGGTGGCGGGCAAAAACGCGGCGGCATATTCGACGGCCAAGGCTGCCGAAGCGCATCTGGCGCGCTGCCTGGCAGAGGAGGGTGGTCAGTTCGGCATTCGTGTTAATACTGTGAATCCGGACGCCGTGCTGGCCGGCTCACGCATCTGGGACAGCACCTGGCGGCAGGAGCGTGCGGCAACCTATAGCGTGGCTCCCGATCAACTGGAAGAGGTCTATCGCAAACGGACCACGCTGGGGGTCAATATCCTGCCAGAAGATATCGCCGAGGCCGTAGCGTTCTTCGCTTCGCCAACACGTTCTAGCAAGAGTACCGGCAACATTCTCAACGTTGATGGCGGTATCGCGGCGGCGTATCCGCGTTGAGAAAGGGAAGAGGCTCATGGCGACGCGCAATATAGCAACTGTCGATCTGGGTGCCGAGAGCGGTCGTGTCATCCTGGCGCGCTTTGATGGGCAAGGGTTGAGCCTGGAAGAGGTGCATCGCTTCCCCAACCGCCCGGTGATGCTGCATGGGCACCGCTTCTGGAATGTCCTTGCACTGTGGGACGAGATGCTCATTGGACTGCGCAAAGCGCGCCAGGCAGCGGGAACCCTCGATAGTATAGGTGTGGATACGTGGGGAGTCGATTACGGCCTGGTGGACGCCCAGGGCTTGCTGCTAGGTAACCCTTTCCACTATCGCGACCAACGTACGGACGGTAAGATGGAGCAGGTCTTCGCGCGCGTTCCCCGTGATGTTCTGTACCAGCGCACAGGCATCCAGTTCTTGCCATTCAATACGATCTTCCAGCTCTATGCACATGAGCAGATGCAACCAGGTGAATTAGCCCGTACACACCGGCTGCTGCTGATCCCCGATCTGCTGCACGGCTGGCTCTGCGGATCCCAGACTTCCGAACGCACCAACGCCACCACGACGCAGTGCTGGGACCCCATCGCCGGAGCGTGGGCGCGGGATCTCCTCGATCAGCTCGCGATCCCCACCACCATGCTCCCTCCGGTGGTCGAGCCAGGCACGCCGCTGGGTGAGGTTGTCCCGGAATTGCGGCATGATCTCGGTGCTGCGCAGGTAATTGCACCGGCGACGCACGATACCGGTTCTGCGATTGTGGCAATACCAACTCAGCTTTCAGATGGCTGGGGATATATCAGTTCCGGTACCTGGTCACTGGTGGGCGTCGAACTCAAACAGCCTATTATGACTCCCGCAGCACTGGCCGCCAATTGCACCAACGAGGGCGGCGTCTTCGGCACCACGCGCTTCCTCAAGAATATAATGGGTCTCTGGCTGTTGCAGGCATGCCTGCGCAGCTTCGAGCGTGACGGTCATGCCATTGATTATGATACATTGCTGGCCCACGTGGATGCTGTCCCGACTTTCGTCGCGCTCATCGATCCAGATGATGCGCGCTTCCTGGCACCGGAGAATATGTCAGATGCGATCAACACGTACCTTTTAGAGCACGGGCAGATACCGCTCCAGGCACCGGCGGCCTTCGCGCGTTGCATCATGGAAAGCCTGGTGTTGCGCTACCGCGAGGTGTTTCATCAAATCAGGGGGCTTACAGGTGCCGTGATCAACAGAGTGCATGTCCTGGGCGGTGGTGCGCGTAACGCGCGGCTCAACCAGTGGCTGGCCGACGCGCTTGGTGTCCCGGTAATCGCCGGACCATACGAGGCGACAGCGCTGGGAAATGCGCTGATGCAGTTGGTGGGGCTGGGCGAACTGCGCGGCCTGGCGGAGGTGCGCGCCATTGCACAGAACACGCCGACACAGGACTACTTGCCCCGTGGCTCCGGGCGCGAAGCCTGGAACGAGGCAGGGCAGCGCCTAAGCACGATGACCTCTTCGCATGTTCGTTGATAAGGATCAACCTCAAAAGGACAAATCCACACTCAAGCTCCTGGAAGGGCTCCGCATCCTCACTCAGCTAAAAAGCGCTTGATACAATTTCCACCTGCGTAGCTACGATCTCCCGTTGCCGGTACTCGGCGACTCGACCGTCGAGTACGCTGGTCTTCCTGGCGCGGATATCAGCCGAGGAAGCTCCGACGCTGAAGGTGAATTCTCCTGGTTCAGTGACGAAATGCATCTGGGGATCGTAGAAGCCGAGCCGGGACGGATGCACGGTGAACGTGATCCTGCGCGCCTCTCCAGGTGCGAGGGAGAGGCGTGCAAAGCCGAGCAGTATACGCTCAGGGCGGGCGACAGAGGCGACCAGGTCACGACAGTAGAGCTGCACCACCTCGCTTCCTTCCCGCTCTCCGGCGTTGCGCACCTCGATAGTGATCTCGATCGGCTCGGATGTACTCGTCGCCCGTACAGTGAGCTCACTGTAGGCGAACATAGTGTAGCTCAACCCATGTCCAAAGGCGAAGAGCGGACTCGTTGGCGAGTCGATATAATCGCCGAAGAACATCGCACGGTCACCGCCAGCACGATGCCCGACCGAATTGGGGATCTGACCAACCGAGCGCGGCAGACTTACGGGCAGACGTCCACCTGGATCTATCTTGCCGGTAAGCACATCGGCCAGTCCGTTGCCTCCTTCTTCTCCCGGAGGAAACATCTGCAGCAGTGCATTGGCTCGTTCGGCAATGGAAGCAAGTGTATGGACGCGTCCGCTGATCACTACCACCACAACCTGCACCCCTGTCCCGGCGATTGCCTCGACCAGATCCTGCTGTACGCCGGTGAGGTCGAGGCTGGTTGTATCGTTGCCCTCGCCGACCGTTGCCGGTCGCAAGAGGCCGCTGCGCCCAGCGACAACGACTACTGCCAGCTCCGCCTCGTGTGCCACGCGCACCGCTTCAGCAAAACCGGATCGGTCGTCGCCCACCACCTCACAGCCTCTAGCATATCGTATCTCGACATCATTACTGAGAGCTGCACGCAAACCAGCAAGCGGCGTGACATGTGGTGTGAAGTACGGGCCGGGCGTGTAGTTCCCTGTCGCCTTTGGCAAGAGCAGTCCAGTGATCTCGATGCTCTGAGGGGCAGCATAGATCATCTCCAGGTGAGCGGGGTAGTGATAGTCGCCTTGCAGGAGTCGTTCGTCATCGGCACCGGGTCCAATGACCGCAATGCGCTTCAACGTAGGGGACAGGGGCAGCACACCATCGTTAGTCAGCAGGATGGTCGACTCCGCGACGGCGCGCCGTGCTAGTGTGCGCTGGTCAGGAGTCTCAAACGTCGCACTGGCAACCGTTGCGTCAACGTAGGGTTTCTCGAAGAGCCCGAGCTGGAATTTGAGGCGAAGCACACGCCGAACCGCCGTGTCAATGACTTCGAGTGGTACGCGTCCGTCCTTAATCTCGGCTGTAAGCGGCTCCCCAAAGCAATCCACGGTGGGCAGCTCCATATCAAGTCCTGCCAGCAGAGCGAGCCGGGCGGCTCCGCCAGGAGTTGCCGCGACATGGTGATAGTGCATGAGCATCGAGACGGCACCATAGTCGGCGACAACGACGCCAGCGAAGCCGAGTTCCTCGCGCAGCAGCCCGGTAAGGATGACGGGGCTGCCTGCGCAGGGAAGACCATCGACGGACGCATAGGAGTTCATGATCGTAGCGAGTCCGGCGTTGCGGATCACGGCAGCGAATGGCTCCGCGTAGACCTCGCGCAATTCTCGTGGGCCCATCTGAACAGGGCCCCAGTTGCGTCCCCCTTCCGACATTGAGTAGCCCAGGAAGTGCTTGCCCGTAGCGGCAACACCCTCTCGCAGGTCGTTGTTCTGTAGACCCTGGACGTAGGCGGTCCCGAGAATCCCTGTGAGCACCGGGTCTTCGCCGTAGGTTTCCTCTACTCGTCCCCAGCGTGGATCGCGGGCGACATCGAGGACTGGAGCAAGCGCGTGCCGGGCACCGACGGCCATCATCTGATCGCGGATGACCTCGGCCACCTGCCTGACCAACACCGGGTCCCAGGTCGCAGCGAGTCCAATTCCCTGAGGAAAGACCGTTGCATCGCGGTGGCAGAACCCGCCTGTGGACTCTTCGTGGACGATGACCGGAATGCCGAGCCGTGTGCGTTCGACCGCGACCTGCTGAATGGCATTCATGTATGCCGCACTCTCTGCAGGACGCAGGCCGGTCGAGGCACCGATGCGCGTCACCTGCCCGATGCCGTGTGGCATCTTCTCTATTACAATGTTGGGGTCAAAGATGCCTGTGCTCACAAAAGCAGTGCTCCAGAGGCAGCCGAGCTGGGCCAGTTTCTCGTCCAGGGTCATAAGGGCGAGCAAGTTCTCGACCCGCTCTTCAAGAGAAGCGTTCGGATCGCGGTAGAGCGGCGTAGACAAATTAGTACTCCTTGTTATGCGGTTATTTTAAAAACGGTTACTGCTTTACCGGTAATCATTTCATATCGTGCTCTCACTTACTAAAGCCAGCTATTAATCCACCAAGTAGTTGGCGTCTACCAAAGATATAGAGCAGAATAATGGGGGTGGCTGAGAGGAAGACAGCCGCCAGAATAGCCGGTACATTCGTCGTAAATTGTCCCTGAAAGTTCCACAAGGCCAGCGGAAGGACACGAACGTTAGCACTCTGCGTCAGTACCAGTGGGAACAGGAAACCATTCCAGACCTGGATTGTTTCATAAATGATTACCGTGATCAATGCAGGTCGCGATAATGGAAGCACCAGGCTGCGCAGAATCTGTAGATGCCCGGCACCATCCAGGTACATAGATTCGTGCAATTCGTTCGGGATATCTCTGATATACGTTACCAGCACGAGGACCGACAGGGGAATGCCGAAGGCCACGTAAGGCAGTATCAGGGCAAACAGCGTATCGTACAGGTGTAGATCGCTAATCATGGCATAGATCGGAATGATCGTTGCCTGCAACGGGATCGCCAGCCCGAAGAGAAACAGACTAAAGATTGCCCGGGTGAAGCGAATGCGGATCCGCGAAATTGCGTAGGCCGCGAAAAGAGAGACAACGACGATCAGGAAGACGCTTATCACCGTCACGAAGACGGTATTGGCAAAGTAGATGCCGAAATCGTTCTCCAGGACGTTGCTATAGTTCGTCAGCGTTGGCTGCGTGGGGGGCAGCCAGGGTATGTCTGTGAAAAAGCTTGCTTGCGGACGCAGGCTGCTCATAAGCATATAGAGAATGGGGTAGAACGCTATCACCAGCCAGACAACGCCGAAAAAAGCTGGAATAACCTCCCACAATCCGCTCCAACGAAATGTATGTTTCCCGAGTTGCTGCTGGCGAGCAGTCCTCACAGACGATATATTTGCACGCATATGTTTTTCTCACCTTCTCATTATGTCGCCTTGCTGGCTTTATAATCCCTCGCGCTGGCTCGACATCCTGGCAAAGCCCGTGAAGCGCAAGAGTATGAACGAGAGCACGACACCGACTACTGCCAGGAGGACAGCCAGCACACTACCATAGCCCACCGATTGATTCGGGAAGGCCGTGATATACATCTGGAGAGGCAATACACGTGTAGCGTAGCCCGGCCCTCCACCGGTTGTCACCCAGATGAGATCAAAGTAGGTGAGAGAGCCAGTGAGTATCAGTGTTGTGGAAGTGATAATAGTATATTTGAGTTGAGGCAAGGTTATCGAGAAGAGCTGTTGTAGATGTCCAGCGCCGTCTATGTTCGCCGCCTCGTACATTTCTCTGGGAATCTGGCGTGCTCCACCCAGGTAGAGCAGCGAGTGAAAGGGGATGAACTGCCAGGAAATGAGGACAGTTATAACGTAAAACGCCAGGCGAGGATCACCCAGCCAGCCTCTTGCCAGTCCGGGAAGGCCGATGGTCTTCAACAAGATATTCAGCAAGCCAAAGTTCGGATCAAGGATTGACTGCCAGGTGAGACCGATAGCAACCGTCGAGAAGAGGAGCGGTATAAAGTAGAAGACGCTCAGCACTGTACGGTAGCGTTGTACACCGGCCATGAAAATGCCCAACAGCAGGCTGATTGGCGTTTGAATAATCCAGCTCAATATCATTATCTCGAAGGTGAGAAGAAGAGCGTGACCGGTGACGGAGTCGGAGAAGAGCGTGATCCAATTTTGCAGTCCGACCCAGATTTCTGGCGAAAGGCCATTCCAGCGCGTAAAGCTCAGGTAGAGTGCGATGAACATAGGAACCAGCGCGAAGAGTGCATAGAATACCAGCGCTGGCGCTGTCCAGAGCACGGCCACCCAGGTTGCCCGTTGCGTTCCTTTAGATATCTTTATCGACGCGCTCATAGCGATCTCCTATTTTAGTGCAAGTGACGAAGAAAAGTTTTACCGTCTTCATAAGAGTCGGACATGAGTTATCCTGACCTTTTGCTCAAAAAGGTCGGGATAACTCATGCTGTCAAGCTAGGATGCACTGATGGTCTTGTTCATGTTGTTCGAGAACTGTTGCGGCGTAATTTGTTTCAAGAACAACTGATCAAGATTGGTGAGCAAAGCCTGAGCCGGTTGTGGCAGTAGCGCCTGGTCCCAGGAGAGCTGGAAATGAGGCGCGTTCTGTACCATCTTGTAATTATATTGCAACCACTCGCCGTTTTGGGAGCTAGCTAGCTGCGACTCGATTCCTTGCACTGGTGGCACGTCGCCCACTGCGATAAATCTCTTGACCTCGTCATCACTCAGGACAGAGGTCTTAAGGTAGGTAACGCAATTCTGCGTGGACTTAGCGGTTTTGGAGATGGAATAGAAATTGCATGGGTTGCCCGCGACATTCGCCACATCACCTTTGCCTCCATCGACGCTCGGGAAGGGGAACCAGCCGAGGTTGCCGCTTTTTATGAAATCAGGGCTGTTCGTCTGAAAAACGGGGAAGTTCCAGTTTCCCTGTAACATCATCGCGGCCTTCCCCGTGTATACCAATGCCGCATCCTGGTTCGTATCCGCGGTCACCGAGGCAAAAGATGAGCCAAATGCACCTATGTTCACTAACTGCTGAATAGCCGTGTTTGCCTTGATAAAAGCATCTTGTGACCATGCATTCGCTTGATTGGCGAGAACAGAATTAAAGGCTGATGGTCCGCCAAATCTGTCAACAAGATACTCCTCGTACATCAGATACGGCCATTTGCTACCACCTGCGAGCGCAATCGGGATAACATTATGTTGTTTCAATGTATTGATGACCTGTAGTAAGTCATTCCAGGTCTGAGGAGGGGTCAGGTGATACTGGTTGAACAGATTCTTATTATAGAAGAATAGGACCGGCTGCATCCCGCTGTTCGGTACGCCGTAAAACTTACCATTGAAGGTAACGGCTGTCATAACGGCGGCGAGAAATCTGTTCTTCCAGGTAGGGTCCGCGTCGAGGTCGGGAGTCAGGTCGTATACATCGTTTGCGTCTATATAGGTCTTGAGGATTCCACCACCCCATCCGAAGAAGATGTCCGGTGGTGTGTGCGCTCCCATCGCCACCTGCAGCTTCTGTTTGTATGGATCATTCTGGAAGAAGTTAACGGCTGCCTGGATATTGGAGCGTTTCGCATTAAAATTTTGAGCGGTGGTCTGCACTATTTTCTGCTCTGAACCCGTACGGATATCCCAGATAGTGATGGTGGAGCTACTGCTTCCCGTTGTGCTCTGAGAGCCGCCAACGCCGAAGCAACCCGTCAGCGTTGTCGTCAGGACAGTTCCTCCTGTTACCTGTAGAAAAGTGCGCCGTGATACCTTTGCTTGCATCTTTCTGCCTCCCTGGCATCTTTGCCTGCCAGACAGAGCCTGTCTGATTCGGATGAGTTGACATGATGACGTTAAATAAAGGTGGTAACTATTCATGCAGGATAGTTACTTCTATAGTACATCCAGTGCAAACCGCAATAGATATGGATAAATGCTCTCTCTTCTGCCTCCTTTTCGTTATAATGTGCAACCTGAGCGCCAATCAGACGAGATAGCACCTCTATGTATTCACGAAATGCAAAGCGCGCTGGACTCACGAACTGTCAGCGTTGCCGTCAACTCGACTTCCCGCTCGCGCCCAATGAGTGGGGCGAGAGGCAAGGGCAGTATAGCTGATCAATCCCTCTTAATACGAAAAAGATATTGAAGTGCAGCAATGCTTATGCTATGCTATGCGCACTTTAGCATCGGTGGATAGAAAGCAATTGTATGGAATTACTTGTTGTCACGTTAGCATATACTACAGCGGGCAGAGATGCCGATGTTCTGGCGCGTATACGTTTGATTGCGGATACCGTGCGCATTGCGCCGGGGCTTATTACGTTGCGTTTCTACCGGAGCCGTGGAAACGATTCCTATTATCTCATGCTCACGACGTGGGATGATGATGAAAGCTGGCATAAAGCACAGGAAAAGTATGGGCCGAAGCAACTGCTGGTAGGATTAGCATCGGAATTGCTGACCGCGACTCCTGAACAATGGTTGATGCGCTATCTGTGGGGATACAGTCGCCCGGCAGGGAGCCCGCTTCTGGCAGCCGCACACCTGGCACACATTCGCAAGGAGCAGGCGGAATACGCGGAACTGGGCTGGATTAAGGGATTGCGGCAGCAGGCAGTGCAATCTACACTCGCATTTGGCTTTCTGGCCCGTGGGATGCTTGAAGAAACGTTCGCCGCAAGCAGACCTTCAGAGGCAAGTAAAGCCGACGGTGCGCAAGGCGCTGCCTATCACCACGGTTCCGTGCTGCTGAATCTCTTTAGCTGGGCCAGCGAAAATGAGCGCGCCGAGTTTTACGCCGATCCCAATTATCAGGCAATCAACCGCTTCGTGAGCGGTACAGGAACAGTACGCATACTGCCTCTGGAGCCTATGTGAAAGAAGTACCCGAAGGCACCGCTCAGTCGGAAGACGTTTCAGCGACTGGTCTATCATAGTATTTTTTCAGTTCGGTCTGTAAAAAGTTCCGATCGGCCCACATAGGACCGGTGAAGGTATGATATTCGCCATCGCACAGAGGAGTCGTGCGGGCGCATTTACGATGCTGAGCGAGGCGAAAACGCAGGGTATTACCCTCAACTTCGACCCAGATGTGGCGAAGGGTATACCCCGTGCCCCATTTGAACAGAATCATAGAATCATACTCTTCGAAACGACCTCGCCCCTTGAGCAGATTTTTATTGATGCTCTGGAGCATCTCTGCCAGTCCACTATCGCGCAGGACACGTTTGGCATTTTCACGTATAGCCTGACGCCTGGCTTCACGTTCTTGTAAGTCTAAAGTATCTATCTCTTGATGTATTCCGTCAGGTTCTCGATTCGTAGTCATCACTCGCTTTCAGTCTTACGGGCACCCTTATGCACAAGTAAGCATAACACAAATATTAGCAGGAATGTTTACTTGAACTCTGCCAGCGCATCCTCCTTCACCAGATGAGAAATAGCGTGATCGAAGCGCTTATGCGAGCGTATGGAGGGAGAATACGAGAGGCGAGAACAGTTCTGGACAGGAGAGTTGAACTGTGGCGAGACATAAAAGACGTTCTCTGGAGACTGTTTCGCGTGCCGTTTCGCATCAGCCACAAGCGTGCCAATCTCATCGATACTGTGCAAACGCCGTCCGTGACTACTGACCACCCCGATAGAGAGAGAGACGAGAGGGAACTGATAGGGGCGTCCCTTACGGTCAACACCGCTAATCGTCCCACGCTCCAGGTCATCGGTGCGATAGAGTAACGCACTCTCTCTTCTGTAGCGTGTAAGGATATTGAGGCAGAGCGCATGTGAGCGTTCTGGTGTAGTCACGATCACAAAATCATCACCACCGACATGGCCCACGAAATCATCGGTATTGCCTTCCTCATACACAACGTTCTGACAAATGTGACCAACCAACAGGATCATACTATTGCCAGCAAGAAATCCATAGACATCATTGAATGCTTTGAAGTTATCAAGATCGAGGTAAAGAATACTCCAGGGTTCTACGCTGCTTAATTTGTAGTCGATGGCCCTTTCAAGTTGCAAGCCACCAGGTAAGAGCGTCAAAGGAGAAAGAGAACACTGCTGAGCCCGACGAAGCTGGCAACGTACGCAGGCAAGCAACTCGTCAGCGACATCAACAGGAAGTAGTCCGGTAGCAGCGGGTTTGACAACATAATTGTCAGCGCCAGCTTCCAGGACACGGACCTTCTGTGCAGCCGAGGAGTAGGCACCAAGTGCAATGATCGGAATGTGCATACACTTCGGATGCTCGCGCACCTGGCGTATGACCTCATAGCCATTCAAACCAGGAAGCGTAAGATCGAAAATAATCATACGGGGTATTTCACGCAACGCAAACTGTACAGCATCATCGCCGTTGAGAACCTTCACAGTCTGATATTCTTCACTTCCCAGCTCATCATTGAGTAACCTGGCGATTGATCCCTCACCCTCGACGACTAAAATGCTGGACATGTGTGCTCCTGCCTCTACATTAGACTATTCTACCAGTATACCTTACAAGATCTTCAATTGCCATTAAAAATGACATAATGTGGATCTATGAGGTAGCTGTTTAAGCTCTTCTCTATTTCATACAGATACAACAGTACAACGTACAAATGTATTACGCAAGTCATATCCCGTCACAAAAAGGAAAGATGGAAGCGTAACAGGTTTGTATATGCCGGGCTGTTGACTGTAGAGTAAGGCACCAGGATATTTGAGCAACAACAATTACTCGTACGGCGCGCATCATACGCAAACGGTCAGCGAGATCCAATCCCCCGAAGAATATCGCTCAGACCCAGGGTAACCAGAGAAGGAGGCAGGCGACAAAATAATTGTTTTCCAGAGCATCTCGCTCTTTCACCGCCTTACCCCTCCAGAGTATCTCCTATCTGGAAGCATCTATCGCTCCAACAGGTAAGTATTTGGAAACAGGAGAGGATCGTCCTCTTCCATTAATAACACAAGATACTGCCTAAAACAAAGCAGATATACAAATGTTATATCCAGTATAACATCCTGAAGCGTACATGCAAAGGTTTTGTAAGGCAAATTCACATAATTCGTAAAAATCGTTGTACATCTCACATAACATTACTTTTGGGTGTCTGTCGACAGGGACTTCACAGTCTTTTCACACAAGAAAGTTGACGCACAGTATTATCCTGAGATAAGATAGAAACCATGTTGCAATCTATAGGGGAGCGGAGGGGCAAAAAGAGATGACCTCATCAGTACAAAGCGAGAGACCGATCACATTCCATAGTAAAGGACAACCAGCATTTCTGCTGGAAGGAGTACTGCACGAACCTTCGCAGGCAGAGTTTGCACCCGTGATCATCCTCTGCCACCCGCAACCAGCAAGTAGCGACATGAACGATGTACTGACAGTGACACTGGCAAAAAGTCTGGCAACCGCAGGCATGATAGCCTTGCGGTTTAACTTTCGTGGTGTAGGAAACAGTCAGGGCCTGCAGACAGACGGGCGACTAGAACCTCTTGACCTGGCAGGTGCTCTTGATAGAGCCCTGGTGCACCCTAGAGCTAATCCAGCCAAAGTCTGTGTGATTGGGCATGGTTTTGGGGCTTATACAGCGCTACTGTACGCTCCTTTTGACCAGCGTATACGTACGATTGTCGCCATCAGCCTGCCTCTTTTTCGGGCCACGAGTGGTTTTCCACGTCCATTTGAGCGTCCGAAACTGTTTGTTACCGGTGAATTTGACGAGATCTGCCCATTGTATAAACTTGAACCATTTGTTGAGCAGCAAAAAGGCCCCAAAGGAATTAAGGTGATTGTTGGAGCACGCCATCTCATGCGAGGCTATGAAGAGGCAGCAATCACCGCAATTATGAAATATGTGAGGGCATGGGCGGATATGCCCGGAGTATAAAAGAATGAAGCCTGATAACCCAATGATCGTGCAAAGTGACCGCACCATTTTGCTAGAAGTAGACCATCCATTGCATGCAGAGGCACGCGATGCGCTGGCACAGTTCGCAGAACTAGAGAAATCGCCAGAGCATATTCACACCTATCGTCTCTCGCCGCTCTCGCTCTGGAATGCAGCAGCAGGAGGCATGAACGCGCAAGAGATCCTGGATCTGCTGACACATTACAGCAAGTATGCGATCCCAGCCAACATCGGCGTTGATATTCGCGAGTATATCAATCGTTATGGGCGTATTAAGCTTGTGCGCGACGGAGACTCGTTACTGCTCAAGTCCGCAGATACAGCACTCATTGCCGAAGTAATGCACCATAAGCGTACGCAGCCTTACCTGATCGGTCAACTGGATCGGAATACCATCCAGGTCGATTCTTCACGGCGTGGGCATATTAAACAGGCGCTTATCCATATTGGTTTTCCCGCCGAAGATCTGGCGGGCTATACCGAAGGATCGCCCTTGCCGCTGCATTTACGTGTAGAGACATTGCAGGGTAAAAGCTTCGAGCCGCGTGGTTATCAATATGCAGCCTCAGCCGCGTTTTATGCTGGTGGGGCTCCCAGTGGCGGAAGTGGCGTTGTCGTGCTGCCTTGTGGAGCTGGTAAAACGATTGTTGGGCTTGCCACGATGGCCGCTGTAGAGAAAGCCACGCTCATCCTCACTCCTAATACCATAGCAGTGCGGCAGTGGATCAATGAAATTATCGACAAAACGGATATTCCCCCCGAGATGGTCGGAGAATACACGGGAGATCGGAAAGACATAGCCCCGATTACCGTCAGCACCTATCAGATCCTCACCTATCGGCGCGCTGGAGGAGAGAATGGAGAAAATCCCGAGCAAGAATACTTCCCGCACTTCTCGCTCTTCACCAGTTATGACTGGGGACTCATCATCTACGACGAGGTCCACCTGCTGCCCGCGCCAGTTTTCCGCGTCACAGCCGAGATTCAAGCACGCAGACGTCTGGGGTTGACAGCAACCCTTGTACGTGAAGATGGGCGTGAAGCAGATGTCTTTAGCTTGATCGGACCCAAGAAATACGATGTGCCATGGCGTGAACTGGAGCAGCAGGGCTGGATTGCAACGGCGGAATGTCATGAGATACGCGTAGGGTTAAACGAAGATGAGCAGATGATGTACGCCATGGCCGAGGTACGTGAGAAATACCGTATTGCAGCAGAGACGCCAGCTAAGCTCAACGTAACGCGTCATCTTGTAGAACGACACCAGGATGACCAGATCTTAATTATTGGACAGTATATCGATCAATTGAAGCTTCTTGCTGAAGAATTGAACGCGCCGCTCCTGACCGGTCGTACACCAAATGGACAACGTGAGAAGCTCTACGAACAGTTCAGGCGTGGCGACCTCAAGCGACTCGTTGTCAGTAAGGTTGCGAACTTCGCTATCGACCTGCCTGACGCGAATGTAGCGATCCAGGTATCAGGAACTTTTGGCTCACGACAGGAGGAAGCGCAGCGGCTTGGACGGATACTGCGTCCCAAGAGTGATGGTGGACTTGCATACTTCTACTCCATCGTCACCCGCGACACACGTGACCAGGAATTTTCGGCCAACCGACAGCTTTTTTTGACCGAACAGGGATATCGTTATATTATTGAAGATGCAGAAGAACTTTTAACAATATAAGCAAGTTAATACGTCCCCATAGCGGCATGCCCTGCGTGTGCTTCGTCGCCCGACTAAGAAGCACCACTACCCACGAGGCACACCACTTGGCACACAACTCGGCACACGCAAGGCATGCCACTACGGGGGCGGAGAACATTGAGATTTTCTTGACATTGATGCGGCAGAGTGATACCTTGAGCTACAGGACAACAATTTCAAAGAAGAGGACAGCATGGCAGACAACTTTATTGAGGTAACAGGCGATGATTTTGCCGAAAAGGTATTAGGCGCAACCGAGACAGTAGTCGTTCTGTTCGAGGCACCACAGAGCAGTGCATGCCAGATACAAGAGCCCGAAGTTGAGGCGATCAGCAAAGAGTATCAGGGACGAGTGACCTTTGCAAGGCTCAGTGTTGAGAGGCAACAAGGACTTATCGACCGCTGGCATATCGATGGAGTGCCGACGCTTATTTTCTTTAAGGGCGGTCAGGAACTTCATCGCATTAAAGGCATAATGATGCGTGACAAACTGCGTCGTCAGCTCGAAGGGGTTCTGCTGGCAAGCTAAATCCACGCTTCCTTTTTCTCTGTACTGGTAACATATTACCAGTACAATTCATTTTGGATATTGTAGGAGTTCAGGTGTGCAATATTTATATCCTATTCGCTTAGAGGCATCATTACACGAAACGATCTGGGGTGGGCGAAGGCTAGAACGCGATATCTGCAAGCATCTTCCCGTAGGTGAGATCGCCATTGGAGAGGCATGGGAGACAGAAGTCAAAAATCTGGTGCAGAACGGACCTTATGCTGGTAAGACACTGGAAGCCGTTGTTGAAGAATTGGGCTCCCGGTTGACTGGTGAACAGGCAGTAGCTATATTTGGGCAACGCTTTCCTCTACTCGCCAAGTTTATTGACGCCAACGCGCAACTCTCGGTCCAGGTTCACCCCAACGACAGCTATGCAGCGCAACATGAAGGCGGCAAATCAGGCAAGACTGAATTCTGGTACATCCTGGCCGTAGAGCCACACGCCAGCATCATCCACGGTTTTAAAGCACCCACCACACGTGCAGAAGTGCAGCGGGCCATACAGAATGGTACGCTGGAGAGATTATTACACGAAGAAGAGGTGCGGGCTGGCGATGTTATTTTTGTCCCAGCAGGGACCGTGCATGCTATAGGGCACGGAGTGATGTTATACGAGCTACAAGAATACTCCGATGTTACCTATAGAATGTATGATTATGGACGCCTCACAGCTGCAGGCAAAACGCGTGAACTACACATCGAGCGTTCGCTCGATGTTGCCAACTACAGTGTATCGCCTCGTATCAAAATAACTCCGGTAGTGCTGGCAGGTGGAAATGGTTATGAGGAGCGTTGCCTGGTCGCGTGCCGCTATTTTGTGACGCGCGAATTGCATCTTACAGGACGGGGAAGCGTAGCGGGCAAAACGGAGGGTAGTTGCATCATCCTCTCTTCGTTGGGAGCTGAGGTGCAGGTATGTTACGGAGCTACATCTGGTCAGAGCGAAACGCTCTCGCGGGGGCAAACGATGGTCTTACCGGCGGCACTGGGAGAGTATCGGATTGAAGGCAATGGAGTACTCCTATACTCGTATGTACCAGCACCCTCAGATAAAGCGTGGCAGGCGTGGCGAGCGATCAACGAGTCCGATAACGCGTAGCTATTCGTGTCTGCGTTTGCGACGTTCCTCCTCTAGATCGGTAATAGTACCTTCGACAACATTTTTTTCGGCTTCGGTATCGTTGAAAGGATACAGTGGGCGGCGGGATGAAAATCCTTGCTGTGCGCGGTTTACATCCGAAATGACCTGCGACACAGTCGAGCCAACATTCAGGAAGAGTGTTACCACGTAGAGCCCCGCCCAGATAACGAGTCCAACCAGGAGCGTCACCACTCCCGCAACGATGCCCGAAGTAGCTCCGCCAGCGCTTTTCCAATTGAGGAACGTCTCAATAATAACCATGGCGATAATGGGTAGCCAGAAAAAGCTGACCAGCACCTTCAGCAACCAGAACATAAACCAGAACACGGCTTTGACCGGATCTGAAGGCATATCCCACGCCGGTATGAGATTCCTCTTCCTTCTTTTCTTAATCACATTGGTCCTTCTTTGCGCCTTGTTACCACGTGAATATACGCATATTGTAACAGTCTACTATTACTTACGCTAGTGGGTTAGTGCAAGTTTGACACAAATTTGTGAAAGGAAGCTGTACATACACCACTCAAATCTCAGCCTGTTCGTCCGCACAGGTGCAAGGGCAATGGGTCACCTGTCGGGCACCCTACGCCATCTTAGAGGGACACACGGAGAAAGAACGTGTGCTCATCGCGCGACACGTCCTCGCTCCCCAATCCGTGATCTTTGTCATGGTCAAATCTGGAGGAATTTCACTTCTCCTCCTGTCCAGATGCAGGTACACTCCTATGGTGGATAACGCCCACCGGATTCCAGGTTTGAATCAGCTTCCACCGCTCACGTTCTGGGTGCTTCCTACTGTGATCGGATACCGTTCATCGTGCTATCCATCTCCCGCTTTGTCCCGACTCCCGCGCGTATCGAGCCGATGGAGGGATGGCAAGCAAAAAGGAGCAAGGATCGTATGGCAAAGCCCTATCGAGTCAATGCTTTCGTGCGCATCAACAACACCATGATTTCATCTTTGTTGCGCCTGGGCATCAAGGTGTGGAGTTTCTCACTGCTCACGGTTCGGGGACGGAAAAGTGGCAAGCCCATCGTGACCCCGGTCGCCATTTTTGTTCAGGATCAGAACCGCTACCTGGTAGCCACGTATGGGGTCGTGAATTGGGTGCGCAACCTCCGCGCGGCGGGAGGAGAGGCGGCACTTACCTGGAGACGGCACAGCGAAAAGATTCATGCCATCGAACTGGAGCCAGAGGCTGCGGCACTCATTTTTCGAGAAGCCCTGCGTTCTGGCCCCCCGGACATTCCCGCTGTGATCTTTCGCGTGTACCGCTCTCTTTTGGTCCTCCCTTACCTCAACGTCACCGAGAATTCTTCGCTTGAGGAATTTGAGCGTGAAGTGCTGGCCCATCCGGTTTTTTTCTTACAACCTGTGATGTAGCACGTCTTCCAGAAATCATCGCCTCAGTCACAGGAAACGAAGAAAAACGAGATGAATGAGAAAGATGTCAACAATACACGTGAAAGAAGACATGACGATGAAAATGAAAATGATCGGCTATTGGGCAACCACCGCAGTCGTCGCGCTTGAGCTTTTGGCAGGTGGAGTGACGGACCTGGTACATGGGCCAACGCTGCTCTTCGTCGGCGAGCCTGTCGTCCTTGTCCTGGCGCAGCTTGGCTACCCGGTGTACTTGCTCAAGATTCTCGGAGTGTGGAGGCTGCTTGGAGCCATCGCCTTGCTTATGCCGCGTTTTCCTCGGCTCAAGGAATGGGCGTATGCCGGCACCTTCATCGAACTGACGGGTGCGGCTGCATCGGGTGCGGCGCGCGGCGGTGGCATGGGCGACCTCATCTGGCCCCTCGCTTTCGCCGTTCTCACTCTCGCTTCGTGGGCGCTTCGACCGCCAAGCCGTATCCTCGGAGTCCTCTTTCCTGCCAGGGCACATGTGTAGGCCCGTCATGAACTCTCGCCCCTGTTGTTCATATGGGGGTGACAGGCGCAACGAAGCAAATTGCGACGGGAGCCGTGTGACACTTGACGATACTGAGGGCCTCGCCATCGTCGAGGGAAACAGTATCAAGGAAGATCAGTCTGGACAACGGCGGTGGTAAAATGGAAGCGGATGCCCGGCGACATCATTCACGGCACCGGAAAGAAGGGGCTCTGCTATGCGAGCACGAGACGATCACCGATGGCGAGCAAAGGGAAACACAAGCCCTCAGGGAGTCGAGACGAACGATGAAGTGATTAGAGAGAGTGGCGTCACCTTCCACCTCTGGCAGCTCTACCAGCACTTCTGGCTTATTATTGGTCTGTTCTTTCCTCTGGCTTCTTTGGTGAGCAAACCGGATGCCTGGCTTCGTCTCGCTGTGGGCAGCACGGCCCTGCTCTTTTTTGCGATCAGTTATACCTGGATCATGTGGCCGCATCCCGCGAGCCGGGGAGCGCGAACACGTGGCCGATCCCGTCTGTCGTTGCTCCTCCTGGTTGCTCTCGGCCTCCAGGTCACCGTGTTCAGCCTCCTTGATGCTCCTGCCTGGCTCTGGCTCTTTCTTGGGG
>WNGD01001300.1_pt1 | contig 27226 bp, 18 predicted proteins | sample 5400671 | NCBI WGS metagenome assembly WNGD01 (sample SAMN13153369, study PRJNA577476) | soil metagenome | isolation source: 40 cm soil or saprolite under grassland replicate 2 | place: USA:California | collected 2016-06-15
CCTTTGCTACTGCCGTTGCCAATGACGTGCGACTGCGAACATTGCGGATTGGGACAGTTTGGTAGGGCTGATGGGACTGTCATGATAGTCCTCCTGATCGGTATTGTACCACTTCTCTCAAGAGTCACTACCGAATTTTCAGAGGGGACTTTTATTTGTGACACCTTTGTTAGAGCCAGTCGAGTGCAGGCGTTCAGTAAAACTGGGCAGGTGCAACATTGGAAACGTACTATCGTACATGTACAATGGTATGCACAGGGCAGATTATCTAGGGGAAAGCAGCTAAAAGTGATATAATGAATGTATCTATCTTCGCATGACACAGGGAATATCCCGCATTCATAAGATTCCAGCACCTGCCTTTGGTAACAGGAGAAAACGCGACAATGCAATTACTGGGAAAAATTATGGGAGATCCGAATAAAAGAGATCTCAAGGCGATACAGCCAATCGTCGATAAAATCAATACGTTCGAACCGGCCATGAAAAAACTGAGCGACGAGGCACTTGCGGCAAAGACTGCTGCATTTCGCGCGCAACTCTTTCTCCATCTCAAGGGCGGTATGGTACTGGAGGATGAGCTTGTGAAGCTCTTTCGTGATGCCTTGATGGCGGTGGAACCGCAGGCAAAGCAGTCTACCGATGCGCAATTGCACGCCGTGGTCAGGGAATACCGACAGAAGCTGGACCGGCGACCCGACCACGAGTATGACCTGAAAGATCACCTGCAGGATACACTCTCCGAGTGCTTCGAGCAGAGCTACGAGAAGTTCTCTCCCACCCTGAACGCGCTCAGGGTAACGGCGGCCATGGATAAAGCTGAGGAGAGCCAGCAATGGCCCGACGAGTCCGACAATCCGCGCCAGACCACACTCGCCCTGCTGAAAAAAGTAGAGCCCACCCTCAAAGATATCGACGACGACCTGCTGAACGATGCGTTCGAGGTGGAATGGGAGCGCTTCGAGAAGGCGCGCAGCGGGGCCGCTCAATCCGACAACCGCGCCGATGAACGCCTGGAGCAGTTATTCGGCGGCATCCTGAAGCGGCTCCAGCCCGAGATTGTGGCGATCAAAGCCGACGAGATGGATAAGCTGGTGCCAGAGATGGTGCAGCGCTACCGCACGGGGAAGACGCTGGACGATCTTCTGCCCGAAGCGTTTGCAGTCGTGCGCGAAACCGGCTGGCGCACCATCAAAATGCGCCACTACGATGTGCAGTTGATTGGCGGCGTCGTGCTGCACCAGGGCAAGATCGCCGAGATGAAGACCGGCGAGGGCAAGACGCTGGTGGCGACGCTGCCCGTCTATCTGAACGCTCTGACAGGGCGCGGCGTTCACGTCGTGACCGTCAATGATTACCTGGCGCGCCGTGACTCCGAGTGGATGGGCGCGATCTACAAGTTCCTGGGGCTGACCGTGGGCGTTATCGTCAACGCCGTTGAGCCGCAGACCGCCGAGCGCCAGGCCGCCTACCAGTGTGATATCACTTACGGAACGAACAATGAGTTCGGCTTCGATTACCTGCGCGATAATATGGTCACCGCGATAGAGCAGGTGGTGCAGCGCGAACTGAACTACGCTATCGTCGACGAAGTTGACAATATTCTGATCGACGAGGCGCGCACGCCACTGATCATCTCGGGCCAGGGCCAGGAATCCACCGATATGTACGCGAAGTTCGCGCGCTGGGCGCCGCGCCTGAAGCCCGAGATCGACTTCACGGTGGAGGAGAAGTTGCGCGTCGTCATGATCACAGAAGCTGGCATAGAGAAGATCGAGCAGTTGGCGGGCGTGCAGAACATCTACGACGAGAACAATCTCGATCTGACACGTTACATGGAGAACGCGCTGAAGGCGGAGATCCTCTTCAAACGCGATAAAGATTATATCGTCAAGGATGGCGAGGTGATCATCGTCGACGAGTTCACGGGTCGCCAGATGCCCGGACGTCGCTACAGCGAGGGTCTGCACCAGGCGATCGAGGCGAAAGAGGGCGTGGCCGTCCAGCATGAGAACCATACGCTGGCGACGATTACATTCCAGAACTACTTCCGCCTGTACGAGAAGCTCGCCGGCATGACCGGTACCGCGCTGACCGAGGCCGAAGAGTTCCACAAGATCTACAAGCTAGACGTGATCGCTATCCCACCCAATAAGCCGATGATTCGCGAGGACCAGGCGGACCTGATCTACCGCACGGGCGACGCGAAGTTCAAGGCGGTCGTCGAAGAGATCAAGGAGCTCCACGAGAAAGGACAGCCGGTACTGGTCGGCACTACCTCGGTCGAGACCTCCGAGCACCTCGCTCGCCTGCTTGACCTGCAAGGTATTCCACACAATGTTTTGAACGCGAAATACCACGAGCGCGAGGCGCAGATCGTGGCCCAGGCCGGTCGCAGCGGAGCCGTGACAATAGCTACAAATATGGCTGGTCGCGGCACCGACATCCTGCTGGGTGGCAACGCGGAGGGCTACTTCGCAAGCATCCTGCGCAAGCACGCCGAGCACGTTGACTATATCCACGATATGCCGCAGGACGACGAGGACGAGCGCGCCGAGCGGGAAGAGGCGATCCACGAGTATATCGAGAATATGACCGAGGACGAGAAGCAGGAGCTCTTCCAACAGAAGATACGCGAGTGCGAGGAGGATCACAATCGTGTGATCGAGCTTGGTGGGCTGTACATCATCGGCACCGAGCGCCATGAATCGCGCCGTATCGACAATCAGTTGCGTGGTCGCGCCGGACGCCAGGGTGATCCCGGCTCTTCGCGCTTCTTTCTGGCGCTGGACGACGAGCTGATGCGCCGCTTCGCCGCCGATCGCGTCGCCGGTATCATGGAGCGCGTCGGTATGGAAGAGGATATGCCGCTGGAGAGTAAGCTGGTCTCCCGCTTCATCGAGGGCGCGCAGACGCAGGTGGAGGGCCGCAACTTCGATCTGCGTAAACACGTCGTCGAGTACGACGATGTGATTGCGAAGCAGCGCGAAGTCATCTACGCCGACCGGCGCGCCGTCATCGAGCGCGGCGATATGCACGAACGCATCCTGGAGATGATCCGCTCCGAGGTCGGCAGGATCGTCGATGCCAGCATTCCCGGTAACGTCGTCAGCGACGAGGAGGAACTGGAGACGCTCTTCAAGACCCTGGAGGTCTGGGTGCACATCCCGGAAGAGTTCATACCGGAGAACCTGCACGCGGTACGCCGCGACCAGCTCAGAAACGATCTTATCGAGCTTGTTATCGAGCACTACGAGCAGCGCGGCGCAGAACTGCGCAAACAGGCCAGCGAACAGGGCGTAGAAAACTTCGATGCGCAACGCGAGTTCGAGCGCACCTACCTCTTGCAGGTCGTCGATCGCCTGTGGATGGACCATATCGACTCGCTGGACGTTATGCGCCAGGGCATCGGCTTCCGCTCGCTTGCACAGCGCGATCCGCTAGTCGAGTTCAAGAACGAAGCCTTCCGCATGTTCGATGAGTTGAAGCTGGCTATCCAGCACTATACCGTCGATTCTCTGCTCAAACTCCTGCGCAACGAGGTGACGATCACGCTGCAGCGCCCGGAGCCGCAGCGCAAGATGCCGCGCAACGTTCGCACCAACAGCGACGATATCGCCAGGGCCGCCGGCCAGTCCAAAAGCGACGGCACCGAGCAGCCAAAGGCGACGCAGGCGACGCGCAAGAACGGCAACCAGCGCGGTGCTCGCACAACAGCAACAACGGCGACTCGCGCTCCCGCTATGGCGAAGGTCGGGCGCAACGACCCCTGCCCCTGTGGCAGCGGCAAGAAATACAAGAAGTGCCACGGGGCATAGGATACTACAAATAAAAGTTGTCCCTGAGATATCGCGGGAGCTCTTCAAGGGTTCGCCAGTAGTATCAAATACGGGATAACTCATGCCCTGCTATGTCGCTCAACTTCCTCTTGAAACACATACATCTCCACTACACCGGCCTGCTAAGCTATCCAACTGCACGATATAGGTTCTACCTGAGAACTCACTGTCCTGGAGCGCGGATAAATACAGCAATTGCAATTCAAGTTATGTTAGCTCCTTATACTAAAATCATACCAGTGTTGTCATAAAGCTAAAAAACGATTTAGGAAGATAAGACACCGAGGTAAGACATGCAAAATGTTCCACTCCATCACACACACCGGAAGGACCCAGTAGCACTCTCAGCACGAGTCGGTCTGGCTATGACAGGACTCTTACTCATCCTCCTTTTCTGGACAACGTGGTCACAGAATATCTTTGGAACGTACGGGCTGACCCCCCACGGCTATTGTTTCCTCTGGAACACGCGCCTGGTCGCGCTGCATGTCATCTCCGATTCACTCATTGGGCTCTCCTACGTGTCCATTTCGGTAACTTTAACCTATTTCGTCATCAAGATGTATCGTGACCTGCCGTTCCGTTGGATCTTCGTTGCCTTTGGCGGGTTTATCGTCGCTTGTGGCATAACACATTTCTTCGAGATCTGGACGCTCTGGTACGCGCTCTACTGGCTCTCGGGAACCGCAAAACTCGTCACGGCAGCCATATCACTCTCGACCGCCGTTATTCTGCCATCGCTCGTCCCCAAAGTACAGGTGCTGATTGAGAGCGCGAAGGCATCCGAGGAGCGCAAGCGACAACTGGAGGACGCGCACCGAGAACTCGAAAGACTCTACCAGCAAGCTCAAGAACTTGACCAGCTCAAGACAAGGTTCTTTGCCGAAGTCAGTCACGAGCTGCGCACACCGCTGACCCTCATTCTCAGTGCGGTACACACGCTTTGCACAGAGCAATCGGGTCCCGACTTAGAGGTGATCAGGCGCAACGCATTGACGTTACTCAAATGCATTAACGACCAGCTCGACATCGCAAAAATTGAGATTGGCAAGATGCGTATCTCTTATCGTCGAACGGATATCGCCGATCTGTTTCGCCTGTGTATTGGCCACTTCGAAAACCTGGCGCAGAGACATTCGATCGTAGAGGAGGTGAACGCTCCTCCATCGCTGATCGCCGAGGTCGACGCGGAGAAGCTTCAACGGGTCTTCCTGAACCTGCTCTCTAACGCGTTTAAGTTTACTCCGCCCGGCGGGGCCATCCGCTGCTCCCTCTCTCAAGATGGTGATACGGCAACTATTAGCATTGAGGACACCGGTCCTGGGGTGCCGGAAGAGGCCCGACAAACGATTTTTGAACCGTTCGAGCAAGTGGAGGAGAGGAGACGTTCCAGAGGAGGCTCCACCGGACTCGGCCTGGCCATTGCCAGGAACTTTGTGATGCTGCATAACGGTACGATCTCAGTCGGTGAAAGCCCTGGTGGAGGGGCGTGCTTCACAGTTTGCCTTCCCTTACGCGCCCCGGCCAGTACGCTGGTCGCGGGCACTGAAGACGCCAGTACTCTAGTAGAGGCACAGGAAGTTGAGCTGATCGACGTAGAGACTTCGATCGAGCCGGAGAGGGTACAACCAGGTGAAGTGGATGCGCAGGAGATACAACCGAGGCGTCCGCTTATCCTGATCGTGGAGGACCATCCTGATATGTCTCGCTACCTTGCGCGTCTCCTCGCAATAAACTACCAGACAGCCAGGGCACACGACGCGGCTGAAGGTCTGACAAAAGCGCGCGCATCCCAACCCAGTCTTATCCTGTGCGATGTCATGATGCCAGGGATGAGCGGCGATCAATTTGTCAAGGCGCTGCGTGCAGATCCCGAACTGAGCGCTATCCCACTGATAATTCTCTCGGCCCAGGCAGATGACATGCTGCGCATCCAACTCCTCCAGGAGGGGGCGCAGGACTACATCGTGAAGCCGTTTTTAGTGGAGGAACTGTATGCGAGAATCGCCAACCTTTTAAACGTGCAGCAGGCGCGAAAGGTTCTCCAGCAAGCGCTGGCGAGCAGAAGCCAGGATATCGTCTCTCTGACCAATCAAGTGATCGTACGCAACCGGGAACTGGTGGAGATCAACGAAGAACTCACACAGATGAACCAGTTACAAAAGGACTTTGTCTCGATTGTCAGCCACGAGTTCCGAACCACGCTCACCAGCATTCAAGGGTTTAGCGAGCTGCTGCACACGCGGGAGTTCAGTTCCGAGGAGGTCAAGAGCTTCTCTGTAGACATCCACACGGACGCGTTGCGACTCAACCGGATGATCACGGATCTGCTAGACCTGGAACGTATGAAGTCCGGAAAGATGCCGATGAACATAGAGAGCTTCGACCTCAACGCTTTGCTCGCAGAGACCGTTGAAAAAATGCGCCCGATCACCTCCCTCAAACACACCGTTCGCTTCCAGCCGGATCAGGCTCTTCCTCCACTGAGGGGGGACCGGGATCAACTGGTGCAGGTGATGGTCAATATGCTCTCGAACGCAGTGAAATACTCTCCCGAGGGCGGTGAGATCCTGGTACAAAGCCGTCTGGAAGAGGAATTCGTTCACATTAGCGTCCAGGATCACGGCATCGGCATTTCCGCAGAGAACTGCACGAAGTTGTTCATGCCCTACAGTCGCATCGCTTCCACGCAGACACGCTATATCAAAGGCACGGGCCTCGGATTGGCCATCGTACAGCAGATCAGTAAGATGCACGGTGGACAGATCTGGGTCGAGAGTATGCCGGGACAGGGATCAACGTTCCACGTGAAGCTTCCCCTGGACGCCATTCAGGAACAAAATAATCTAAATAGAATCTGCACATAGATGAAGCCCATGGCTGCGTTGTTACCTCCTGGTAATTCCTGTATTTTACGTTTTAAAAGATAACAGCCGGTTTGCCGGCGGGCCAGGAGCCGATTTTCTCAATATGATGCACAGAAATTTTACCTCGCGTTAATCTCACCATTACACGGACATAACTGCACACTTATACATTACCTCACTTTCTTCATCAACAAAAGATAGCTCTTTTGGCTGCTGACATGTTAAGCTTTACTTAAGCAAAGAGGGAGACAGTGGAGTCTCTTACAGGCCGTTACCTATCCATGAGCCCGAAAGGAATGCATATCATGATGAATCGTCAACACGTTGAGGAAATTGCGAGAAGTTGGGAGACAGACCCACGCTGGCAGGGTGTGAAGCGACCATATTCGGCGGAAGATGTTTTGAAATTGCGTGGATCTGTTAAGGTTGAGTATACGTTGGCGCGCATGGGTGCCGAGCGCTTGTGGAATCTGTTACATACCGAGCCGTATGTTGCTGCATTGGGCGCGTTGACTGGCAATCAGGCGATGCAGCAGGTGAAGGCTGGCCTCAAAGCTATCTATCTCAGTGGCTGGCAGGTAGCGGCGGATGCAAACCTGGCAGGTAGTATGTACCCCGATCAGAGCCTTTACCCGGCGAACAGCGTGCCCGAGGTTGTGCGCAAGATCAATAACGCACTGCGCCGCGCCGACCAGATTGCGACGTCCGAGGACAAAGGCGACGATACCTACTGGTTCGCGCCTATCGTGGCCGACGCCGAAGCTGGCTTTGGTGGTCCGCTCAACGTCTTCGAGTTGATGAAGGCAATGATTGAGGCGGGCGCGGCTGGCGTCCATTTCGAGGACCAGCTGGCGTCCGAGAAGAAGTGCGGACACATGGGCGGCAAGGTCCTGATCCCGACGCAAACCGCGGTCCGCAACCTGCTCTCAGCGCGTCTGGCCGCCGACGTGTTGGGCGTTCCAACGCTGGTTATCGCGCGTACCGATGCCAATGGCGCGAGCCTGATCACCTCCGATATCGATCCGGTCGACCAGAAATTCATGACCGGCGGACGCACGGCTGAGGGCTTCTACCGCACACGAAGCGGACTCGACTCGGCGATCGCGCGCGGCTTGTCGTATGCTCCCTATGCCGATCTGATCTGGTGTGAGACGGCTGAGCCGAATCTGCGCGAGGCGCAGCGCTTCGCCGACGAGGTTCACGAGCAGTATCCCGGCAAACTGCTGGCCTACAATTGCTCCCCTTCGTTCAACTGGCGCAAGAAGCTCGATCCTGAAACGATCGCGCAATTCCAGCAGCGCCTGAGCAAGATGGGTTACGTCTTCCAGTTCGTGACGCTGGCCGGCTTCCACGCGCTGAACTACAGCATGTTTAAACTGGCGCGCGGCTACAAAGAGTATGGCATGGCCGCTTACTCCCGCCTGCAGCAGGCTGAGTTCGGCCTTGAGGAGTACGGCTATACGGCGACCAAACACCAGCGCGAGGTGGGCACCGGCTACTTCGACGAGGTGGCCCAGGTGATCTCGGGCGGCAAATCTTCGACTACGGCCCTGGCCGGTTCGACTGAAGCAGAACAATTCCATTGATCTTGTGCGTTGCGGGTTACGGGTGCCCGCGATGCCCTCTAGCGACCGTAAGGGTGTATCTTCCCACACATCACTGGTCCGGTGTGTGGGGCGATGCGTCCTTGCGGTCGCTTTCTACTCCCCGCTCAGGTTATTTGCTACTAATAGGACCATATGCGACAATATCTGTACCTGGATTTGTGTCTTCACTGCTGAAACGCTGAAACGTTGAAAGGACTATTTATGACTACAAATCAAGCCGTACCGCACTATGCAGAGGGGATCGAGGTCAAGGCTCCTATCTCTGCTGAGTTCGCTGAGATACTGACGCCCGAGGCGCTGAACCTCGTTGCTACCCTTTCGCGTGCCTTCGAGGCGCGCCGCGAAGAGCTGCTTGCGAGGCGTGCCGCGCGCCAGGTCGATCTCAACGCCGGCAAGCTGCCGGACTTTTTGCCGGAGACGGCGGACATCCGCGCCGGGACATGGACGATCGCGCCTTTCCCCGATGATATACAAGATCGCCGCGTCGAGATCACCGGGCCTGTAGATAGAAAAATGGTTATCAACGCGCTGAATTCGGGCGCGAAGGTATTTATGGCGGACTTCGAGGACGCGCATTCTCCGACCTGGGAAGCGACGATCCAGGGTCAGATCAATGTGCGCGATGCGATTGATCGTAAGATTACGTATACCAGTCCCGAGGGCAAAGACTATCAGTTGAACGAGAAGATCGCAACCCTGTTTGTACGCCCACGCGGCTGGCATCTGAATGAGAAGCATGTCTTCGTGGATGGCCAGCCGGTTTCCGGCGGTATCTTCGACTTCGGGCTGTACTTCTTCCATAATGCACAACGCCTCCTGAAAAAAGGGACGGGCCCCTACTTCTACCTGCCCAAGCTGGAGAGCCACCTGGAGGCGCGGCTGTGGAACGATGTCTTCGTGCTGGCACAGGATACGCTGGGTATTCCACAGGGCACGATCAAGGCGACGGTCCTGATCGAGACGATCCTGGCGACGTTCGAGATGGATGAGATTCTTTATGAACTGCGCGAGCACTCGGCGGGCCTGAACTGCGGGCGCTGGGACTACATCTTCAGTGCGATCAAGAAGTTCCGCAATATCCCCGATTTCGTGCTGCCCGATCGCGCGCAGGTGACGATGACGACGCACTTTATGCGCTCCTACTCCCTGTTGACGATCAAGACCTGCCACCGCCGCAATGCGCATGCAATCGGCGGTATGGCCGCGCAGATCCCGATTAAGAGCGATCCGAAGGCAAACGAGGAGGCTCTGGCCCGCGTGCGCGCCGATAAACACCGCGAGGCCACCGACGGCCACGATGGCACCTGGGTCGCGCACCCCGGCCTGGTACCGATCGCCCTGGAAGAGTTCGATGCCGTCATGAAGGGTCCCAACCAGATAGATCGCAAGCGCGAGGACGTCAACGTGACGGCGGCTGACCTGCTAGAGGTCCCCGCTGGGACGATCACCGAGGCAGGCCTGCGCAACAATATCAGTGTAAGCTTGCAATACCTGGACTCCTGGCTGCGTGGCTCCGGCTGCGTGCCGATCAACAACCTGATGGAGGATGCCGCCACGACCGAGATCTCGCGGGCGCAGATCTGGCAGTGGATTCATCATCCCAAGGGTATCCTGGACGATGGGCGCAAGGTGACGATCGACCTCTTCCGCCAATGGATGCAGGAGGAGCTGGATAAGATCAAGGCCACAGTTGGCGAAAAAGTCTACGCCCAGCGCCGCTACACCTCGGCTGCCGAGATCCTCGACCAGATTATTACCAGCGATCAGTTCGTGGAGTTCCTGACACTGCCCGCTTACCAGTATCTATCGTAAATACCCGTAGGGGCCCGCGCGGGCCCCTACGCGACGCCGAGCCTTCGCTTCAGCGCCAGAATGAACTCTCCTTCAGCCATGCTCACTTTCTCGCCACTGCCGAAGATGCCATGTCCTGCCGCGCCAGCAACCTTTTGCGCCAGGTTGATCAGGACTTTCTTGAACTCTTTCGTCTCAGGATCGTCGACCAGGAGGTGAGCGGCTTCGTTGATGCGCGTGCGATAGCTATTTTCAGCCGCCCTTCTCTGTGGGATACTGTAGCTCTGAATTTCCTGTATCGACTCCTCGATGCCTGATCTCATATTCTGGATCAGGGCATTCTGCGGATATGCCCTCTTTGCCTCCTCAATAAATTTCGTCCCATTGCGAAATTCGCGCAGCACGCCGACGCGGTCCGTTACATCGATCAACAAGGTCGCCATCATGATATCGCTGGACAGCGCCGCCAACTGGGCCATCTGCTCCTGTGTATACCGGGCCATGTATGCATCCCTTCTGCAAAAATTGCCGTTCGATTCTTCCCTTATCCACGCTCGAAGAAGAGCTTACGACAGTAGTATACAATAGTTGCGCCAGCAGGTCCAGTAACTACAGATTATTTAAAAAGGTGAAAAAGCTGCATCAGGCTATCCACACTTCCCTGCTCTTCGTCACGATGATTCCTCTGACCCGTTCTATAAACTCCGTCAGAGGCATTGCTTTCAAATCGACATTGGTACGCAAGCGAACAGAGACGGCGTCTGCCTCCATCTCCTTATCGCCGACGATGAGCATGTAGGGAAACTTCTGTAACTGCGCATCCCGTATTTTGGCGTTCATACGCTCGCCACGGCTGTCGACCTCGGCGCGGATGCCCGCCGCCTTGAGCTGCGCCACGACCTTGTTGGCGTAGTCGAGGTGGCGATCGGCAATGGGGATGACCATGGCCTGCACCGGCGAGAGCCAGACCGGGAAGGCACCGGCGAAGTGCTCGATCAGCAGCGCCATGAAGCGCTCCGTCGAGCCGGTGACGGCACGATGGATCATGACCGGACGATGGGGCTGTCCATCCTCGCCGATGTACTCAAGTTCGAAGTTCTCCGGCTGAACTAAGTCGAGCTGAATCGTGGAGCACTGCCACTCGCGCCCAAGCGCGTCGCGCACCATGAAGTCGACCTTAGGACCATAGAATGCCGCCTCGCCGATGCCTACTTCATAGGAGATGCCCTTGCTATCGGCAGCGTTGCGCAGCGCCACCTCGGCGGTGTTCCAGACCTCTTCGCTGCCAACGTATTCTTCCGACTTGTGCGGATCGCGCAACGAGAGACGAATCGAGTAGTCCGTCAGGCCATAGGTCTCGAAGACCTCCAGCGTCAGGTTGACGGCGTTATCGAACTCCTCCTGAATCTGGTCCGGGCGCAGGAAGACGTGGGCGTCGTCCTGCGTGACACTGCGCACGCGCGCCAGGCCCGTGAGCGTGCCCGCCTTTTCGTAGCGATAGAGCGTGGCGAACTCGGCGTAGCGCACAGGCAGTTCGCGATAGCTGTGCATCTGCGACTTGTAGAGCGCGATGTGATGCGGACAGTTCATCGGCTTGAGCACGTAGCCGTCGTCCTCGGACGCCTCCTGATCGCCCCTCATGACCGGGAACATATCCTCGCGATAGGTGTACCAGTGCTTAGACGTTTTGTACAGGCGCACCTTGCCCAGATGCGAGGTCCAGACGTGCTGGTAGCCGTACTTCTCCTGCGTCTCGCGCACGTACGTCTCCATCAGGTAGCGCAGCATCTCCCCGCGCGGGTAGAACATCGGCACGCCCGCCGGTAGATCTTCGCTCAGGTAGAAGAGCTTCAGTTCCTTGCCCAGTTTGCGATGGTCGCGCTTCATCGCCTCTTCGAGCCGCCACAGGTATTGATTGAGCTCCTCTTGCGTGAACCAGGCGGTGCCGTAGATGCGCTGCAACATCGGGCGGTGCTCATCCCCACGCCAGTACGCCCCCGCCACGCGCATCAGCTTGACGGGTCCGATCTCTCCCGTATTCTGCACGTGCGGCCCCCGGCACAGGTCCAGGAACGTGTCCTGCGTATAGATGCCCACCTCCGCGTCGGGCAGATTCTCGATCAGTTCGACCTTGTAGGGCTGATCGTTGGCTGCGAAGTACTCCAGCGCCTTCTCGCGCGGCCAGCGGTCCCGCTCGAAGGGATAGCGGCCCGCGATGATGCGGCGCATGCGCTGCTCGATCTCGGGCAGGTCCTCCGGCGTCAAGGCACGCGGTAGATCGAAGTCATAGTAAAAGCCATCCTCGATCGCCGGGCCGATGCCCAGCTTCGCAGCGGGGAACAACTCAAGCACCGCCTCGGCCATCACATGCGCGGCGGAGTGGCGCATGCGCTGCAACGGCGTATAATGGACCGATTCCTGGTCCTGTAGTTCGACTGCCTCCGGCATAGTCATCTTCTCCTTTACAATAAAAAAACCTTTCCATCCCCTCTATGGGACGAAAAGGTCGTTGACGATTCGTGGTTCCACCCAGTTTCCGCGCCAATCTCATAAATCACGGACGCGATAAATCGGATCCCTACGTGGTGTTGCCCGGTTTACATACACGTGAGTGGCGCGCTCTCCTGGCCGTTATCGGGGCCGACCCGTGGACCTTGCTTGCTCGGTCCATGCTGACGAGGGGTATTCTCTTCTTACGGGCCGGCACACTTTCAGCCGCTGGTGTTGCCTCTCTGCTTGCCCCTGGGAAAGAACATGTCTCGCGTATGCGCTATCGTATTTTTCGATAGATTAAATCTTATTTTAGCATAAGTAGCTGTAGAAGTAAAGCATTTTTTGGGAGTATCCCACTTTATTACTCCTGAATGGTGTAGCTCGGGTCGGGACGGTCGGCGAGCCAGATGAGGGTCTGGCCGTCGGCCTCCTTCTGGCGGTTGGTGACTTCCGCGTCCCAGTCCTCGGGCGGGACGGTGCGCACGGCGTCGGCCAGATTGCTTGTGACGTTGTTCTGTAGCCCCTCGATGACGGCGTTGGTCTCGCCCTGGTCGAGGCGCTGCTGGATGTAGTCTCTGAAGAGCATTGCTCTATTCCTTTCTTTCTTTCTTTCTATGTTCTATGCTCCCATTGGTCGGTTCGCGGCATGGCTGGCATGGAATTAGCAGAAGCGCGGTATATATGGGTGTGCGCGGATATGGCACGCCTGCCCATTTGTATTACGTTGCGACGGTGCTGTTCCGTTTCTTTTGTAGACGCAATGTCTCGCTGCAATGCGCCTGTTTGTACGTTTGGGATGAGCGAATAGATCAAATATTCAATCCAGGAATAGGGGTAGGGACCAGCCTCGGCGCGTCCGATTTATCATTTCCTGCATGTTTTGAAATTGATACATTTTTATACGTGAAGGAAAAATGATAAATCACGGACGCGCTAAAGCTGGTCCCTACCCCAATTGTACGTTTATGTACAACATGTGCTGAACCACGTCCAGCACATGTTGCATAACATTACGTGCGTTTTATTTATGCAGCGGTGAAGGTGATTGGCAGGTGTTTTACGCCGTAGACAATATCGCTGCCGATCGCTTCCAGAGGGGCCTCGCGCACGCGGCGGATGTCGCGGAGGCGTGTGAGCAGGTGGGTCAGGACGATGCGGGCCTCCAGGCGGGCGAGCGGGGCACCGATGCAGAAGTGGATGCCATGGCCGAAGGCGATATGGCGGTTCGGCGTTCTCCTGATGTCGAATTTGTCGGCGTCGGGGAACTGCGCCTCGTCGCGGTTGGCGGAGCCGATCTGGGCAATGACCATCTGGCCAGCGCGGATCGCTCGTCCATCCAGAGTTACGTCGGAGATAGCGCGGCGGTACATCATCTGCACGGGCGAGCGATAGCGCAGAACCTCTTCGATCGCGTTCGGGATGAGTTCCGGTTCGGCGCGCAACTGTTCCATGACCTCGGGCTGCTCGTCGAAGCAGAGCAGGGCGTTGCCGATCAGGTTAGTAGTGGTCTCGTTGCCGGCGACGAGCAGCAGGATGCAGAAGCCGAGCAGCTCGCGCTGGTTGAGGTGCTGCCCATCGATCTGCGCGTCCAGCAGGGCACTGATAAGGTCGTCCTGCGGCTCACGGCGGCGGCGCGCGATCATATCCATGAAGTAGGCACCCATCTCGTGCTGCGGGTCGCCGCCCTCTGAACCCGTCGCGCCGACGATGGCGTCGGACCACAGTTTGAAGCTCTCGCGGTCCTGCTGCGGAATGCCCAGCACCTCCGCGATTACGATCACCGGCAAGGGATAAGACAGGTCGCCGATGACATCCATACGACCCCTCGCCACGATGGGGTCCAGCAGATCGGTGACGATCGCGGTGATACGGTCGGCGAGGCGCGCCACGCCCTTCGGCGTGAATGCCTGCGTTACGATGTTGCGCAACTGGCGGTGGCGCGGCGGGTCCATCGAGACCAGGCTGGTGCTCAGCGGGTCCTGTGCCTGCCCCTGGCTGAAGTTGGAGGAGAACGCGGCGTAGTCGGAGAGCACGCGCTGCACGTCATCGTAGCGGAAGACCTGCCAGGCTCTATACTCGGCTATGTGGTGAACCGGGTCCGACTCGCGCATCATTTTATAGAACGGGAAGGGATTGAGGAGATATTCCTCTCTTGTATTTTGCATCTGTATAGTGTTCCTTTTTGTACGTCGCACTTCTATTGATTAGGGTCACTCTTACTTACTGAATCTGTTCAGGTCTTCTCAGTGCATGCGGACTGCGTTAATTCGAGGCTGGTCCCTACCTCAAATTCTTTCCTTTGTACAGCGTCAGGAAGAGAACCATCCCTATTGAATAATTACCTATGTACCAATATGATATACGATATATCACATTGCTATGAAAGTCAATCCGCATGCTGCAGAACGTCCACGAATATGCTACACTACTTCTGATATCATCCATCATGTAACCCGTCGCTCATCGCCAGAGGGACAATGACTTGGTAGACGACTTTATCGCCGTCATTACAGCATAGCAAGTCGTATCTCTGGCAGGAGAACTTCAAAGCGGCATGCAGAGAAAATCAAGCACTGTGTCGAACAGGCGATGAAGGGAGAAAAATAACTATGCACGTGGTACGCGGCTACAAGGCCGAACTGGACCTCAATAATGAGCAACGCACCGCCTGTTTGAAACATGCAGGTGTAACCCGCTTTGCCTATAATTGGGGGCTTGCCCGTTCGGTTGAAGTCTACCGTGCCACCAGCAAACGTCCGACTGCTATTGATCTGCATAGGGACTTGAACAAACTGAAGCAGACAGACTATCCCTGGATGTACGAGGTGTCGAAGTGCGCGCCTCAAGAAGCACTACGGGATTTAGAGAAGGCGTTCAAAAACTTCTTTCATCGTGTAGAACTCAAAAAACAAGGCAAATGGAAAGGCAAGCTTGGGTTTCCGACCTTCAAGAAAAAGAGCAAGGGCATCGGCTCCTTCCGCTTGACAGGGAGCATTCACGTCTTCCCTGATGCGGTGCAGTTACCTCGCTTAGGACGGCTTCGCATCTATGAGCATGGGTTCATTCCGACCAACGCAAAGATCCTGAGTGCTACCGTGAGCGAACAGGCAGGACGCTGGTTTGTCAGTATTCAGGTCGAAGAAGAACAGGAGAAACCAGCACCTACAACTACAATGGCTGTCGGTGTAGACCTGGGCATTAAGACGCTTGCGACTTGCTCGGATGGGATGTCCTTTGAGAATCCGCGTGCGTTGAAACATGCTCAGAAGAGATTGAAACGCCTGGAACGGCAAAAGTCACGGCGCAAAAAGGGGAGTAAGAACCGCGCGAAGACCTGTAGGAAACTGGCAAAACAGCATGCCCGCATTGCCAACATTCGTAAGGATGCTGCTCACAAACTGACGAGCTATCTCTGCAAAAACCACGCAATGATAGCCATTGAAGACCTTCACGTAGCTGGCATGCTCAAGAACCATTGTCTCGCTCAGGCGGTCTCGGATAGCAACTTTGGTGAGATCAGACGACAGCTTGAGTACAAGTCAAACTGGCACGGTGTCCATCTCACGGTGATAGACCGTTTCTCTCCCTCGTCACAGACCTGCTCTTGTTGCAAGTGGAAAGATGAAGGACTCACCTTATCGGATCGGGTGTTTGTCTGCCTGGATTGTGGCTATGTTGCGGATCGTGACTATAACGCCGCAAAAAATATACGAAACGTGGCGGTAAGTTCTATCGACACACAAAACGCCTGTGGACAGAAGAGCGCTGGCTTGTTCAATGGAGCAAGTGAAACTGTTCTGGTGGAAGCAGGAACCAACCAGCGTTATGGCTTGTCCATAAACGTCTAAGTATTGGAGAACGGAGCCCAGCATGTCCGTCAAGCACAGGCGTCATAGGCATTTCTACCACCTTGTATTGTTAGTCTGCTGTCTTGCGGCACTGCTGATTTCGTGCGCGCCTCCTACAGCGCAGGTTGTTTCAGTGGCTCCCCTTGTCAAAGGGGAGACGCTGTATATCTATCGCGGCCTGCTCAATGCTGTATCAGCCGTCGCCTGGTCGCCCGATGGGAAACGTATCGCGGCAGCCAGTTTCGATAAGACGGTACAGGTCTGGGATGCGGCAAGCGGGCGGCATCTCTTCACCTATCGGGGCCACACGGCCAGCGTCATCGCCCTGGCGTGGTCCCCCGATGGCGCGCGCATCGCCTCGGCAGGTCTGGATAAAACGGTGCAGGTCTGGGATGCTACAACGGGCAGGCGCATCTTGACGTACCTGGGACACACGGATACGGTTGCGGCGCTGGCATGGTCCCCCGATGGCACGCGCATCGCTTCGGGGAGCTACGACAAGACGGTGCAGGTCTGGGATGTCGATACGGGAATTACTATGGTGACGTATCGCGGTCACACCAGCTTTGTGACGACCGTCGCGTGGTCGCCCGATGGAAAGACGCTCGCCTCCGCCGGCGTCGATCGCACGGTGCAGCTCTGGGACGCCGTGACGGGGAAGCTGCACCTGACCTACCTGGGCCACTTTCAGCCCATCACCGCCGTCGCCTGGTCGCCCAATGGCGGGGAGATCGTTTCGACGGGTATCGATCGCACAATCCAGGTCTGGAACGTCTTGACGGGAAAACCTCTCTGGACGTACTGCTGTCATGGCTGGGTCAATGGCATCGCCTGGTCGCCCGGCGGGGGCTTTATCGCATCGGCGAACACCAATACAACTGTCGATATCAGGAATGACGTGACGGGGAAGACAGCGCTGACCTATCGCGGACACAAGAGTGAGGTGCTCACGATCTCCTGGTCCCCCGATGGGACGCGCATCGCCTCGGGTGGTGACGACAATACAGTACGCGTGTGGCAGGCGGTGTAGCCGAAGGGCGAGCCCATCATTTCCAGCAACACGTAACACTATCCCTACGGTATTACATGGCTTTGGAATTCGGCGGGCGTATTTACATTGACGAACGAGCGCAACTCTGGATCGAGGGCGCGCAGTTGCGCCTCCTCGATATAACGCACACGTGCAACCTCTAGCAGGGCGCGTGGATCGCGACGCCCGGCGCGCAGCAACTCCTCTAGCAAAGGGAGAACGATGCGTGGATACACGGCCAGCAACACCTGGGGCACACCATCCACCATGGGAACCAGGAGCATCTCGTCAGACGCCTGTGAGAGCAGAAAAGTTATCATGACGCGCTGCACAAACGGCATATCGACCGCCGTCACCAGCGCGTGCGACGATTGGATAGCGCTCAGGCCGCTGTACAGTCCCATCAGCGGACCCACGCCAGGTGCGCGATCGGTCACGATACGCGCGTCTGTCTGCCTGCTATAGCGGGCTGCCTGCAGCTCATCGCGCACTACCAGCACAACCTCGCTGCATAGCGGCTTCAGCACGACTGTAAGATGCTCGACAAAGGTCTCATGCGCGGTACCGGGCAGAGGCAGCAGCGCCTTATCTCTTCCCATGCGCCTGCTCTGGCCGCCCGCGAGAACAATCCCCGCAAACACAGTGTCTACCTTGAGCTCGCCTTCGCCTTGCGCTTATTGCTCTTCGGAATGTACTGCTGCCGATTCTGGTAGGCGATAAAGTTCGCGCGCTCGTGTGGATATTTGCGGATCAGATAGAGCAGCCACAGAGCCGCCCAGACCAGCAGACCGACTAGCCAGAGGTAGCGCCATACGCGCCAGGCGAAGAAGTACGCATCCAGGTACTCGCGCGAGAAGATAATGGGCAGGCCGATAAAGCAGATGATAGCGAACCAGCCGAGGTAGCGATCAAGCATGTATTTGACGATCGGTTTGTTCTTTACAAAGCGCTTGCGCCCCTCCACTGAATAGTAGAAACAGAGCAGCAGGCCGGCCAGGCAAAAGATCAGGTAAGGCCAGAAGAGGTGGAACGGCTCCGCGTTTGTGCCCCCGCCAGCCGTCAACGGATCTTGAAAGAGCCAGTTGTAGAGGTTGAAGTTCATGAAATCTCAACTCCTTCTTCGTGTATCCACTAAACGATTGCGCTTATGATAGCATGGATGGGGCAACTAGTCCAGTTCCTGGAAAGATTCTGGTGAGCGTCGGGACTGTGGCGAATTGGTGGGAATGATGCTCAGCGACGATCCCTTCTCCCCACGGCGCCAAAAATTGACGCTCACCTGAAAGATTCTGGGGCGAATTTCGCACACGCTTAGGATAATGGACTTACTGCGCACGATCCGCCGGTCCGACCCACACCTCATATGTATCGTCCCAGCGCCACTTCGCCGCCGCGAGATTGAGCGCCGGTCGACCCTTCTTCTCCACCTTCAGGCGCGGCCAGCCCGCCGCGATGCGCTCCATCGTCTCCGGCCAGCTCTTTACACCGCTGAGCGCGTCCGCCGCCTCGACGCTGTAGGCACCGACTGCGCAGGCAGCCGAAAGCGTCGCCTGTGGCATCATACCACGCAACAGGCCCATCAGGATGCCCGCGATCGTCGCGTCGCCCGCCCCCTCTGCAGATACGACCTGGGTTGAGAAGCAGGGCGCCCACAGTTCCCGCTTCTCCCACTCAACCAGATTGGTGGGCTGGGCGCGCCCGAGCCGCTCCAGCGCCTGCATGTCAGCCGTGCAGAGGTACAGGCCACGATATCCCGCCTTGATGGCAACTATTCTTGCCCCCAGATCCAGCAGGGTGCGGCCCATCTCCGAGAAGACCTCTGGACCGATAAAGTCCAGTATGTTTCTGCGCTTGCCGGCCTTCGCCTTGAGTCTCTCAAAGGTCTGGTGGTGCAGCAGGAAGAGCAGATCCTCGATGCCTGGCAAAAACACATCGACGTACGGCAATACATTACCCAGAATGGCGTGCCAGTCGGCCTTTGCGGCGGATGCGGCCCTATCGGGCACGATGAGAGCGAGCGACGTGGTGACGCCCAGCTCTTTAGCGCGCGCGAAGGTGTGTGCGAGCTCCGCTCCCTCATCGCTATAGGGAGGCGTTACAAGTGAAGGACCACCAAAGTGGAACAGACCGGCGGTCTCCAGCAGATCGTAGCGCACATCGTTCACGCCGAAGGTATCGCCAGGCGAGTACAGAACCGTGCGCTCGCCGGTGGGCGGCTCGAAGATAATAGAATACGCGCTGGCTGCGTTCCTGATCAGCACCATCCCGCGCGCCAGTCCCTCACCCTGCCCCTCAATGAACTGTAGAATCGTCTCTCCAAAGAGATCATCGCCGACCTTGCTCATCAGGCGCGTCTTGATGCCCAGTCTGTGCAGCGCCAGGCCCGTCGTAGAGACCGAGCCGCCGGTCGAAAACGTGACCTTTCCAGCTTCGATCACATGCCCAGGCGTGAACTTCATAGGACCAGGCAACGCGGGGAAAACATCCAGGCTGATCTGGCCCGCGACGATGGCCTCGACATCCACGCCCAGGTGGGAGGGAGGAAAGGGCTGCGGGGCCAGCCCGGTCACCGCTGTCACCCTGATGCGATGGCTATCGGTCTGTGGCCCTGCATCGAGATCGGGCAATTCTTCGCTATCGGGTTCGCCAATCGTTAAATCTTCATCTGGACTTTCTAATTCACTCATTTGCAAGCCCTCGTACATATACGCCTATTCAAGAAGCTGGTGTTAGTAGCGACATCACCATGCTCTCCATTGCCGTTTACAGCCGTATAACATGACATACATTACAGTTTCTCTCGGCGTGAGTTCGACAGTGCTAGTGTAACCCACCTGCTGTATAAATGCAAAGCCTTCGAGCAATATATCAGACATTCGGATGCCTGGCAGGCTGTAGTGTATAATAGAGAAACCAGACGATCATATCTACTAGTACACGAGGGAGCTCAATACATGCGACGAATAGTGATACTGGCCGAAGGAGCCTTCACGTGGCGCTCCGCGAAGACGGCGACAGGCGTCATCCGTTACGGCAAGGACCGGGTGGTGGCAGTAATCGACAGCACCCGCACCGGCCAGGACGTCTCGCAGGCGCTTCAGTCCCCCGACACCGGAGCCGGTATCCCCATCGTGCGCGATATCAACGAGGCCCTCACCTACCAGCCAGATACCCTGATGATCGGTATAGCCCCTGTTGGAGGCGCGCTCCCTCGCGAGTGGCGCTGGCAGCTTACAACGGCCATCGAAGCGGGACTGGACATTATCAGCGGCCTGCACTTCTTTATCGCAGACGACGAGGAGCTGCGCGCGGCTGCCGAGAAGCGCGGTGTGACCATCTGGGACGTGCGCCGTCCGCCTGATAAGAACCGGGTCGCCACCTTTACGCCTCATCGCAGCGGCAGTCATACGATCCTTATGGTGGGCTCCGACTGCGCGGTGGGCAAGCCGAGACGCCAAAAATTACACCTTCTTCGATCCCTCACCCATGATAGAGGTGCTCCAGCGAGTCCTACACGGAAGCAAAACTCGCTGACCATCAGGGGAAGGACTTGCAGGCGTCCTCATTCGGCAACCACCTCTCTGGGCACCTGGAGGTTGTATAATGTGGAAAGCCATCCGATGGCCTATCATACTCACGGTGAGGGAGCAACAGCATGCGGCGCATAGCAATACTGGCAGAGGGCGCATTTACCTGGCGTTCAGCGAAAACAGCGACCGGGGTCATTCGCTACAGCAAGGACCAGGTCGTGGCGGTCATCGATAGCACCCGCGCGAACCAGGACGTCTCACACGCATTACAGTCATCTCTCGGCACCGGCATTCCTGTCGTGCGCGATATCCGTGAGGCATTTGCCTACAGGCCTGATACCTTGATGATCGGCATAGCCCCCGTTGGAGGAGCACTCCCCCCGGAGTGGCGCTGGCAGTTGCTCGCCTCGATCGAGGCGGGACTGGACATTATCAGCGGCCTGCATTTCTTTATTTCAGATGATGAGGACCTTCACTTAGCCGCCCAGAAACGCGGCGTTACCATATGGGATGTGCGGCGTCCACCTGATAAGAGCCGGGTCGCCACATTTACTCCCCATCGATCAGGAAGTCACACTATCCTTCTCGTGGGATCGGACTGTGCGGTCGGAAAAATGACCGCTGCGCTTGAGATCAATAGCGAGGCGCGTAGGCGCGGTTTGAATAGCGCCTTTGTTGCTACAGGTCAGACCGGCATCATGATTTCGGGTAACGGGTTGCCGGTAGACCGTATCATCAGCGACTTCGTAGCTGGAATGGTTGAGGAAATGATTCTGGACTTTACCGCCAACTATGACTGGGTCTTCGTCGAGGGCCAGGGCGCGCTCAACCATCCAGGTTATTCGCCCGTGACGCTCGGGCTCATCCACGGTTCAATGCCCGACGCGATGATCTTCTGCCACAAGGCGGGCGCGAAGACGATCGACGGCTACGAGAACAATCCACTGCCATCACTCAACCGGCTCATCGAGATCAACGAGGAGGCGGTGAGCTGGCTGTGTCCCGATCGTAGGAGCAAGGTCGTCGGCCTGGCCCTGATGACCCACCACCTCGGCGAGCAAGAGGCCCGCGACGCGGTCAAGTACGCCGAAGACGAGACGGGCCTACCCGCGACCGATGCATTGCGCTTTGGAGCCGACGCACTGATGGATGCACTCGACCGGCATTTCTCTTCTTGAAGATCAAAAACATACTGCCTACCCTAAATTCTTAAAAGCTTCGATGCCTTCAAAATCCCCTTTGACATTTTCGAAAGATCACATTGGAGAAAGTGTTTTTGGGGATACTTTGTGATGCGGCAAGAGGATCGAATATCTAGAACAACCCTGTAAAACACGTCTCAATCCCCTCGTCAGGCGTTTTTTGCATCTACATTTACTATATATGAATATGCGATAGCGAGCTTGCATTTATATCCACTCCCTATATAATGAAAGCTATCGTGATTGAACAAGTTTTCATTACAGAAAGGAGTGGTACTTCTATGTTACCACAGGAACGGAGCGATGACCGCCTACGTGCTTTCCTCTCGTTGGTATGGTACGAGGAGACGATCAAGTTTGTCTTCAACTTCGTCACCAAGACCAGCGAGCTTCTCCTGGCGGCTGGCGTGGTCATCAGCACGGCCAACTTCTTGACCGACGGCGACGTAATGAGCCACAGCAAACTCCTCTCGGATGGCTGGTCCTGGGCACAGGCCCTCGCCATCGATTCGAGCCTGGGCATCGTGTTTATGAATGCGTTCCAGGCGGTGCGGGAGCGGGAGAAGATCAAAGCAGTCATCTTCTTCACCCTGACCGCGTTGCTGGCAACCGTCGCAGGGCTGATCACGCACTTCGACGCTCTGAGCCACGCCGCAGGTTTACCCGTCACCGACCGGGGCATCTCCGGGATCATTCCGCTGTGGGTCATGACGGCCCTGCGCGCCGTTGCGGTCATCGGCTTTCTGCTGGCATCGCGGCTCAAGAACTTCTCGTTCGTTGCGCTCCGCCAAGAATGGGAACACACCCCAGAGGTTCAGCAACGCAGAGCTCAAGATACCGTCGTCCCTTCGTTCGACTATGGTGCTTTGGCAACGGCGCTTGTCGACGCCATGAACCATTCGGGAGTTCTCTCCCAGGTTCAGGTGTTGGAAGAGGAACCCTCCTCATTACCGTCACCCCCTCAAGATGTGGTAGCGACCCGTGTAAAACATGCGCCACGATCGCCATCCGAAACAGCTCAGGAGGAACCTGCAACAACAAAGATTGCACGCGCTTACCAACGGCTTTCTGCTGAACGTGCGGCATCGGGGGGGGCAGAAAATCATCTCCGCCCGTGATCTGGCGAAGTACGCGAATGTCCGTCGTTCTTCCTGTAGTATATGGTTGCAGCAACATGTCATCCCATCTCACCTCGATCACCATCAGGAAGAACTGGAGCAACGTGTTGAAAAGGAGGAGGAAAGCACTTCAACGACTTCTCATGGTCCGAGATCTGACCCCAATCACAGTGAGTAAACGCTTTGGCGGTTGCGATTGAGATGGAACACTTTTTGAGAGAATGAGCTTGAGGCATTGTGCTTCAAGCTCTCTTTCTACTATTGGCAACGTATTCTTTTCCCTTGATGAGTTTTTCCCACGTGGAGGCTTTTTGGGGCTTTTCATGCTGATGCTTCACGGAAAGAACCCGAAAAAACGTCTCTCTTCTCCACTTTTCAGAGAAAATAAGCTCATCATTGCATCAAGTTGGCAATATCGCGAAAGGAAAGGACCAGAGAGACGCAAGTATACTGCATTGAAAAATGTCGTCTACAGACTTTCTGTCTCTGACATATGTGCATGTTCCTCTCTCCATAGATCTATTCCGCTGTTATTTCTTGATCATCTATCAGTATCTTCTGTACCACTGTGCTCCTTATACAGTAGAGGCGCCGTTTGCCATACACTGGCAAGGCCACAACCTCCAGGAGCCCTTCGTTCACCCAGCGACGGACTGTGGTAACATCGACGCGAAGAAGACGGGCTTACCTCTGGCACCGTGTGTACATCATCCATTCTCTTTTCCTCCTATCAATGCGCATACGCTTTAGGAATAAAAATGTGTTTCAAATAAAAACATTTCTTATGCTGCAAAAACGTACCGTTTGTACAAAAGCAAAGGGGAACTACCATAAGAGGATGACACCGCCGCGTCCACCAGGCTCTGCATCGCTCGTACTGGCTCCCACTGGTCCCATGGCACCCATTCTCCATGGGACGGGAGGAACGTGCCACGGTGAAAGACAGTGATCCGTTTGCATCACGCCCCACCAAGGATCTGGCGAGGAGACCGATGTGCGAGAGCACGCGCCATACGCTCATACACGCGTGCTGCCTGAGGGGAGGATCGGCCACTGCATGCGTTGTTGCTCTTCCCTGACCCCGATCTGCTGATTCCACTGCTCATATGGCGTCTTGCTGTCCTTGATCGTAAAGACTTCGACCGATGCCCGCAACTGCATCGCCAGCAGCGCAAGCCGTTGCATCTGCTGTGCCACCGTCCGCGTGCTGGTGCTATTGTGCGTGGTGATCTCCGAGATCGTGTTTATCGCCTCGGAGATCGAGCCCGCCGAACGGAGCAAGTGCTCCATCATCTGGTGGATGGCACCGATCTCGCTCGCCTGTTGTTCCACGAGACCAAAGATCGTTGCCAGCGCGGTTCCCGTCGCCTGGATGCGTGCGACGCCTGTTGCGGTCTCTCGCTCGGACTCCTGGAGGGCTGCGGCCACCGCGACCATCTCGGTGCGCACGCTTCTCACATTGCGGGTCACCGTGCTCAGTTGCACTTTGGTTTGCTCTGCCAGGTGACGGATGCCTTCGGCCACCGCGCCAAATCCGGTCTTTGGGCTGCCCGCCATCGCCGCCTGGATTGCGGCGTCCAGCGACAGGCGCGTGGTTTGTTGGGCGATGGTCTCTAACACATTGATGAGGACGTCAATTTCTCGGGACTGCTCAGCGAGCCGCGTGATCCGAGCGGTCGTCTGCCGGGCGCTATAGTCGATCAGATCCATGCCTTCTAGCACCTCGCCGATGGTCTGCCGTCCCTGTTGGGCCGTCTGCCGGGCGGCTCGGGCGGCTTGATCAAGAATCTGGGTTCGCCCCGCGACCTGCTGAAAGGATTGGGCCATCGACGCGATGGTGCTGGTCGTCTGGCCCATCTGCTCTAACTGCGTATCGGCGGCACTCACCAGGTGGCCCATTTCCTGCTGCGTCGCCATCGTCGCGCCTTCGACCTGCACGGCCACCTGCTTGACCTGGATGACCAGGGAACTAAGTTGTTCGAGCATATAATTGAAGGTATCGGCCAATACCCCCAGTGATCCATGCGTCACGGTGGCTTGCTGGCTCAGATCGCCCTCACCCACCCCACTGACCTCGCCCATGAGAAGCTCGACTTGCCCTTGTAAAGCATCATGCTGGCCCTGGGTCTCCTGAAGCAGGGAGACGATTTGATCGAGCATACGATTGATCAAGGAGGCAACCAGGGCAATCTCATTGCTCCCGCTGATGCGTGCTCGCGCGCTTGTATCGCCTGCTTCGATCCGCCGTGCCAGCAGGGCAAGCTGGCTCAGAGGCCGCGTGATCGTCAGATTCATCAGATAGCCCAGAGCAATGACCACTACGGTCGAGACGATCAACGCGAGGATGGTCCAGATGGTGAATGGATTGGTCTGGGCAGGACTCATGCCATGGGCGATCAGCGCATGCGTGTAGAACAGGCTGGTGGAGAGGATGAGGCTATCAGGAATGAGCACCGCCAGGAAAAACGACAGAAAGAGGCGGCGGTAGATGGGGAGATTAGCAAAATACATGAACATACTGGTCTTTCCTTTTCAGAGATCATGACGAATATAGGTCATCCTTCGCCCAGCGCGGCGATCCATCAGGCCAACGGGTGCCTACTTCATCGTTTAGCGGGCAACGAGCAGGATGATCATGCCCACGAGCAGCACCGCACTGGCCCACCCGAATGCCGTCAGGCGATCGTGGCCAGGTGCAACGGGGAGCAGATCCTCTGATGGGATACGCTGTCTCCCGCCTTGCGATGGTTGCGCTGGCCTGGGCGGTTCCATGGGAGTCGTCGCGACCACAGGAGCGCGATCGTTCTGAGCCTGTACGGGCACTGATTGCTGCGGGACCTGCCCCAACGCGCTCCTCCTGCGTTGCCTCTGCCCTCCATCATGGCGAAGCGTGGGATACCGTCCCAAGGCTTCCAGCAGTTCGGATGGAGACTGGTAGCGTTCCTGCTGGCGAGGATGAACGCCTTTGAGCAGAACCGCCGCGAAGGTGGGAGAAAGCCTTGCGCGCAGCACCTGTGCCTGCTGTTCTCCCACCTCAACCGGTGGAACGCGTCCGATCACGGCGTAGTAGATCACGGCTGAGAGCGCAGAAAGATCGGCTGCCGGCGTACTCTGTGCGGCCAGTCGTGTCGTCGCAAGGGCAGGAACAAAATGCGTCACGCCGCCTGCCACCAGCGGCGAGCCATGAGTCAGAACCCACCGTGATCCGACCTGCACGAGATGGTCCGGCTGGATCGATCCATGCACCAGAGGCGGGTACTGATCTGAGAAGAACCGCAAGGCGTCAGCGAACTGCCCGTACCCTTCGATGGCCTCTGCTTCGCTCAAGAGGCCACGGCGTAGAATGCGCGCCTGTAGGGACTCGTCAGGAGGGTGCGCAAAGACGAAGAAGCCATGGCCCTGTTCCAGAAACACCGTGAGCAGCGCGCTCATCTGGGGATGCGTGCTGCTGAGCATCACCGCTTTGGTCGCCACCCGGAAAAACGTGAGGAGGTCAGAGCCGCTCAGTGGGAGCGCGAGTTCGCAAACCGTCACGGGGTTTCCACGCTCCGTATCCTTTGCGAGCCACCAGGTTTCGGAGACCTCCAGGCTCCACTGGCGCAGCTCCTGCTGCACCAGCAGGTGATACTGCTGCCCTTGCAGCGTCCTTCCTGGCGCAAGCGCGTGTGCCTCACGCTGTGTGGTGAGGAGCGTCTGAGCGGCGGGGAGCGTGGGGAGTGGTACGTGCGCTTCCTGTCCCGATGGCATGACCACGGGCCTCCCTTGAGAAGGCAGTGAGAGCTGCGTGGAGCCACAACGAGGGCACGACAGCTGTGTGGCAGCGCGTTCCAGGCCACAATGTTGACAGATCATATTCGATCCTCCCTATGGTGTCTCATCGTATCTTTGTGGTTGTTGTCCA
>WNGD01001340.1_pt1 | contig 27223 bp, 22 predicted proteins | sample 5400671 | NCBI WGS metagenome assembly WNGD01 (sample SAMN13153369, study PRJNA577476) | soil metagenome | isolation source: 40 cm soil or saprolite under grassland replicate 2 | place: USA:California | collected 2016-06-15
AGGGCGAAGAACAGGACGAGCAGTCCCGCAATGATGACCGCTATACCAGCGAACTGGCCGAGATGGACGGCGGTCCAATCCGCACTGTTGGCGTACTCGGCAAACACGGCGGTGTGGTTATTGGGATTTTCCCGAGAGGGGTGCAACAAGCCCACGAGAAGGGAAAATAGTTCCCCCACGAACAAGAGCGTCGCTGACAGACGAAGCAAGTTGCGGTTAGCCATGATGGACCTCCTGTGTGTCTCCCGACTGGTTCTCTCAGTCTATCTCATCTGCAACAAATGAGAGCCATTCTCTTGCACGCTCTTTGCTTGCAGGTATCCCTCCTTGCTTCATGGGCAGCCACGAGAACAGAGGGAGCGAGAGCGAAGCTCCAACCTTGCGAGGATACCCTCACCCCTCGTGTGCTGAGGAGAAAAACCTGCAACGTGGGTCCCTTGTGGTTATCAAAAGTATATCACCTGGGTCCCGATATGGGATGATCAGCATTGATCTCAAACGCTATTACATCTCTGCCAAGCTCGTCGGTCGGCACGTGGTCGTGCATCTGGATGCGAGAGCACGCTGCATGCAGGTTCTGCATGAACAACAGGAGATCAAGTCCTTGCCCCTCAGAGGGATCGTGGGACATCCACTTTCCTTTGAGCAGTTTCTGACCCATATGCTGCATAGGAAGAAGCCGGTCCCTACCCCAAACAATCTCGTTTCTGAAAAAGTGTCGGTGAGAGAACCATCCGGTTCCCCTCGACCATCCCTGCCAGGCATGATCGCGCTTGCCGAGCCGGATGGAGGCAAGCTCCATCCCTACTAGTCCGCTTCAACGGGCAGCGAACCCTCTGTCTGTCCAATGACCGCATCCTCCACGGCGGCGGGCTCATCTGCCGGTATTTGCTGTCCATGTATATAACGTTTGCCGCGCAGCAGAGAGGCCAGCGCCGCAATCAGGCAGACGAATGCCGACAGGTAGAAGGCATTGTGCAGTCCCAGCAAGAATGGCGGTGAGATCAGATTGGGAAAGAAGCTCTTGCCCAGCAGACGTGCCTGATTGGTTGCTGACAGGGCGTGCAGCACATTTTCCGGCAGAAGGGTCGCCATCGGATTATAGCCCAGGAAGGCCGCGAAGAGCGCTGATGTCGGTGGCAGGTGCGAGATCTGATTAGCGACCGCGCCCGGCACGCCCGCGCCGGTGAGTCCGCCGGTGAGGGTTCCCGGCAGCGCAGCAGCCAGGCCAGCCGTGACGATGCTAAAGAAGATGCCCATGCTGGCGAGCGACGCCGCGTTCTGAAACGTCGAGCGCATGCCGGAACCCGCGCCGCGCTGGTCAGGCGGCAGGCTGTTCATCACTGACGAGGTGTTTGGCGCGGAGAACATACCCTGGCCCACCCCCATCATGAACAGGATGAGTGCGAACCAGATATAGTCGAAATTGGCCGGCAGGATCGTCATGAGAATGAAACCCACCGCCTGAATCACCATGCCCGTCGTCGAGAAGAAACGCGCGCCAAAGCGGTCCGAGAGCCAGCCACTTGTCGGTCCCAGGAGCACGAATCCGGCGAGCAATGGGAGCAGGTAGATGCCGGCCCACAGCGGAGCCACCGCGTAATCGTAGCCGTGTAGCGGCAGCCAGATCCCCTGTAGCCAGATGATCAACATAAACTGCAAGCCACCGCGCGCCATACTCGCTAGAAAGCTGCTGGCGTTGCCGGCGGCAAACATACGTGTCCTGAACAGTTCGAGGCGGAACATGGGATCTTTCACGTGCAGCTCGATCCAGACAAAGGCCGCCAGCAGCACAACGCCGCCCGTCAGCATGGCAATCACCAGCGGATTGCCCCAGCCCATCGGCGAACCACCGTATGGCTCGATGCCATAGGTGATGCCGAGCAGGAGGATCGTCAGGCCGATCGCGAAGGTGATATTGCCGGGCCAGTCGATCTTCTGGTGGGCGCGGATCGGCGCGGTCTCACGCAGCATCAGGTATGCCCAGATGGTGCCTACGATGCCGACCGGAACGCTGACCAGGAAGACCAGCCGCCAGCTAAAGTAGGAAAGGATGCCGCCCAGGATCAGGCCGATCACCGAACCAAGGATGGCCGCGATCTGGTTGATCCCCATCGCCAGTCCGCGCTGATTCGACGGAAAGGCGTCGGTGATAATCGCGGTGCTATTGGCGAAGAGGAAGCCCGAACCGATCCCCTGGATCAGGCGGAAGATAATCATTTCGAGCGCTCCGGTATTGCCCGTGCCGGGGGTGAGCCAGAGCAGGATGCTGCCAACGGCGAAGATCAGAAAGCCCAGATTGTAGAGCCGGACGCGCCCAAACATGTCGGAGATGCGCCCGAACGTGACCAGCAGCGTCGCTGTAACAACCATATAGCCGAGCAGGAGCCAGAGGAAATAGCCGGTCTCACCTGCTGCAAGCGGGTTGACATGGATGCCGTTGAAGATAGCGGGCAGAGAGATGAGTACGATGCTGGTATCAATGCTAGCCATTAAGACGCCCATCGTGGTGTTAGATAACGCGATCCACTTGTAGGCCGGCCCAACGGGTCGATCTTTTCTTGCTGTGACCATAAGGTCCCTTTCCGTCGATGCTTGCTGGAGGGTGGTAAGACGGCAGTGACCGCTCTTCCATCGCAGTGTGAGATTTATCCTTCCCTTTAGTAATACCATATTCTATCGTTAACGTCAACGTTAATCTCAGGAGGGGGCGGCCGTCAATTGTTTGCAGCCAGGCTCATGAAGAATGGTCCGATCGGTCGTAGGGGCCTGCCTTGCGCGGGCCCTGGTCGCCCATCACCCAGGCCGTGCACGAAACGACCAGGGCCCGCGCAAGGCAGGCCCCTACGATGACGACGGGTGGATGCAAACGCAGCACCGCTCGCTCTTCCTCTGGCTAGCTGGCACGGACCCAGGCCGGGTCCGTGCTCGAAAGCACTCGCGCCGTCACTGCGACCACCGCCATGACAATGAGGGCGACCACGAGCGGAGAGACGATGGACACGTGAAAGATCAGCAGGCTACCGACGAGGGCGCCTACGAACATGGCCACCACCGCAATCAAGCGGCGGCCTGCTCTCGATCCGCTTCCGCCCACGAGACGATTGTCTGCGCCGATGCCGACGATGGTCAAGGTGAGGACAGTAGTCGTCAGGTCGGGCACAGCGAGCTTACGGGCGGTGGCGTTCTGGAGCCCCATTGCGATGCCCAGCACGATGATGAGGCCATAGCTGGAGCCTGTTGGGACTGGATTGCCGGACAGCGCGGCCAGAACTGCCGAGGCACTCAGCAAGAGCGTTTGCAGCGCTGCGGTGACGCTGAGGAGATGCCCCCGATGGTGGCCAAGGCGCGATCCCAGGAGCCCCCCGCCCAGGGAGCCCAGGACAAAGGAGCCCAATGCCACCAGAGAGGCGAGGATCGAGAAACCAGATGCGCCAGCGCTCGCGAACGCCAGGAATACGACGTTGCCAGTCATGTTGGCGACGAAGACGTGGCCAAGAACCAGATAGCTAAACGCGTCGACCAGACCGGTGATCAACGTCATGGCGACCAGCAGCGGAGGCAGCGGACCGTGTTTGACCTCACCACGCGGAACAAGCGTCTGGCGCACCTCCGTGAAGAAGATATTCATAGAACGAACACTCCTGCTCATAGGATCATGAAAAATGTCATCCTGATATAGAGTATCCTGAGATTTTGAACAAATCGATCCTATGCACTTCTGACTGAGACATGATGTGATCCGTTTTTGATCGGAAGAAAAACCAATCGTACGAATTTACATGCTCTCGCAAGGAGTATACCAGCCAGGGAGCGGATTCTCCAAACGCCCCGGGTTTATAGGTGAGCGTCAGACGGGCCCCTACGCTGTTATGGGGCATGTAGTTAATAGCTCCAGTTCAGCCCGCATTGTGAGCAATGGCGCGCCGGGGTGTCGCTCTCGAAGGCTGCGCGGAACTCCTGATAGCGTTCGCCTTGCCAGATGTCGGCGATCGGCTCCTGGAAGATGTTGCCGAGCACACGCTCCTCTTTGTATTCGCGCGCGCTCTTGTGCCCGAACGGAGCGAAGCAGCAGGAGAGCACGTTGCCGCTGGAGGTGATGTAGGTGAGCGAGTAGGGACGGCGGCAGCCCGACCAGGGGCGCGCGCCGAAGTCGCGCACCAGGCTCTCCACTGGCGTCGTTGTGCCTGCCGCGTTGAAGGTGATGCCACGCTCGCGACAGCGCTCCTCACAATCCTTCACGAAGTCCAACTCCTCGCGTGAGGCGCGGCGGAAGAGCGATTGCTTCGAGGCCGCCAGTCCCTCTTCGAAATAGACCAGGCGCTGCATATAGACTTCTTTGATCCCCGTGTCAGCGGCCAGGTCGATGAGCCGGGGCAGGTCGTGCAGGTTTTCGCGCATGGCGGTGAACCAGAGGGAGACCGCTGGCTTGGTGGCATCCTGTGCGCGCTGCATGGCGGTGAACGCACGGACGTTGCGCCAGATCTTGTCGAAGGCGTCGACGCCGCGCACGTGGGCGTAGACCTCGCGCGTGCCACCGTCCATCGAGAGGCGATACTCGTCGAGGCCGGCATCGATGAGCGCCTGGCCCCGCTTCTCGGTGAGCAGGGTGCCGTTGGAGTTGAAGAGCACGTAGGTGCCGCGCGCCTTGAGATAGCTGATCATGCGCGGCAGCTCTTTGTTGAGCAGTGGCTCGCCCAATCCGTGCAGCACGACGCGCTCCAATACTGGAAACTGGTCTACGATGTAGCGGAAGTTGTCGTAACTCAGGTCGCGATCGTCCTCGCGCGACAATAATGTGCGCGGGCATTGCTGACAAAGTTCGTTACAACGACTGGTTGGCTCAATGTAGATCGAGCGTGGCAGGGTCAATATGGGCGTGGTAATCATGAAAACTCCTCATCGTTCTTAGAAAAGCGGCGGTCTCGGGTGCGCGAGCGCTGTCCGCGTCGAGCAGGTGCGCCAGACGCAGCAGGTCGTATGGCTCGTCAATATCAAAAAGTGGGTCGAGCAGGTGCGTCGTCAGACCCTGGCGCGCGGCCAGTTCCAGCGTCATGCGGGCGACGACCTCGGTACTCATCGGAATGCCGCTGAAGACATCGTGTGGTTGCTGCATGGCGATCAGGTAATAGCCCCCGTCGTCGGCGGGCCCCAGGACCACATCGGCCTCGTCGAGGGCCGCTTCGGCCTGTGCAACGAGTTCGAGGCTGATCTGCGGCGAGTCGGAGCCGATGAGTATGGTGCGCCGGTAGCCATGCTGGTGCGTCCACTGGAACGCGGCGTGCAGGCGGGCACCAAAATCGGCTCCTTGCTGTCGGAAGCTATGCATGTACTGCGCCTGCCTGGGCGCGAGCGTCTGCACGAACGCCTGGTAGTCTACGTCGGCGGGTGTATAGGCCCAGTGCAGCGCGTATTGCGTCCCGGCGAAGCGCTGCGCCAGGTCGGTGAGAAAGGCGCGGTAGAGCTGAGCGACCTCGCTGTCGCCGAGCGCACGCGCTAAACGGGTCTTGGTCTTGCCCGCTTCAGGATAACGGGCCATGATGATGAGCGCTGTATCAGGCATGAGTTCCTCTTGCGCCTGCATAACGCAGCGTGGTGCCGACCATGTAGTAGGCCGCCTTGACGCTGCCGACGAGCGTTCCGGCGACTTTTGAACGGCCATGACTGCGGTGCCGGTAGTGTATAGGCAGCTCGACGATGGCGTAGCGGCTGCGCGCGGCCTTGACGAGCATCTCAACGGGCCAGCCGAAGGTCATTTCGTGCATGTGCAGCGTCTCTAATGCGGCGCAGCGGATCACGCGGAACGAGCCTATATCGCTGAGACGCACGCCGTAGAGCAAACGGATCATGCGACTGACCAGCCAGTTGCCCAGCCGTGCCTGGGGTGGGATCGCGCCGCGTTCGGATTGTGCGCCGACGCGCGAACCGATTACAAAGTCCGCCCGCTTCTCGCTGACCGGGGCCAGCATCATGGGCAGGTCGGCGGGATCGTCGCTGCCGTCGCCATCCATAAAGACGACGACCTCTGCGCCCAGTCCCTCGGCGGTCTTGAAGCCCTTGAGGCAGGCGCGCCCGTAGCCGCGTGCTGGCTCGCTGGCGACGACCGCGCCCGCTGCCCTCGCTACGGCGGCGGTCCCATCGGTGCTGCCATTATCTACGACGACGATCCACTGCGCGCTGTCGGGTGGGATCTCCGCGAGCAACTGCTGCAACGCGGCCTCTTCGTTCAATGCAGGGATAACGATTGCAACCTTCTCGGCTGTCATATGGCTATCTACTCCTCCACAACATAAATATGGGCCGACTTTTCGCCGGGCTATAAGCTTGCCACGCTTGAGCGTGCGTTTATTTACAGAGCCGCTCGCAGTTCTATGAACTTGACATACTTATGATAGATGCATATACTTAGTGCCATATTCACGGCTGCGTTTGACGCTGCATCCCATAGTTTGGCTGCGCAGCGAGTAAGGAGTGTCCATGGACTCCAATCCGAGCTTTACAAATGACTCTTTAAAGAGTCCCTCGACAGAGCTTGCCGCATCCCAATCAATCAGCCCGATTGAGGGCGAGCTTGTTTTGCAGACCATCAAGCTCAACAAGTATTTCGGCGACAAACATGTGCTCAAGGATATCGATTTCGAAGTGCACAAGCGGGAGGTCGTGGCGTTGATTGGCCCCAGTGGCTCGGGGAAGAGCACACTGATCCGCTGCATGAACGCTTTGGAGAAGGCTACGAGCGGCGAGATCTACATCCACGGCGAGAGGCTCAATCCTCATCTCTCGGTGAAGCAGCTCAGCCCGATGCGGCGCGAACTGGGTATGGTCTTCCAGAACTTCAACCTCTTTCCCCACATGACCGTGTTGCAGAATGTCATCGAGGCACCGCTGCTGGTGCGGAAGCTGCCGAAGGACCAGGCCGTTGCACTCGGTGAACGCCTGCTAGCCAAGGTGGGACTCGCAGAGAAGCGCGATGTCTATCCCAGCCGTCTCTCCGGCGGGCAGAAGCAGCGTGTCGCCATTGCGCGCGCCCTGGCGATGCAGCCACGCGCCCTGCTCTTCGACGAGCCGACCTCCGCGCTCGACCCCGAGCTGGTCGGCGAGGTACTAAAAGTAATGAAGGATCTGGCGTACGAAGGCAGTACGATGGTCGTTGTAACCCACGAAATGCAGTTCGCCCGCGATGTCTCGGACCGCGTGGTATTTATGTCCGATGGTGTTATTGTGGAGCAGGGCGAGGCTGAGGAGCTATTCAGGAAACCCAAAGAGAAGCGCACGCAGTTATTCCTGGAGCGCGTGCTCTCCGTCCTACCGTAGCGGCGTTATTTCAGACGCCAGGAAGATCAGCAGAAAGGCGTATTTGGCAATGAGCGATGAACTGACGAGACGAACATTCTTGAAGCGTACGGGCCAGGCGGGAGGCATCTTCGCGGCGGGGAGCGCGCTGGAGCTTATTCTGGCGGCGTGCGGCGGCAACGTTTCTACGACGACCGGCTCGGGGAGCAGCGCGACCCCCGGTGCCACAAAGATAGTCCCTGCCGGTCTGAAGAACCCCAGCGTACTGCAATGGGGCGCAGATTATGTCAGTGGCGCGCCCTATGTCTTCCAGGACCCGACGAATCCTAGCAAACTAATCGGCTTCGAGGTCGAGATTGCGCAGGCGATCGCCGGCCTGATGGGTATCTTGCAGACACAGGTCGAGGTGGAGTACGATAACCTGGCTACGGCGTTAGCGGCCAATCAGTTCGATATGGTGATGAACGGCTGGGAGAAGACCCCCGACCGCGAAAAGACAGAGCTGTTCTCCGATCCCTACTATCGCTATGGTCAGCAGATTATCGTCCGCAAAGATGATACCCGTTTTACAAATCCGAACCCGAAAGACATAACTGTGCTGGAAGGCATGACGGTGGGCACCGGCGGCGGCTACCTGGCCGAGACGATCATGCAGGCGGACCCGAAGATCCATATTAAGGCGTATAACGGCACGCTTGCCTTTAGCGACCTTGTGCAGAAAAAGGTGGATGCCTTCTTCCTGGACTCCCCAATTGCCATCTACTATATTCTAGGTACGGGCCCAGGCGCGACCCCTATTCCACAACTGAAACTGCTTGGCAAGCCGATCTATACTGACAACTACTACGTCGGCTTCAATAAGAGTAATCCCAACGCCGCGAAGCTGCTGCCGAAGATCAACGAGGCGTTCAGCATTCTCAAGAAGAATGGCGCGCTGAAGACCATCTATCAGAAATGGCAGATGTGGAACGACCAGCAGGCCCAGATCGGCATTGTGTAGGGGCACCGGTTCACAAGCCCAATAGGCGTCCAGCCAGCTCGCAAGGTCCGCAGGGCTCGCGCAGCGTCCAGGGCGACCGCAAGGGTCGCCCGTACAAGAACACGATCGCGGTCAACGCCCAGGCGTATTTTTGTACGGGCGACCCTTGCGGTCGCCCTGGGAGCGCTGGGAGCGCTGGGAGCGCTGGGAGCCGGCTTGACACCTATGGAAAAGACGCTCACCTGGTGGAGAAAGGATACCCGCATGCCTGCATTCTCTGTTGTATTACTTGATTTTCTGGATGGAGCAAAAAACACTATTATCTTTTGCGTCGTCTCATTCCCGCTTGCCCTCGTGCTTGGCTTGCTCCTTGCCCTGATGAGCAACTCGCGTCTGACCTGGCTGAGGGTGCCCGCGCGTATCTATATCGAGGTGATCCGTAGCACGCCGCTGATCTCGCAGGTCTATATCATCTATTTCGGCGTGAGCGGCCTGCTGGCGGCCTCCGGTCTCGCCGTTTATGTCAATACGTGGACCGCCGGCATCGCCTCCCTGGCGCTGAACTACGCTGCGTACGAAGCGGAGGTCTTCCGCGCGGGCATCCTCTCGGTCGATCGCGGGCAGGGCGAGGCGGCCCTCTCGCTTGGTCTGACTTCGCTCCAGAGCTTCTTTCGCATCATATTCCCGCAATCCATTCCGTTGATGATCCCGCCCTTCGTCAACGACCTGATCTACATGCTCAAGGACTCTGCGATCATCAGCGTGATCGGTGGCGCGGAGATCACGACGAAGCTGGATACGTGGCGCGTGCGCTTCAGCAGCAATCCCCTGCCCTTTTTTGGCATTGCGATTGTGCTCTACCTGATCCTGAGCCTGCCCACTTCCTATTTTGCGCGTGCCTATGAGCGGCGTCTGCGCGCGGTGCAATAAATATAGCGGAGGGAAAATGTGATGGACGTGACTGCTAGCGAACAGAGGCCGCGCGCGTGGCTGACCGTGCTGAATATAGCCTTTTATGTGGTGCTCGTGGTGGCTCTGGGCCTTTTTGTGTACTATCTCTATTCGTTCCGTGACACCATCGTGCTGGACCTGCCCGTCTGGTTGCAGGGAGCCGTTGTGACGGTTGTGCTGGCGCTGACGAGCATCGTGCTGGCGACGATCCTGGGCTTCATTAGCGCGCTCTGTCGCCTCTCACGCTTCCGGGTGTTGCGCTGGCTGGCCTTTGCCTACGTAGAATTGATACGCGGCACGCCCATTCTCGTGCAGTTGCTGCTGTGGGGCTTCGGTGTGAATATCGCGCTGGCGAGTATCGGCTTCGATCCCTACAACGTCGCCTTTCAAGTATTGACCGTGCTGCAAAATAACAGCATCCTCCCGTCCTCATCGGTCGCCTTCGACGCCGCCTTTTATGGTATTATCGGTCTCAGTTTTAACTACGGCTCCTATCTGACCGAGGTCTTCCGTAGTGGCATCGAGTCCATTGAGCGGGGGCAGACGGAGGCCGCGCTGAGTCTGGGTCTGAACGGGCGTCAGACGATGCGCAGCATCATTCTGCCACAGGCGATCCGCATCACGATCCCGCCCTTTACCAACTACTTCGTCACCCTGGTGCAGGATACCGCCTTGCTCTCGACGCTTGGTGCCGTGATCGAGATCCAGCAGGTGACGACCTCGCTCGCCAGCCCTGTGACGGGGGACGCCAACTTGCAGATGTTCATTTATGTCTTCGGCGCGTTCATCTTCTTCTGCATCTGCTACCCACTGACCCTGCTGGCTCGTTATCTTGAGGGAAGGATGGGTGTGGCGTACTGATTTTTGAAGGGGGAAGTCGAACCATCCCTATCCCTCTGGCGTGGTTACAGAGGAACTGCTACTGGATTGACTATTGCTGCCAGAAGTTTGTGATTTGTTTGATGCCATATCTATCTTTATCCTTTCCGTGCAGGGTATTGTTAATAGAATTTTTTCAGGTAAGGGGGACTACTGGTATGCGGGACTGGTTCCCTACGCTTTGTAATCGGCCGCTTATGAAGGATATGAAGGGGATATGTGAGGGGTATAAAATCCGTGGACATTTGGAATAAACTGGTAATGCATCAAGGCGGGAATGGATGAGTTTGTGGCATACTACGGGATGGGGCCAAAAAGCGCGGTGTCCATTGCGGACACCGCGCCTTCATGTTTTTTAGCGCCACCCTACATGAGAACCCCTGACCCCAACGCCTACTCTGCTGGCTCGATGTCTGAGAAGCGCTGGCGCTCATCAGGCTCTGGCTCGTCTTTCTGCTGTTCTGTTGCCCAGTAGAGTGTGTCCCTATATGGGGACAAATAGTTGAGGAGCGCAAATGTCGCTTGTGGACTTAATCGAACCTGGTTTTCGGGATTGCCCTGAGACGTGATAGACAGACGATCATCGACGAGGCGGAACTCCCATCCGTCAGCGGTGGCCCCCTGGTTTGCCATTGGGTTATGCCTCACTTTCTGTTGATTGGCTCACGCACTATGCCTATTTCGTAGCTCCATGCCTATTGTATCACATTCGTTACCAATGCCGTCGTTGATGGCGCTAGAGAGATTTTGCCATTCGAGGAGGTATATAAGAGGGGGGTGTAAAAGAGGGTGGATAAAATGAGATATTGGCATGGAGCCGCCTGTAGAGCGGCTGTACAATATCCACCCTCCCAAAAAAGAGGGTGGATATTGGGTGGATAAAATGAGATATTGGTCCCAGGAAAACAATGCAAGGATCGGTGCTGTATCCAGGTATCGGTGCGTTCATCGACTACCTAATGATATACAACGATATGCGATGATATGTGGTGATATATATCCACAATGCAGGTAATTCACCACTACTATCTCATTTTATCCACCCAATATCCTACCCTCTTTTTGGGGGGGTAGGATATTCTGCACGCGCTCCACAGGCCGATCCACATCAATATCTCATTTTATCCACCCTCTTTTACACCCCCCTGGATTGTGGATCGATGCTAGCCCTTCAATTGCTTACTCTGGATCATTTGATCTGTTGCCAGGCTCATCGGAGGGCTTCGCTGCCGGGACGTACAATCCTCTGCTGACAACACTTACCTGGTTGGCTTTACCCATAAGAGAGAGTTTTCTCCGCACCTTTTCATGATCCATGTTCAGCGTTTCGGCAATCTCGTTGGGCCCAAGCGGGCGACCCTGCTGGATCAGCAGATCAAGAATGGCCTGGCGGTCCGGCGACAACGGTTTCGGGCGGTTTGGCATGTCGCTGATGGACCAGCGCGCGTTTTCCTCGGCGAAGTGGAGGGTGAGCGTCTGCTCTTCCACGTCGCGCCCGGTGATGTGGAGGAGGGCCGTCTTCTCGCCGCGCTCGCGTTCGAGGACCATGTTGCAATCGGTCGCGCCAGTCAGGCCGGTGGACCCGCTGATCGTGTCCATGAGGTCGTCGGCGGCGTTCTTGCGCAGGTGGTGCACAAGCAGGATCGAGACGTGGTAGGTCTCAGCCAGGCGTTTAAGCGGCGTGATGATGGCGTAGTCTTCGGCGTAGACGCTTCCTCCGGTCGGGCCTGGCGGGCGTACGCGGGCCAGCGTAGCGATCACAATCATGCGCGCGGTAGGCGTGTGTTGGAGCCAGACTTCCAGGTCGTACAGTCCGTCCGGCTGCAGCGCGGGCCAGTAGCCACCCCAGGTCAACCCGACGGGGGGCTTCTCCCCTTCCAGGATCTTGATCAAGCGGTCCTTGACGCGGCGCTCGCTATCTTCCAGCCCCAGGTAGAGCACCGCACCCTGCGTCGTCGACAGGCGACCGAGCGCAGGTTTGCCGAGCGCGATGTCGTTCGCCAGCGCGAGCGCCAGCCAGGACTTGCCCATCTTGGGCTTGCCTGCCAGCAGCGTCACGCCTTCGGGCAGGAAGCCTGGGATGGCCCAGGAGGGTTCCGGCAGGTTCTGGTCCACAATGATGGCCGCCGACTTTATGTCGTAGAGTCCGGTCGTGCGTGCGCCTGGATCGGGCAGGGCCAGCTTCTCCTGCTGTCCAGCCGGCTCGTAGTTGCAGGCGCTTCTAGCGATCGCGCGCACCTCCTCTGCGCCAATTGGTGGGTGGCAGCACGCCTGGTTGGTGATCTGCAAGACCTGTACGATCGTCTCTTCGGAAGCGCCCCAGTGGCGCAGCGAACCCGACCAGCGCAGCAAGGTGGTATTGCGCTTCCCCTCTGGAATGCCGCTGACCTGTTCTGGTGCCCGTGTAGCGGGCTTTGCAGGCGATGGAGCGACTTGCTCAGGCGTGGGTGTAGCAGGCTTTGCAGGTGATGGAGCGACCTGGTGCGGTTGGGCAGGTGGGATATGCGCAGTAAGCTCCATCTGGGTCGCGGCCTTCCTCTGTACAGTGGGCGTGGCGGAGGGTGGCCTGGCGCCCAATCGGGTCAAAAGCAGCTCCGAGGCGCTGGCCGGTGTACGCCGTTCCCCCCAATGATAGCTGCCCTGCACGTGGTTGCTCGGTGGCGCGACCACGTAGCCGCCCTCGCCTCGAATGTCGATGCCGTTCGCCAGCTTACCCGCAGAATTGCGCACCTCGTACTGGCTCTTCTTGTACACAAAGTACAGGTGCCAGCCACCGCCGCCTGTTTGCACGGTCGCCGTCTCTGGCAAGACAATGCTGGTCTTGAGTGCCTCCAACGACCCGTCGTGCCGTGGATCGATGTCGATGACCAGCAGGCCCTGTCCCGTCGCTATGCCCACGTTGGCGAAGGGATAGCGGCGCCACCATTCACGGATGCGCGCGGGACTACGGGTCGCGTCCTTCACGCCGCTACTGGTCAGAGGATGCTTGCCGACACTGGTACAATTCGGGTTCTCGCAGCTACAACTCTGATCCGCGAGGACCGCGTGCAAGGGTAGGACGCGGTAGTTGTTGCTGGCATAGAACAGAGCGAACTTGAGGCAGTCCGGCACAGCCTCAGAAGCGCCAGTAGAGGGGGTAGAGGGGGATAACGTGTCGTCCATAAAACGCTCTCTTTCGGGAAATGTCCCTTACAATGGGGATCATATTGCAAAGGTGATAGACAGAAGTGTCACATCCAGAAGCAGTGCCTGGTTGTTACATATCTGTCTATCGGCATGCGGCGAGGATTTCCGTAGGGTCGGAATATGGGGCTTGCGCTCAACCTCCTCCATAAGCTATACTGTGAGCAGAGATTATTCCCACGCGCGTTATTCACGCGTCTCACAACAAGATTTGGTGCCTTATGGAAACAAACTTTCCCGGCAAACGAAAAGGTCGCTACATACCGAAATTCTACGTGTTTCGTGGCTTCCATCTGTCCACATGCTACCCCTGATCCCTCCCGTATCCCTCGGTGCGCGTCAGGTTGCTGACCGCTGCGCTCTAACCCAGGTTTCGCGCCGTCCAGCCCGCTGTAAGGGCGCGGTTCACCCTGTAGGGGCGCGGTTCACAAGCCCGCCGCTCTACCTGGCGTATTGTCCTCTTTAGCAAGCATCCTTAGTTCTTGCACTAATAGCGCCTATCTTTGAGGATAGGCAAATTGCCCATTCACGTTTATATGGCTGTATGCTTCTGCATATAGTCGGAAGTGCGTTCATAGGTGAGCGCGCGGCCAGCGTGCGGACTGGCGTGGAATGGGCCTTAGTTCTCCGCAATAGCAGAAAGGTTTTTTATGAGTACCGATGGATTACTCAAGGCCCTTACCGACTCACAGCGCTACCTTGATATCGTACACAAACCACAACTAGGCAAAAGCGAGGCCGCATGGCTCATCGAGACCACCGTCAGCAACTTTGCGAAATATTATAACAGCGGTTTCATCGAGTATCGTAAATCGGTCGCCGAAGCGGGCGACTTCGCAGCCGTTGAATGGACCGGGCGTGGCGCCACCTTCAGGGATGTCACCGGTCGCGAATACATCGATTGCCTCGGCGGGTTTGGCGTATTCAATCTCGGGTGGGCGCATCCAAAAGTCGTAGGGGCCGTACAGGCACAACTAGAGAAGAGTCCATTGCCGACGCAAGAACTGCTCGATCCTTTGCGCGGCATGCTTGCACACCTGCTCGCCGAGATCACCCCCGGCGACATCCAGTACAGCTTCTTCGTGGGCAGCGGGACCGAGGCCGTCGAGGGTGCCATGAAGCTCGCCAAGCTCTACACGCGCAAGAGCGGCTTTATCGCAGCCGTGCGCGGCTTCCACGGTAAGACCGCCGGCTCGCTCTCACTCACAGGCAAGGCTGCCTTCCGCAAGCCCGCGCTACCACTGCACGATAACATCTACCACGTACCCTATGGCGACGCCGATGCCGTTGAGCAGCAGTTGCGTATCGCGCGCGAAGTTGGCAACGACATCGCCGCCGTCGTAATGGAGCCGGTGCAGGGCGAGGCGGGTGCCATCGTGCCACCCGACGACTTCTGGCCGCGCCTGCGCCAGATCTGTGACGAATACGAGGTCCTGCTCATCGCTGACGAGGTGCAGACCGGCATGGGTCGCACAGGCAAGCTCTGGGGCGTCGAACACTGGGACGTAGCACCCGACATCATCACATCCGCCAAAGCGCTCGGTGGTGGCGTCATGCCCATCGGTGCATTTATGTCAACTCCCAGGATATGGAGCGTGATGAACAGCAATCCGTTCATCCACACCTCCACCACGGGCGGCAACCCGCTGGCCTGTGCCGCCGCCATCGCCGCCATCAACGTCACGTTGGAAGAGAAGATCGTAGAGCAGGCCGCCGAGAAGGGTGAATACTTCATCGCCCAACTCAAGGAGATTGCCGACCGTCACAGCGATGTCTACACCGGCATCACCGGCAAGGGTCTGCTGATCGGCCAGCACTTCGTAAACGACGACATCGGGTACGCCGTCGCCTCGGGCCTTTTCAAGCGCGGCGTGCTCATCTCTGGTACCCTGAACAACTCGCGCGTCATCCGTGTCGAGCCGCCGCTCGTCATCACGCGCGCGGAGATCGACACCATTCTCAACCGCCTGGAAGACACGCTGCGCGACCTGCACGCCACCGTCTCAACGCCCGGCCTGACCGCGATGCTGGACGAGAGGGACGCAGTTGCATCGTAGGGCGCTTCACGAGGCGGTGAGGGCTCAGGGCGACCGACGGAGCGCAGGGCGACCGCAAGGGTCAATACCATTCACTTAACGGTGTAACAGTAGGGACAAGGGGCGGCGGGGGGTTTGGGAGGGGGCCTTGCGCTTGTCCTCTCGCCAGCGTAACGATGTAACAGTAGGGACAAGGGGCGGGTGGGTAAAAGTCAGGCGGTCGCCCTGGGAGCGATAAAAAGGAGTACCAGAGATGCACATTATTGTCACCGGTGGCGGCGGCGCGATGGGACGTATCGCCGTCCGCACGCTGCTTGAGATGGAAGATGTCGACCAGGTAACGATCGCCGATTACAGCGAGGAGCGCGCCCACGAGGTCGCCGCCGCGCTCAACAGCGGCAAGATCCAGGTCCGGCAGATCGACGTGAACGACGAGGAGCGCCTGCGTGGTCTGCTGCGCGGCGCGGACGCCCTGCTGAACGCCGTCGAATACGTCTTCAACCTGCCCGTGCTGAGGGCCTGTATCAAAGAGCGCGTCCACTATGCCGACCTGGGTGGCCTTTTCCACATGACGCGCAAGCTGCTGACCATGCACGCCGAGGCCGAGGCGGCAGGGATCACCGCCATCGTCGGCATGGGTGGCACACCGGGCGTCACCAACCTGCTCGCCCGCCTCGCCGTCGATAGGCTCGATCGCGTGGACTCGATCCAGGTGCAGCTCGGCTGTAGCGATGCCACGCCCTCGACCGCGCCCCTGGTCGCGCCCTACTCCATCCGCACCATCCTCGACGAATTCACCAAAGATCCGCAGGTCTACCAGGACGGCACATGGTATCCGCAACGCCCGTTATCCGGTCAGGAGGAGATGGACTTCCCGGCACCAGTCGGGCGCGCCACCGCCGTCTACTCGCTGCACTCGGAGTGCGCCACCTTCCCACTCTCCTTCCGCGACAGGGGTATCCGGCACGTCTCATTCAAGATCGCCTTCCCCGGCGACTTCATGACGAAGCTCAAATTCCTGGTCGACCTCGGCCTCGGCAGCGACCAGCCGATCAGGGTCCAGGGCGCGCCCGTCGTGCCGCGAGAAGTGCTGGCGCGTCTGCTCGAAGCCTTTCCCGCCGAATATGTCGAGCCACAGGACTGCGACGTTCTGCGCATCGTCGCGCGCGGCACAGGCAACGGCCAGGCGCAGGAGATCACCAACCAGATCGTCGTGCTGCCCTACCGACGTTGGGGCATCAGCGCCGGTGCGCTGGACACCGGCACGCCCCTCGCCATCGCCGGTCGCCTGTTAGCCAACGGCGAGATCACCCGTCGTGGCGTCTTCGGACCCGAAGCGTGCGTGCCGACCGCATCGTTCTTCCGCCAGCTCGCCCGCTACGACATGCGCGTCGAGACGGTGGTAAAATAACAGGGAGATATCTACCGAAAATCTGATATTCGTTATCTCATTCAAACGAAAGGGGCAGACTGTATGGCCGAAAACAAACTATTAATTAACGGGAAGCTGGTTGGCAGCAGTACCGGAAAGACCATAGACGACACCAGTCCAGCGACCGGCGAGACCATCGCCCAGGTGCCCGAAACCACCCTGGACGACATGAGCAGCGCCGTCGCCGCCGCCCGCGCCGCCTACGACGACGGACGCTGGTCCGGTCTGCCGCACGGTGCCCGCGCCGCGATATTGGAGAAGCTCGCCACGCTCGTCGAAGAGCACGCCGGCGAACTCGCCACCTTAGAATCGCAAGACACCGGCAAACCGATCAAGCTGGCGCGCGATAGCGATATCCCCTTCGCTGCCGACAACCTGCACTTCTTCGCCGGTGCCGCGCGCCACCTCGCCGGATCGGCATCCAGCGAGTACAGCGGTGGGCACACCAGCATCATCCGCCGTGAGCCGATCGGCGTCGTCGCCTCCGTCGCGCCCTGGAACTATCCCTTCATGATGGCCGCCTGGAAGCTCGGACCGGCGCTCGCCGCCGGCAACACCGTCGTCTTCAAGCCCTCACCTGAGACGCCGCTGACCGCGCTCAAACTGGGCGAACTGGCCCTTGAGGCCGGCATCCCCGACGGCGTACTCAACATCATCGCCGACGGACCCGAGGTAGCGCCCAGCCTCGTCAGTCACAGAGATGTCAACATGGTCTCAATCACCGGCAGCACGCGCAGCGGCAAGTACGTCATGCGCGCCGGCGCCGATACGATCAAGCGCGTCCACCTCGAACTCGGCGGCAAGGCACCCTTCATCGTCTTCGACGACGCCGACATCGAGGCCAGCGCCAACGGAGCCGTCGTCGGCGGCTACGTCAACTGCGGCCAGGACTGCACCGCCGCCACGCGCATCTACGTCCAGGAGCGCATCTACGACGAGTTCCTCGCCTCCTTCCTCAGCAAGGTGAAGCAGATCCGCGTCGGCGATCCCGCCAGCGAGAGTACCGACATGGGACCCCTGATCTCCGCGAAGCAGCGCAACAACGTCGAGGGCTACGTCGAGCGAGCCCTGCGCGCCGGTGCCAACATCATCACCGGCGGCAAGCGTGCAACCATCGCCGGCTTCGAGAAAGGCTTCTTCTTCGAGCCAACCATCATCGCGGAGGAGCGCAACGACGCCGAGATCGTGCAGTCCGAGGTCTTCGGACCCGTCGTCGTCGTCAGCCGCTTCAAGACAGAAGAAGAGGTGCTGGCGAAGGCCAACGATGTCGTCTACGGCCTGGCCGCCTCGGTCTGGACGCGCGACATTTACAAAGCCATGCGTGCCAGCAAGACGCTCCAATTCGGCACCGTCTGGATCAACGACCACCTGCCGCTAACCTCCGAAATGCCCCACGGCGGTTACAAAGAGAGCGGAATCGGCAAGGACATGTCAATGTATTCCTTTGAGGAGTACACCCAGGTCAAGCACGTCATGATCGAACTGAGCGGTGATGCGCGCAAAGGGTGGCACTACACGATCTTCGGCGATCCTGATTAGGGCGCTCTTTCTTTGGTCATTACTTCAGATCATCTACCAGCCGGCGCGCGATGTGCAGCCACACCTCGGGCGTGTCGTCTGGGATGGAGCAGCCGTTCGCCAGGATGAGCCTGTGGCCCCTGGTCTGGGAGACGGCGGAGAGAATTTCGTTGCGCAACTCCTCCTCGCTGCCGTGCGTGAGCGGGCCGCGCTCGTCGAGTCCGCCCATCAGGGTCTTATCGGTCAGTGTCAGGGCCTCGCTCAGGCTGGGGCCGGTGAGGCGATCGCTCCAACTGATGACGGAGACGGGGTAGTCGCTGAAGAGATCGAAGTAGATCTGGTCGCCGGACTGATCGAGATCGGCGTGGATGTGGACGGTGTTGAGCCAGCCATTGCTCGCGCCTTCGAGGGCAGCGAGGTCCGAGGGACGCCCGAAGCAGAGATATTCGTCGCGCGTGAAGTTGGCGCTGGTCGCGCCCATGCACGCGAAGAAGATGCCGCTTGCACCCGCGTCGATAGCGGCGCGCATCAGATCGCTCAGGTTGGCGCCGATGACCGCCAGCCCCTGCTCAACGAACTCCGGCACATTGCGCACCGCCATGACGACCTCGTCCTTGCCCAGGAAGTAGCGCAGGTAGGTCAGTGGACTGAACAGTGTGAGCAGCAGTGGATAGTCGTCGCCCAGTTCTGCGCGCAGCTTGCGAATACACACGATCTGCTCGTGGAACGCAGGCGTGTTCATACTCAGGCGTGGGAGTGCCAGGAGCTGCGCGGGGTCCGTGATCTGCGTCGTTGGCCTGGGATAGGGCAGGTCCGGCATGATTTTTATGATATCAAGGTCGAACTTCTGATGAAAGAACTCCAGCGTGTAGGCCGCCAGGCGCTCTCCCGATCCCTCCGGCTTGAAATGATGCCAGAAGCAGAACGGGACGCGATCGACAGCTTCGCCCTTCACCGCAGCGTGCACGCGCTCAGCGGCAGTCATCTTCTGTGTCATTGATGTGTTCTCCCTTTATCTTTTGTTTTTGCTACTCCTCCGTTGCGGGTCGTGGCGTCTCGACCGGGGTTAGCCCCTGGGCGTAACGCGTTTTGTAGTAATCCGAACGCACATCTGCGCGCGACTGCAGCGCCTCGTCCACCCAGCGCGATAAAAGCGCGCCCGCGACGGCCCCGCCTGCCAGCACGACGATCTTCAAGAGTGTTATTCCAAGGTTATTCATAGTGTTTTCCTCTCGGTCGGTGAGAAACGCTTTCTCTATCTTCTCACTATTATACGCTATGGGGGGTGTGGCGGAGACAGTTCTCGTAGAAATTCGAGACGGCACGTTTGACGCGTGTGCTAAAATCTGCTACTAAGCTATATATTATAAACAAAACTGCATCCTTGCTTAAGGGGGAGAGAGGTACCGATGGACGATTTGAGACGCCGTATCCAGGTGGCGCGTGGAGACCTGGCGGCAGATCTGTTACTGCGCAACGCCAATCTTATCAATGTGTGTAGCGGCGAGTGCTATCCCGCCGATGTGGCGGTTTTCGGTGGGCGGATTGTGGGCGTGAGCGCGCCCGGCGAGGGCTATCGCGGGCGCGAGGAGCGCGATCTGCAAGGACGCTGGCTGGCGCCCGGCCTGATCGATGGACATATGCATATCGAGAGTACGATGCTGGTGCTCTCCGAATTCGCCCGGCTCGTAGTGCCGCGCGGCGTGACGGCAGTGGTGTTGGACCCGCACGAGTTCGCGAACGTGCTGGGGCTTGAGGGTATTCGCTATGTGCTCGCGGCGGGACGGGGCCTGCCACTCTCGACGTATGTCATGCTATCGTCCTGTGTCCCCGCGTCGTCTTTCGAGAGTCCGTACCACGTGCTGATGGCTGAGGATCTGCTCCCGCTGTTGCAGGATGAGCGCGTGCTGGGGCTGGCGGAGATGATGAACATGCCCGGCGTGCTGCAAGGCGATGAGCAGGTGTTGGCGAAGATTATGGCAACCCGTGAGCATGGCCTGGTTGTTGATGGACACGCGCCCGGCCTGCACAGTCGCGATCTGGCGGCCTATGCGGCGGCTGGCGTGATGTCGGACCACGAATGCACGACGGCGGAGGAGGCGCGCGAACGCATTCGCCTGGGCATGTGGCTGATGATCCGCGAAGGCTCGGTTGCCCGTAACCTTGACGCGCTCCTGCCGCTGGTCAAAGAGCTGCACCCGCCGCGCGTCTTCTTCGTCACCGACGATCGCGACCCGCAGGATCTGACGACGCGCGGGCATATCGACTCGATGGTGCGACGAGCAATCGAACTGGGGCTTGATCCGGTGGAGGCCATCCGTCTCGCCTCCTATAATACCGCGCAGTATTTTCGCCTGTATGATCGCGGCGCGCTTGTGCCCGGCGGCATTGCCGATATGGTGGTGCTTGACGATCTGCGCACGTTCCAGGTCGAGTCCGTCTATAAAGAAGGCGTGCTGGTAGCGCGCTCCGGGCAACTGCTGACCGAGCCGCCGGCGACGACATTTTCCGGCGTCACCAGAACCGTCCATATCGGCCAGGTCTCGGAGGCCGACCTGCGCATCCCTGGCAGGCCCGGACCCGTGGAGGTCGTGGGTATCGAGCCGGGCCAGATCACAACGTTGCACCTGCGCGAGGAGGCACCACTGTGCGGGGACGAGATCGTGGCCGCGCCCGAACGCGATCTGCTCAAGCTAGCGGTGATCGAGCGACATCATGGCAGCGGAAAGGTCGGATTGGGACTGGTCAAGGGCTTCGGACTCAAAAGGGGCGCGCTGGCCTCAAGCGTTGCGCACGACGCGCACAATATCGTCATCGCGGGCGTAGACGATAGCGACATCATACACGCGGCGCGCACGCTCCAGGAGATGGGCGGCGGCTTTGCCTGCGTTGTCGATGGCGTCGTGCGTGCATCGGTGCCGCTGCCGCTTGGTGGCCTGGTCTCGCCGCTGCCCGCCGCCGAACTGGTGCAGCAGTTGCGCGCCCTCGATGCCGCCGCCGCCGAGCTTGGCTGCATGCTGGAGCACCCCTGCATGACGCTCAGTTTCCTATCGCTCTCGGTCATCCCATCGCTCAAGCTTACAGACCAGGGGTTGATCGATGTCGACACGTTCTCGCTGGTACAATTGCAGAGCTGAAATACACGGGCCAATGGGTAGATTGTCTCATCTTTCCTGATTTTTGAGCGCATATGTGTTAGTATGTATCTGTGGAGCATGTGATGAAGGAAGAAGACGCATGAAGGTGATACGTGGGTACAAGACCGAACTAGATTTGAATAATGAGCAACGCACGGCCTGCCTCAAGCATGCGGGTGTAGCTCGTTTCGCTTATAATTGGAGACTTGCTCGTTCGGTTGAGGTCTATCGTGCTACGGGCAAACGCCCGACAGCCATTGATCTGCATCGGGACTTGAACAAGCTCAAACAAACAGACTACCCCTGGATGTACGAGGTCTCAAAGTGCGCTCCTCAAGAGGCGCTCAGGGATTTAGAGAAGGCGTTCAAGAACTTCTAGAAGTAGGAACTAAAGGCGAGGTTTGGGCGCTATCCCAAATGTCCATGTTTTAGAGAACGGAAACTCTATGCTATTGAGGCTCGTTGAATATCACTGGGCGGAGAGCATCGACGATGCGCTTCTGCTGTTAGCCCGACTCGATACCAGAACGGTGCCACTTGCGGGCGGCACCCACCTCCTACGTTTGCGAGATGACAGTATTCAGGCGGTCGTCGATCTACGCGACCTCGAACTGGCCTATGTGTCCGACGATGCGCGCTTTTTGCATATAGGCGCGACGACGCCGCTACAAAGTATGGCCGATGAGCCGCTCTTGAAAGAATTCGCGACCGGGCTGTTGGCGCGTTCCGCCCAGGCTTCATCGCCTTCTCGCCTGATCCGCAACTGCGCCACGATCGGCGGGACTGTGGCGGCGGGCACGGCGGCGCAGGCGGATCTGTTGACGGCCCTGGTCGCGCTAGAGGCCGAGGCGGTGGTGCGCTCCGGCTCGAAGACCCAGGTGGACCTGAGCGCCGGCACCGCCGAGCATCCCGGCCTGGGACTCTCCGGCGTTGTCTTCAGGGGCAAGAAGGAGCGTCGCCTGCCCTGCGGCACGTGTCATGTTGAGCGGCGCCCCAGCGAGTTGATTCTGGAGGTGGTCGTGCCGCGCCCGGCCACGAGCTGTGGCACCTCATTTATGCGCATCGCGCACACGCCCACGGATACCGCCCTGCTGAACGCCGCCGCCGTTGTGGAGATCGAGGACGGGGTCTACCGGCGCGTGCGCCTGGCATCGGGCGGCATAAATATGGAACCGGTCCGGCTGTGGGGCGTGGAGCGACAGCTTGAGGGCCAATCAGCTACCCATCCCCTCGATAAAGAACGTCTCCTGGCGGCTCTGCGCGTCGGCATGAACGACTTTCGTCCGCCCTCCGATGCCCGCGCCAGCAGCGGCTATCGGCGCGTGAGCGGGCTGAGCCTGGTCTATCGCGCCCTGGAAGAAGCGATCAACGTATCCCTGTGGCGTGGTATGGTCTCGTCTGGAAAGAGTGTGTAACAGATATGAAACTCGAACTGAGTATCAATGGCGTCATTGAAAGCCTGGATATAGCGCCCGGCGAGTCGCTCTTGACGCTGCTGCGCCGCGAAGGGTATTGCGAGGTCAGGGACGGCTGCGGCACGGGCGAATGTGGGGCCTGCGCGGTGCTGGTCGATGGTGTGGCGCGTCCGAGCTGCGTGATGCTGGCTGCGCAGGTCGATGGCTGCACACTTACAACGGTGGACGGGCTGGCGCCTGCCCGGCAGCTTCACCCACTGCAACAGGCATTTATCGAGGTCGGCGCCGTACAATGCGGCTTCTGCACGCCCGGTATGCTTCTCTCCGCCTTTGCCTTCTTGCGGCAAAATCCAGATCCCACCGAGGGCGAGGTGCGCGATGCGCTTTCCGGCAACCTCTGTCGCTGTACCGGCTACGAGAAGCCTATCCAGGCGGTGCTGCGCGCTGCCGCCGTCATGCGCGGCGAAGCGCCGCTGAACTATAATTCCGCCGAGGGCGAGACCGGGAAGCAGGCAGCCATGCGGATTCGGGCGGAGCGAGGGACGACCACGGAGATGTCAACCGTGTCGGCGCTGTCTCCCGCCATGCTTGCCGGTGGTCAGTTGCGGGTCGTGGGCCAGTCGCTGCCGGTAATCGATGCCGCGAAACTGGTGCGCGGTAAAGCGGTCTTCGCCAACGACATCACCCTGCGCAGTATGCTGTACGGACGCGTCCTGACCAGCCCTCACGCACACGCAGTCATTCGCGATATTGATGTCACGCAGGCGAAGGCGCTGCCCGGCGTCCATGCTATATTAACATATAAAGATGCATTGCGTGTTGCCTATGCCAGCGGCGAGCGACCCGCTGAGGGGCTGCACGATCAATACATCCTGGACTACCGTGTGCGCTACGTCGGAGATCGCGTGGCCGTCGTGGCCGCCGAGACGCCTGAGATCGCGGAACAGGCCTTGCAGTTGATCCGGGTAGACTATACTGTGCAGCCTGCCATCCTTGATCCGCGCCAGGCGTTGGAGGCCGATGCCCCCTCGCTGCATCCCGAGGCCGAGTCGCGTGGCATCTACGACGCCAGGCACAACATCGCCGCGCGCCTGCATAGCGAGACCGGCGACCTGGATGCCGGTTTTGCCGCCGCCGACGTAATTGTTGAAAATGAGTATGTCGTGCCGCTACAGCAACCTCTGGTGAAGCAGAGCGTCGTCACCTATTTTGATGAGGATGGCTACCTGATTGTACGCACGGGAACGCAGGTCCCCGACCATATCCGCAATACCCTGGCCTCCATCCTGAACCTGCCGGCGCGCCGCATTCGCGTCATCAGGACGGATGCCGAGGGCGGCGCCGAGGCGAGTCAGGAACTGGTCCTGGAAGATCTCTGTGCTTTGCTGACGCTCTCTACTAACCGGCCCGTCGCGATGACAGGTTCGCGTGCGGAGGAGCAGTTGCGCGTCTCCCAGCAGAGCGTCCTGCGTGTGAAGACAGGTGTGAAGGGCGACGGAACGCTCGTCGCGCAGCAGGTGATCCTCCTGACGAGCACGGGTGCCTACGCAACGCACCCTCTGGTTGCTCAAGGCGCGGCATCCTTTGGCGCGCTCGCGCTCTATCCATGCCCGCATATGCGCTTTGCCGCCGAGGTACTCTACACAAACATGCCACCAGCGCGCGTCTCGCCTGGCTACAGCGCGCAACAGATGTCCTTCGCCCTCGAAAGCCACATGGACGAGATTGCGCGTCAACTAGGTATGGATGCCCTGGCGCTACGGCGCAAAAACTTGCGGCTGGATGAGGATGAGGATGCGTCGCCGGCGGCTCCTGACTGGAACTCCGGGCTGGCTACGTGCCTGCAGGTTGTCGAGGAGAAGCTGCGCTGGCGCGAGATGCGTGGCAGGGTGAGCAACGGGCATGTGCGCCGGGGTGTCGGGATCGCGCTCTCTCTACACGGCGATGGCGATAAAAGTACCAGCGGTGCAATCATCAAACTCAATAGCGATGGCTCATTCGATGTCTTCGCCTCCGCCAGCGGCGGTGTATCCAGAACGCTGGTAGCACAGGTGGCCGCCGAGGTGCTGGGCGTGTCGATGGATGATATTCTCCTGCATACCTCCGATACGTCCCTGCTCCCCTTTGAGACAGGCGCAAGGGCGTCGATCTATAGCGGCGCAGTCCAGAGGGCCGCCGAGCAGGTGCGTAGACAGATGCTCAGCGTGGCCGGGCGCATGCTGGGCGCGCTACCAGAGACGCTGCGCATCGACTCCGGTGTCATCATTGCGCCGAAGGGTCAGTCTGTGACGGTTGCGCAGGTGGCGGAACACGCGCTCTACGTCGAGGGTCGTCAGATTATGACGACTGCTTCGGTGAAGAATCAGCGCGAGCCGCTCGCGTGTGCCGTGCAAGGCGTGGAGGTCGAGGTCGATACCGAGACCGGCGAGGTGCACGTGCTCAAGGCAATCACCACCGTCGACGTGGGCCGCGCACTCAATCCTATGCTCATAGAGGGACGGGTGCAGGGCGATGCCGCGCTGGGGCTGAGCGCCGCCGTGAGCGAAGAACTGCTCTACGACGCGCAGGGCGCACCGCTCCCGGCCAGTTCCGGCGACTACCGCGCTTTGAATACCAGCGATATGCCGGCGCTGCAGACCTATCTCGTCGAGACGGATGTGCCCTCAAGTCTCTTCGGCGCTAAATCCGTGGCCCCGACCCTCGGCATCGCACCCGCCCTGGCGAATGCCGTAGCCGATGCCCTGGGCGTGCGCATTCGCCAGCTCCCCCTCACACCCGAACGGGTGCTGCGCGCTATCTACGCGCAAAACGCAAAGAAATAGTAGGGAAGGGCCTCGCGCCCTTCCGTTTCCCCCCTGTAATGACACCACCAGTCCAACAATACCGCCTGCCGTAGCGTTTATTCACAATGGAATGATCCGAAATGGGCCATTTTCACTGTGAGGTATGTATTTAAGGTAAGGGTTGTGTTAATCGACTTAAAGGTCAGATGACGTACGGTTTTAACGTTTTGTTTGCCCGGCGATTACATAATTTTAATAGTGTATATTTAAAGTGAATCTACAGGCGTACGACTCGTATGATACGCTGAAGACGAAGCTTACGGCGGCCATCGCGGCTGGCAAGCCGCCAACTATGGCGCAGGTCTACGAGGAATGGGCGACGCAGTTTCAGCAGGCCAATGCCCTCTCTTCGCTTGATCTTTTTGTGAAGGGCAAGAATGGGTTCAGTCAGAGCGATCTCGCTGACTTCTATCCGACGATGCTGAAGGATGGGCAGATCAACGGTTCACAATACATGCTCCCCTTCAACAAGAGCGTGATTGTGTTGTACTATAACGCGAATGCTTTGCAGAAGCCTGGCCTGACGCCTCCAACGACGGTGAGCGATCTGCTGGTCGATCTGACGAAGGCCACGAAGGGCGACGGTTCGCAGTGGGGCCTCTCCTACACGCCGGATGTCGATGGCTGGTCGATCCTGTACAAGGCGCTGGGCGGTGGCGATTTCGTCTCTGCGGATGGCAAGAATGCGGACTTTGGCAACAGCACGAACGCGCCCGCCGCGACGCAGGCCCTCTCGGTTCTTGCTCCATTGGTGAAGTCTGGTGCCATTCACGTGACCAATGGGTACAACTGGCAGAACGATTTTGTCTCGCAGAAGTCGGTCTTTGCGATCAGCACGATCGCGAGCTATCCCTTCCTGAGCAGCCTGATCAAAGGCTCTTTCTCGTTCAATGAGGCACCTGTTCCTGCCGGTCCTGCTGGCAAGTTCACCACGCTCTTTGGCACCAACCTGGCTATATTCTCGAAGGCGGATGCCGATGCGCAGTCTGCCGCCTGGGATTACATGAAGTTCCTCACGGGTACCCAGGCCAATGCTGCCTTTGTGGAGGGAACGGGGTATATGCCTGTACGTCAGTCGACGTTCAATAGCTCGACGTTACAGAGCTATTATGGCAAGTACCCGGCGCGCAAGGTCGGACCGCAATCCATCGACTCCGGCTTTGTGGCATCGACGTATCCCGCGTGGGACCAGTGCCGCGATATCATCACGAACAATTTCACCAGCGTCCTGACAGGCCACATCACTGCTAACGCGGCGCTGACGAAGATGACGCAGAACTGCAATTCCGCTCTATCGCAGGGATAAAAAACATGTGCGGTAGAGGCGCGGTGAGCTCATAAATCGCGCCTCTACTATCCTGTCAAATGTCATTTGAACCCATTCTGCCAACCAGCAACCGGAGTAGGGACCCGCCTTGCGCTATCCGCGACAATTAAATTAAAAGAAGAGGGAAAAACCGGAAATCAAAGGGATCAGTGCGTCGAGGATGACGAGGCTTTTTCCGAACGGTTCGTTTGGCAGGACGCACATAAGGCAGATCAGGCGCAGGAGGAAGA
>WNGD01002798.1_pt1 | contig 27218 bp, 27 predicted proteins | sample 5400671 | NCBI WGS metagenome assembly WNGD01 (sample SAMN13153369, study PRJNA577476) | soil metagenome | isolation source: 40 cm soil or saprolite under grassland replicate 2 | place: USA:California | collected 2016-06-15
CACTTATATGCCGAAGAAATTTTTCTGGGCAAGCGTTCCGTTTGGGGGGTGTAGAGGCGGTCGCCATGGCGACCGCGCGTGCTTTTTGTAACTTGCGCGTGAGCAGCCTTCGCCAGGCTGCGGCTGGCCAAGGGAGACGTGCCACTACAGCACACTCGCTACGCTAATTGCCACCTGAAGCTTCTGAAGGCGGGAATGAAGCGCTTCATCACTTCGGTTTTACTGACCCGCCACCCGCAGTCGCCTGCGTAAATTGCTTGCTTGGCGTCGAACTAGCCGTCTTTAGCGCCCTAGCGCGTGATGCAACGGTGCAGCACCCGGCGGCGAAGGTGTGGTCCCACTTAGAATCTCATCGGCCCTGACCGGTCGGCCATAGTAGCGAAAATTCGAATCCCTTTGCCTTCCAATCACCGCGCCCTCGAGGGACACGCCCGCAAAGAGGCCTTTGCTCTTGCTGTAGGTGTAAACGGCAGCTGCCGGCGTGACCGCACCTTCTGCTGTGCGACCCACTGGGCCTGCCGCGGCACTGACATCCCCGCCAATTGTCACATTCCCTCCGCGAGAAAATGCTCGCACGGCAGCGTCATTGTTAAGGACAATCACGAAATCGGTCACTTGCGCCCCGATTTGAAGGCCCCATCCCGCACCCCCTGTGGCGATAAATGATGGGCCAGACCAGCCATGGCGCGTGCGAGCGACGACGACGCCCTGACCGCCTTTGCCGCTAAAAATGAATCCGGCCTTAAACACACTCATGATCGCGAGTCCTCGTGCATGCCGGAGCACGTCTCTTGGAATTGCTCTCTCGGGTATTTGCCGAAATTCGCGTATGATCGCGGCGCAATGATTCACGGTGTCCTGTTCAGCGGCACCGGCCTTCATCAGCGCGAGAGATAATATCGCGAGAAACAAAAATATTTTTTTCATTGATTACAGTTGCTTCGCCAGCGGACATCCAGGTGGATGTATGTTATGATGATGCATCTGTTGTAGCCGCCTCGCTGTGCCGAGGCGCGCAGAGAAGCATGGCGACAGAGCGCCATTTTAGATTCAATAGCAAATTGCTCTTTTAGCAGCATCTTCCAAATGCTTCGCGATCTGTCCAGGAGCACAGAGAAACACGGCGACAGAGCGCCGTGGCTACAACTACAACTCAAACAGTGATTGAAATCCCAACCGACAAGAATTTCATGCGCGAAGCGTTGCGACAGGCAAAGAAAGCGTACGATGCCGATGAAGTGCCTATTGGCGCAGTTGTCGTTCGAGGAGGAAAAATCATTGGACGTGCCTATAACCAGGTTGAGTTGCTCAAGGACGCGACTGCGCACGCCGAAATGCTGGCGCTGACGCAAGCCGAAGCCGCGGTGGGCGATTGGCGGCTAACTGACTGCGACCTTTACGTTACAAAGGAGCCATGTCCGATGTGCGCTGGTGCGCTTGTCCACGTTCGAATCCGTCGGATCATCTTCGGCTGCGCTGACCTGCGCGCTGGAGCGGCTGGAAGCATCATAAATCTCCTTCAGTTGCCCTCTCTGAATCACCAGTGCGAGATCACATCGGGCGTTCTAGAAAGGGAATGCGCGGCTATTCTTCAGGATTTCTTTCGGAAACGCCGCACATCGCCGAGTCAAATACAAGATCGACACTCTGATCTCTGATGTCGGCGCTGGTATCGAAGCAAATCGGATAACGCTTCGCTAAACCCTCAAAAACGAACTGACTCGGAATTGCTTCCGAGCCAGCTAGCTGATTCTTACATCATTATTTCAGTGTTAATAGCTGTGGTAGTAATGATGATGGCGATGGTGGCGATAGTAAACTCGATGCCCGTTGTACCAGTAATATGAAGGGCCGGAATAATAGGACGAATAATATGGCCGAGAATAGTAGTACGGCCTGTAATATCCGTAGGGATAATATCCAGAGTAAGAGTACGCCGGATAGCCATAATAGCCGCCGCCAATCCCGACTCCTGCAATTCCTGGAATTCCGACGTAGATTTGAGCGTCAGAACTCTGCACGGGAACGAAAGCCAATCCACTTGCCACCAATACCATTAAGAGAAGCTTTTTCATTGTTTTCCCTTTCTTCTTGTCTGTCCCTTTTTGTTTTTCTTCTTGGGCGATGGAAGCTCCTGCGCAGGAGTTCCACGACGCACTGAGACTGCGCGTCTCCCTTTATTAGTACAATCGAATGCGGGGGCTGTTGTGGTTCCCAGCGACGGCAAAAAAAGACGAGGGTCTGGTGACACAATTGGCAACTGAGGCGGAATCATTGGCAAATTCGACGCCGCTTCCTCGCTCAGCGGGTGGAAAAATCGAAAATCGCAATTTCGCCAAGCAAGAAATTGGATCTGGCTTGCGCGTTCTCGACAATCAAAAGCGCGAATTATTCAGTGCATCTTTCGGACAAGCCGGAAAATCTTCTTTAATACTCACACAGGATTGAGCATTACGTGCCGCGTGTGAAGTACTGGGAAATCATTGCTGACACTCTCAGCAAAGCCGGATGGAGTTGGGGGTGTGTCGCAGCCGTGGATCTTCGCGGCCGGATCAATCTTCGTTGCAGAGGCGCATCGCGACGACGGAAAGCCCTTCGTTGTGCGTGCGGATTGAAGCGGCGATCCGCCGCGCAGTCGCGACGACAGCAGGATAAACGCACACGAGCTATCAGCAACGATACTTAAGTATCATGAAAGCGTTTTTTTCGATCATTCTCGCCGTCGCCGTCTCCATTGGCAGCGTTCAGGCAGGCCCCGTCCATACGGCAGCCAACGTGGCGAAGAGCACTGCGCAGACGGTCAAGAATGTCGGGCACAGCGTGGTGAAGGGCACAAGAAGAGCCGTGCACACTGTAGTCAATACGCTCACGCCCGATTAGGTGAGGTAAGGCTACCACTCTTTGAAATCGCCCGTTTGCTGGTGTGTTTCGATCACGTTGCCAGTATCATCGTAAATGCGAATCACAGCATGATGTGAGCGGCTGAAGAATCAGGCGGGTAGTGGCTCAGTTTGAAGACGCCACCAGCTTCTTGAAGACAACACGGGTACCAAGGTCGTGAATTGTCGCAGCCCAGCCGTTTGACTTTGCGAAAGCGTGGATCCGCTCTTCGCGTTTTGGATCGGCTGCCAGTCTCACCGGCCACACTCGCGCTAAGCTGGTTTCAAAGACAGTGCAAGACGCCCTTGATTCAAGTCGCTCTCGGATGTGTTTGGCAAGCGCGTCAATACGGCAAATATCGGCTATTTCCGCAAAAGAGCGATCATTTCTTCAATCGACCAAACTGAGCCACTACCATCTGGCGTAACCGGCTGCGTTGCTGATTGCATTTGGCTCGCCGTACCACAGCCGACCGAATGGCAGCGCAACGAAATTAGATCGACGCCGCGCTTGTCGCTGCGCGGACGTACTTCGTAAGCGTGCATGTCTTGTGTCACATCGAAATCGGCGCAAGATTCAGAACAATACATTTTTAGCATGCGAAGCTTTGTAACTTACCTCTCAGAAAGATGTAAATGGGCATCAAAAGGGACTGGGGCAGTTTGCGGGTCGGTGTCTCTCATTATTGGAGCCACGCTGGCGGTTCTACTGTGGTTTTCTCCACGGTGGTTTCACGGCCACATCTCGGATCGAATGAACGCATTTATCCTAGTTATGGTTCCCTTACTGGCTGGAGCGAGCGTATTTCTCGTTCGGTGGTTCGTTTCTCCCTATCCAATTTATATGCAGATTCGAAGGACGCTAGACACACTAACCGACGCGAAGAAGGAGGAACGCACCAAGGCTGTCCAAAGCTGCTTTGAGCGAAGCGCTGCAATCCTAAAACAACACGGTTCGGTCTTACTGTCCTTTCACGCCCTATCGCGTTCGGAAGGACACAGATTGGAATCTAATGAGGAAGTTGCCGAGGTTTGCGATCTAATCCATGCCGCGGGATATGATCATCCATTTGAGGGAATATCGCCGGGATACGTGCCAGAAAAAGATTGGCTGTCTTTTTTGAAGTACGTCAAACACGCTCCTAATATCAATCCAGAAGAGGGTAAGGATTATATTGACGCTGCCGACCGGTGGCGACAAGACCACGGCTATCCTTTGCCACCTGACGATGCTGGTTACGTATCGTTAGTTGAAAGGACGTTGCTGCGATAAGGTGGCAACCACGATCTTATTTTGCTCAGCTGAAATCGCAGGAACGGATCGCGCCCTACCGCGGAAATGGGGGGACTCTTCAGTATATTTGGCGCAAGCTTTCGCTTACTAAATAAACGGGACACGGCCACAAGGACGCCGGCGCACGAAGCGCTGAGTATGGCGAGCTTGGCAGTCCAACAAAAGCGACGCATCCTGATTGTCGATGATGACCGCGACAGCACCCACTTGGTGAAAATCCTACTCGAAAAGACCGGCCGCTATCTTGTGCTCGAACAAAATGATGCCACCAAGGCTCATCAAAGTGCCCGGAATTTAAGACCGGATTTGATCTTGCTGGACATGGCGATGCCAGAGGCAGACGGAGGCGACGTAGCGGCGCAAATCGAGGCTGATCCGGGATTGCGGAGAACGCCAATTATCTTTGTGACCGCGCTAGTCACGGAAGCTGAGGCAAAGGCTGGCCTGCGCATTCAAGGACGTCCCTTTCTTCCAAAGCCGATCAGTATTTCCGACCTGATCAACAGGATTGAAGAAAACCTACCCGCGCATACTGCGTTTTAAGCCGCACGTAGGGGTTGACGTTGCCCGCATCATCGTAAATCCGAATTACAGCATCATGTGAACGGCTGTAAAACTTAGCGTAGCCGATTGCGTTGCTGATCGCGTCCGGCTCGCCGTACCACAGGCAACCGAATGGGAGGACATCGGAAATTAGATCGACGCCGCGATGATCTTTTCTCGGCCGCACTTCATGGATCGTTGATTGCATCGGCGTTTAGATATTCAATCACAAACGGCCGAGAATGTGTAAAGGGTAAGCGCAGGAGGCGATTTGATTGGCCGGGACCACTGAGCGAGGCAGGTGGTCTGACTTTTGAAAACTGCCTCGCTAGGATTCGAACCTAGACAGAGAGATCCAGAGTCTCTAGTGCTACCGTTACACCACGAGGCAACGAGGGAGAAAATTAGGAGCGATATCTCCCGCTGCAAATCGAGCGCAGTCGCGCTCGCGTGAGATTCAAACGACCGCGGTTTTCGCGCCGAGCAAGATCTCAGCACCTTCTCGAGCCGCTTCGACTTCCAAAAGTTTCCCGTTTTTCGTCACTAATTCGCGGGCTCGTTCCACCATTTTACCGATCATCTCGTCGTCATGATTCGGATCGTGATGAAAAAGCAGGAGCTGGCGCACATCCGCATCAAGCGCTAGCGAAACCACGCTGCTGAGGGAACTATGGCCCCAAGCGATGTGCTTCGCATACTCCTCATCCGTATATTGGGTATCCAGGATTGCCACGTCGCAGCCTTGAATAAACTCGACCATCTTCGCGCGCTCGGCAGCAGCGAAATTTCTCGCCTCGTCCTCGCCTATTCCATCGCGCGAGGCCAATTGCAGTTTAAGCTGCTCGTACGGTTCATTATCAGGAAAGAACGCGATTGATCCCGAACTTGTAAAGAGACGGTAACCTGCGCAAATGCCTGGATGATTAGCAAACTTGGAGCGCACCTGGACCTTGCCGATTTGAAACTCCATCTCCTTCAGTTCCTCAATCGCCAGATGGCTGGGAAGCTCGCGTAAGCTCACGGGGAAAAACGGCGTCTCCATTTGGCTGGCCAGGATCTTGGCCAAGCCGGCGCGAGCTCCTTCATAGCCCAATACGCGGATGAGGTTTTTCGGATTGTACGCCGGCGAAAAAAAAGGCAGGCCCTGAATGTGGTCCCAGTGAGTGTGCGTGATCAAAAGAGTCAACTTCATCGAGCGAGACCCAAATTCTTTGTCCAATGCGAGACCGAGCAGGCGAATTCCGCTGCCGGCATCGAGAACAATGATCTCGCCATCAGCACGCACTTCCACGCAACTGGTGTTTCCACCATAACGCACTGTGCTCTTTCCCGGGACCGGAATTGAACCGCGAACCCCCCACAGCCTTATTCGCGCAGGTACCGACTCATCTTCGGCTACCGATGTTGGCCTGGGCCGCCGCGGAATCTGGGGCAGGAGTCGGTCAATCGTGTTGGAGAGCAATTCCCACGAGATCGGCTTGAGCAGGTACTCATCCGCGCCGGCTTGGAGCGCACTCGCTCGATCGACTCCGTAATCGCGGCCCGATACGACTATGATCTTCGTTGGTTGAAGCTGCTCCCGAATTGTGCGGCAAACCTGAAAACCATTCGATTTTGGCATCAACAAATCGCACAGAATAAGCTCCGGCCGATTGCGCAGCGCCAGCTCGAGCCCGGCGTCGCCGTCATTCGCTTGCAGCACTTTCCAATCTTCGCGGGTAAAAAGACCTGCGAGGGCGCGCCGGCTCTCGGCGTCATCTTCAATGATCAAAACACGAGGCATAGGTTGAACCGTTCGCGCCATTTCATATAAAGCAAGCTCGAACCGAAAGCACCAACTCTTTTTCGGATACTCGCGCCGAGCCTTCCTAAAAGAAAATGGGAATGATCAGGATCGCGAGAATGTTGACGACTTTGATCATCGGATTAATCGCAGGGCCGGCTGTGTCTTTGTAGGGATCCCCGACAGTGTCGCCGGTCACTGCTGCGGCATGCGTCGCTGAGCCCTTGCCCCCGAGATTTCCTTCCTCGATAAATTTTTTCGCGTTATCCCACGCGGCGCCACCCGAAGTCATCGCGATGGCGATAAATAATCCGGTGACGATTGTACCGACCAACAGCCCACCGAGCACGACCGCGCCAAGTGGCTTGATGACTGCGACCGCAACAACCGCAACCAACGGTAGCAGCGCCGGCACGATCATCTCCCGCAACGCTGCTTTCGTGACGATGTCCACACACGTCCCGTACTCGGGCCGATCCTGTCCGGTCAAAATTCCAGGCTTCGTTTGCAATTGCCGGCGCACCTCGCGCACGACCGCGCCGGCGGCTTTGCCCACCGCATCCATGCTGAACGCGGTGAAAATGAACGGCAGCAATCCGCCGATAAACAAGCCGATGATGACTTTGGGTTCGCTGAGCGAGAATTGATAGGAAAAGATTTCGCCACGTCTGGTTACGTGTTGGCTCAGCTCCTGCACGTAAGAGCCGAATAAAACCAACGCCGCCAACCCTGCCGAAGCAATGGCGTAGCCTTTGGTCACGGCTTTCATCGTGTTGCCCACCGCGTCCAGCTCGTCCGTCACGGCGCGGACTTCCTTTGGCAAATTACTCATCACTGCTACGCCACCCGCGTTGTCGGTGATCGGGCCAAACGAGTCGAGCGAGATGATGATACCTGCCATGGATAACATCGACATCACCGCGATCGCGATCCCGTAGAGACCGGCGAAATGAAAAGTGAGGAGGATCGCTAGGCCAATGCAGAGAACCGGCAGCGCAGTGGCATGTTCACCGGCAGCCAGCCCTGCGATGATGTTTGTGGCGTGGCCAGTCTCAGAAGCATAGGCAATCTTTCTTACCGGCCGGTAGTTCGACGAAGTGTAATAATTCGTAAGCGCGACGATGACGGGCGTCATGATCAAACCGACTAGCGACGCGAAATAAAGCTGGGCTGGCGAACGCAACACGCCGCCGATGGTTACACCATCTGGAAACAGTCGCTGCGTGACCGGCCAGAATAAAATCGCGGAAATCAGCGCGTTGGTCATCACAGCACCCATCAGAACAGCTGTCGGCTTGCCGCGCGCAATATTTACAAACAAGACGCCGCAGATCGCCCCCAGCACGGAGATGCCGCCGAGCACGAAAGGATAAACAATTGCTGCTGAGTTTCCGGCGAGCGTCAAGAGGCCGGCCAGAATCGCGCCGACCAGACTGACGGCATACGTTTCGAACACATCTGCCGCCATCCCGGCGCAATCGCCTACGTTATCGCCCACGTTATCTGCGATCACGGCTGGATTGCGCGGATCATCTTCTTCAAGGCCGCTCTCGATCTTACCCACGAGATCGGCACCTACGTCGGCAGCTTTGGTGTAAATGCCGCCACCGAGTCGTGCAAACACGCTAATGAGGCTCCCGCCGAGTGCGAGGCCCACCAGGCTGCGTATCGCCGCATCACTGCCGATCACCTTTGCTGCGATGGTGTAAAAGATCGACACGGAGAGCAAAGCAAGACCCACTACAAGCAAACCGGTTACCGAGCCGCCGTTGAATGCCATGCGCAGTGCGTTGATCCGCGCGATGCTGGCGGCCTGCGCGGTGCGAACGTTTGCAAGCACGGCCACACGCATTCCGATGAAACCAGCGGCAAGCGAACAGAACGCGCCAATTATAAATCCAATTGCGGTCGCAGAGCCACCTTGCTGAACGGTGCGCCAAGGATGATCTTTGAAAACGAATAGCAGTATGAAAATGATCACCGCGACCACGCTGACCGTCTTGACTTGCCGATTCAGATAAGCCTTCGCGCCCTCCTGCACCGCCGCCGAGATTTCGCGCATCCGTTCATTGCCCGCCGAATGGCGGATCACGGCCAGGATGAGAAAAAATGCGAATGCCACGCCGATGACGGCGCATAACATGGACAATGGCACGCCCGAGTTCAGAATGGTTATTCCAAATAAAACGCTCATGAATCTTCCGGCTGAAAGGTCGGGACTTTAGTGGGTTTTGGCGCAGTGGCAATTGCTTATTTGCAACTGCGCGAGCGCGCTCTGCCTAAATAATAGGCACGCGGCTAGAGCTCGAAAAACGTACGCAACCGGTTCAGGAAACTGGCCGTATACTCCCGCTCTTTCTTTTGGTTCTGGGCCTGTGAGGCCGCTTCTTTCAGAACACCTTCATTTTCCATTTTGCGTTTGGCCAGCAACTCGCTCAACCGCTCCAGGCAATCGGGCGATTCGCGAAGCACGTCGGCCATCACCGGTTTGCCGATCTCCAGCACATAACAATCGCTTTCGGCCTGCACCGTTGCCGTCCGGCTTTCACCAGTAAGAAGGGACATTTCCCCGAAGCAATCGCCCGCGCTCAACGTGGCGATGGGAATCGAAGTGCCGTTTCTTGAAACCCATACCCGCGCGGCGCCTTGCAGTAAAACGAACATGGAATCCCCCTCAGCACCTTCCTTGATTACATTCTCGCCACGACCGAAGTAATTGAGACGTGCCTCTTTGACCAGGTTGTCGATCTGGGCATCCGACAAACATTCAAAGAGCGGTTCATCACGCAGAATAGTGCGCGCCTCATCGTAGTCTTCCTGCACTGGACGCGCTGCTCGGCGCTCGAGCTGCAATGTCCGAATAGGGAAGGGGATCGTGATGCCCTGCCGCTTGAGTTCATACCAAATGTTTGTACGAACCGCGTCGTTGATCTCGTTGATCCTGGAATGATTGCCCATGTAGAACTTGATCTCGTAGATCACGGCGAAATCGGCGAAATCGACGAGAAAAACTTTTACCTTCGGCTCTGCCAGGACTCCGTTGGCGGTAGAAGCCGCTCGAAACAGAGCATCCTTCACGCGATTGGGTCGGTTCTTATATTCGACTCCGACGCGGATCCGCATCGCGTGGACTTCCGTCGGATAATGAAGATTGACGATGGCGTGGCCGACCATCTCGTTATTCGGGATGTCGAGATAAATGGCGTCATTCGTACGCAGCCGCGTCGAACGCCAGTTAATCTCCATCACTTCCGCAAAGCGCTCGCCGACTTGCAACCAGTCGCCAACCTTATAAGGCCGGTTAAGCTGGATTGATATTCCGCCTATAATCCCGGCAAAAAGATTCTGCCCGGCGAACCCGACGATGATTGCGACCACCCCGGAGCCAGCGAGTAGTCCGTTCAATTGCGCTTGCGCATGATACCCGTAACTCAGGACAAAAAGAAGTATGACCAAAAAAATGATGCCGCCGACAACTTCACGAAGAAAATGCGGAATCGGTGTCTGGCGCTTCTTCTCGAAATAAAAATCCCAAACATAGCGATTAATCAGCGCGACAACCAGCGCCGTGCTCAATAGGATTGCTGCTGCACCGACATGACGCCGCCAGGACGCATGGACTCCGTACACGACGATGGCTGCGTAAAAGGCCAGTATCAAACAGAAGAGCCGAAACAGGAGGCCGAGCCGCACACCAGCGCGGCGTTTTAGGAACCGGCCCGCACCAACTGCGAGAAAAAATGTCCCGACAAAGACGATCACGGTGATCGTCTCCCGTTCTATTTCGGAGAACGCTCCAGGCATTAGACTAGGAGTATATCAAAAAAGCCACGGACTAAAACAAGCCTCTTGCGATTGTAGCCGGCGTTGGTGTTTCTGCTGGTAGAGGCGGTTCACTCGAATCGCCCGGACGAATGGGTCAATCGCCTTTACCTCACTGGCGCGACGATCAACCAAGCCCAGCCGGCCAGAAAACAAAGGCCGCCGAGCGGCGTCACAGGGCCAAGCCAGCGCATATTTGTGAGCGCAATTGCATAGAGACTGCCGCTAAAAAGGAGAATGCCGGCAAATAGCAGCCACCACGCCCCGCGATTGCTCGCGCCGTAAAGTGCAAGCACTAAAAGTGCAACCGCGTGAATGAAATGATAAAGGACGGCTGTCTGCCAGGTCTGGAGCGTACCGCGCAGTTCGAGTGTCGATCTTAGCGTGTGCGCGCCAAAGGCTCCTAAAACAACCGCAAGAAAACAGAGACTCGCCGCTAGCCGGAAAAACAGGTTGGACATACAAACATTATGTCATGGCGGGTTTCCCAATCTCAAGATGGAGTCGTCCGTGCGAATTCACGGGTGCTAAAAAAAGGGCCGTGCCATCCAATTGCCAACTGGCTGGCTTCGCGGTTACTGTTCCGCTCATGGCCGTCTGGTTTTGGTACGCTGTTCTAGCGGCTTTGCTTTACGGCGCGCACCAAATCTTTACCCGGCTTGCCGCCGAACGGATCGGAGAGGGTCTTGGCGGATTCGTGGTCGAGGCTAGCGCCGCGTTGTCGATCCTGATTTATCTCGGGTTTCTCTGGCTTGGCGGACGTTGGAGCCAGAAGTTCAGTCTGCCCGGGTTTAATTATTCGCTGCTCACCGGCATCTGCGTCGGCGCGGGCACGATCGCATTTTTCCTGCTTTTTCAAAAAGGCGGTCCGCTCTCTTCGGTGCCGGCCATTTTGGCTGGCGGTGCCGCAATGATGGCCATCGCGGGTATTTTATTTTTCCACGAAGCGCCATCGTGGCAGCGGTTACTTGGCGTCACACTTTCGATCGCAGGGCTGTTTTTGCTGCGCAAATAAATCCGTTCTCCGGGCGCAAGATCTCACGCCATGCGACTTTTTAATATTGCCCTGCGGAATTGGCTGCCCAGTGTGTTCAGTATCTCGTTGTTCGTCGCTAGCCTTCGCGCGGAATCTCCGATTCAGGCGACGTCTTCAAGCGAGAGGATTTTTCGAGTTCCGGCCTCCCGTTTTCAGAATCGCCCGTCAGACCAATTATCGGTCGATCTTCGCCGTGGAATTGGGCCCGATGATGCTGCAGCCATCGCGCTCTATTCAAATCCAGCACTACGCGCAATTCGCGATCGTCGTGGGCTGGCGGCGGCGCAACTGATCCAGGCCGGAATTTTGCCGAACCCGGTAGTTTCCTACGCGCGCGACTATGTCACAGGCGGGAACACGGCAGGGACAGTCACTGGTGATAATTTCACTGCGGCCTGGGAATTCAGTGCGTTAATTCCATTTCTGCCGAAGCAGACCGCCGCTCGAAAGAATTTTCGCTCGGTGGATTTGGATGTTGCCTGGCAGGAATGGCAAATCGCGGTGAATGCTCGCGCGGCTGTTTATCGGGTGCTCAGCTTGAATGCGCAGGTCGCGCGTGCGCACGAAGCCAACGATGGCCTGCAGCAAAGCACGGATGCAGTGCGTAAGGCCGCAGAAGCGCATGAGAAAACTGTGCTGGATTTAGCGGCGGTTGAATCGGCCAGCCAGGATTCGCGCGCCACCGTGCTTGCACTCCAGCAAGAGTTTGAAAGACAGCGGCTTGGTTTGAACAAAATTTTGGGAGTGGAACCGGAAACAAACGTGGCTTTGCGCGAAGGCCTCACTTTGCCAACGCGCCTTGCCCCGCCAGATGAGCGTGGCTTGTTCGATGGGCTCGAATCGCGCCGGCTCGATCTTCTTGGATTGCAGCAGGGTCTCGAGAGCCAAGACGCCACGGTGCGCGCGGCCATTCTTGCGCAATTCCCAAAAATGTCGGCTGCGTTTGTAAAGGCCAGCGACACTACCAATGTGCACACGAGTGGTTTCAATGTGGCCATCGATGTTCCAATCTTCGATCGCAACCAGGGAGTCATTGCCACGGAACGGGCCACGCGCCAACGATTGCTCGACGAATATCATCAGCGGGTCTTTGAAGCCCGCTCCGATATCGCCACCGCAATCGCGGACATTCGTTCGCTCGATCGACAAATCGCCGCCGCTGAGGAAGCGCTGCCGCTTCTAGAAAAGCTCGTTAATTCCGCGCAAACCGCCATTGAGCAGCGAAACGCTGATGTGCTGAGTTATTACACTGCGCGCAGCAACTTGTTGCAGAAGCGAATTCAGCTGATCAAGCTTCAGGAGCAATTACTCGAAGCGCATACCGCTCTGGAGATCGCCTCCGGGCGATACCTTCCAATCAACAGAGCGTTGCAGACCAAATGAAGCGGAGACGAATCATCATCGGCGTTATTGCGTTCGTGTTGATCGTGTGTGCACTTGCGTGGATCACTCAGCAGTTTGGAGTTGGAAAAGAGGAGAAAAAGGCTGGCCCGGTTCCGCAGGTGCAGGTCGCGAAAGTGGAACGCAAAACCGTCACTGAAAACGTGATTGTCTACGGAAGCGTAGTCGCCCAGCCTGGAAAAACGCATTCTGTTTCGATCGCGTTCGAAACGCGCGTGCGCCACATCCTGGTGGCGCCCGGACAGTTCGTGCAAGAAAACGATCCCTTAGTAGAGATTGAGCTAAGCCCGGGGGCGCAGGTGCAATTTCAACAGGCTAAAAACGCGGCGGAAGCTGCGCGCAAAGAACTCAAGCAGACACAGGAGCGTTTCAATTTGAAGCTGGCCACAAACCAAGATCTGAGCGCAGCTGAAAAAACCGCGCGTGATGCAGAGGCGCAGCTCACGGCACTTGAACGCGCGGGCGCTGGAGGCGACAACCGCGTTCACGCGGATGTAATGGGGGTGATTGCTAAAGTGAACGCGCAAGATGGACAGATTGTTCCGCCCGGCGGTCCGCTGGTGGAAATCGTTGCCGAAAATGAGATTGAAGCAAAACTCGGCGTGGAAGCGGAGGATCTTTCAGCCGCGCAGGAAGGTGCGCCCGTCACAATCATCCCACTGAATGATCCTACCGCGCCCAAAGTGGAGGGCACGATTCGCCTCGTCACGCGACGGATCGACCCGACGACGCGGCTTGTCGATGTTTACGTCGCCCTGCCGGAAGGCACCAAATTGCTACTGGATGGCTATGTGCGTGGCGAGATTCAGCGCACCGAGAGAGATGCGCTGGCAGTGCCGCGCGCAGCCGTTTTGCCTAACGAATCGCGCGAATTCGAAGTTTTTACCGTTGCAAATAATCATGCGGTCAGGCACACAGTGAAAATCGGCGCGGAAAATCCGAATGAGATACAGGTAATCGCCGACGATCTGCGCGAAGGTGATCCGGTCGTAACTGTTGGCAATTACGAATTGGAAGACGGGATGGCCGTCGAAATCAAGAAATGAGCTTCACCGCATGGGCGCACGGCCATGCGCGTTCCATTTTGTTTTTGTTCGGCTCGCTTGCGCTGGCCGGCGCAGTAGCAAGTTTTTTGCTGCCGGTTTCACTTTTTCCGCAAGTCAGTTTTCCGCGCGTTCGCATCACACTCGATTCCGGTGACCGGCCGGCTGAGCAGATGACTGTGGAAGTCACGACTCCGGTCGAGGAGGCGGTGCGCGCCATTCCCGGCGTGCGTAGTCTAAGATCGACAACCAGCCGCGGCACGGCGGAGATCTCCGTCAATTTTAATTGGGGCGAAGACATGGTCTCAGCCATGCTGCAATGCCAGTCGCAGGTGAACAAAATTCTGCCGAGCCTGCCCACTGGAACTTCGTTCGAAGTGGAGCGCATGGACCCGACAGTATTCCCGGTCATTGCCTACAGCCTCACTTCCGATTCCCATTCGCTCATCGAACTCCGCGACCTAGCGCTCTATACTCTGCGCCCTGCGCTTTCCACCGTCTCAGGCGTCGCTCGTGTGGGCGTTCAAGGCGGGCGTGTCGAAGAGTACCGGGTCACGGTCGATCCAGACAAATTGCAATCGTTCAACATGACGCTGGCCGATGTCGCGAGCGCACTCTCTGCGTCCAACGTTCTCGTCGCAGTTGGTCGCCTGGAGCAGTACGACAAACTTTACCTCGTCGTTTCCGACACACGTTTCAAGAACTTCGATGAAATCGAGCACACCGTGCTGCGTTCAACGCCCGACGGTGTGGTGTTGCTCGATGATGTGGCCACGGTTGAACACTCGGCCGAACCGCAATGGGTGCGTGTTACTGCCGACGGGCACGATGCTGTTCTTTTTCAGGTCTATCAGCAGCCATCCGGAAACACGGTCGAAATCGCGCGCGGCATCAAGGCGAAATTGCGCGAAATCAGAAAGCAAATTCCCGAAGGCGTGAAGATCGCCGACTGGTACGATCAAAGCGAGCTCATTATCGCGTCGGAACACAGCACGCGCGATGCAATCGTCATCGGCATGGTGCTGGCCGCTTTCGTTCTGCTTATTTTTCTTCGCGACTGGAAAGTCACGTTGATCGCGATTTTGACTGTGCCGGCTGTCCTCGCCGCCACGATCCTGCTGCTTTATGTGCTGAAAATGAGTTTCAACATCATGACGCTCGGTGGTATGGCTGCTGCCGTTGGCCTCATCATTGATGATGCAATTGTGATGGTGGAACACATCGTTCGCCGCGTGCGCGCCGCACGCGAGGGCGATCCACGTGCGCAGGTGTTGAGCGCCGCGCGCGAATTCACCAACCCGCTCGCCGGATCGTCTGCAGCCACGATCATCATCTTTACGCCGCTGGCATTTCTCAGCGGTGTTACCGGCGCGTTCTTCAAAGCACTCTCTTTAACCATGGCAGCCAGTCTGATCATCTCGTTCGTTGTCGCCTGGCTCGCCGTGCCGATTTTGTGCGCGCGATTATTGAAGGAGAAAGACGCTGAGATCGAGGAACACGGAAGATTCACCCGCCGCGTGCATGAGGTTTACCGCGACACAATGCAGGGCCTTCTTCAACAGCCGCGGCTCGTAATCGTGTTTCTGATTCCGCTTCTGTTGTTAGGCTTTATCGCCTTCAAGAATGTGGGCTCCGGTTTCATGCCGGTAATGGACGAGGGTGGTTTTGTTCTCGATTACATCTCGCCGCCCGGCACTTCGCTCGCCGAGACTGATCGTCTTCTGCGTCAGGTTGAGTCGATCCTACAGGAAACTCCCGAAGTGCAGACCTATTCGCGGCGCACCGGATTACAGCTCGGCGGCGGCGTAACGGAAGCGAACATCGGCGACTTCTTCGTTCGGCTAAAGCCATTTCCGCGCCGTGGGATTGAAGAAGTCATGAATGATGTTCGAGATGAGATCGAAAAACGTATTCCCGGTCTTCAGGTCGAGCTATTGCAGTTGATGGAAGATTTGATCGGTGATCTGACCGCCGTGCCGCAGCCCATCGAAATCAAACTTTATTCCGATGACGATCAGCTTTTGCGCACGCTGCCGCCGCGCGTGGCTGACACAATTTCAAAAGTCCGTGGCGTCGTGGAGGTGAAAAGCGGCATCGTGCCAGCCGGCGATGCCCTCAACATTCAAGTGGACCGCGTCAAGGTCGCGCTGGAAGGCATGGATCCGGAGGCGGTCACTAAAGCGCTCAATAATTTTTTAGCCGGGAACGTGACCACGCACATTCAACAAGGTCCGAAGCTGATCGGCGTCCGCGTTTGGATTCCTCGCGACGCTCGCGAAATCATGCGCAACATCGACAATCTTCTGCTGCGTGCTCCAGACGGGCATTTGTTTCCGTTGAAACGCGTGGCCACGTTGCTCCCATTGAGTGGGCAACCTGAGATTATGCGCGACGATCTCAAACGCATGATCGCAGTGACCACGCGCATCAGCGGCCGCGACCTCGGCTCGACGGTTGGCGATGTGAAACGCGCTCTCGCCAGATCCAGCGTTGTTCCAAATGACGTGCTTTACACGTTCGGCGGACTCTACGAACAACAGCAGATCGCCTTTCGCGGTCTCACCATCATTTTGATCGCAGCAATTATCTTGGTCTTTCTTCTCCTGCTTTTTCTTTACGAAAGTTTCCGCGTCGCGTTTGCAATGTTACTCGTCCCGATCTTCGCCGTCGCGGGAGTATTTATCGGCCTGTGGATCACCGGCACGGAATTCAACGTCACCTCGCGCATGGGCATGACCATGATCGTCGGCATCGTGACTGAGATCGCGATTTTTTATTACTCGGAATTTCGCTCGCTGCCTGCAAGCAACGACCGCTTGATTACTGCGGGGATCAATCGGATGCGCGCAATTTCGATGACCGCATTCGCTGCCATCCTGGCGCTGCTGCCGCTGGCGCTGGGGATCGGTCGCGGCGCGGCCATGCAGCAACCACTGGCCATCGCCATTATCTCAGGGCTAATCTTTTCGCTGCCGCTGGTGCTGATCGCGCTGCCCGCACTGCTTGCGATATTGGAACCGAAAACAGCGACGCAATAACGCATCTTATAGCGACGTCATTTGTGTGTCAGCTTGAGGATGCGTCCTTCGGCTGGATCAATCAGGTACGCCGTTTCGCCTTTGCCGGCGATCACGCCGCGCGCGCCTTTCACAGTCGGAACTGACGCCCTGATACGAAATTTTCCGTGATCATCCACGTCGGCAATGGTCAGGGTCGCTGCTTGAGAAGCCGCTGCGTAAAGAGCTTTTTGCTCAGGCGAGTAGTCGATGTTGTCCAAACCAGCGCCGGTTTGCAGCGAGTCGATAATTTTCCCGCCGTGAGCAGCGTCTAAACTCACCACATGATCTCCGCAGGCAACGAACAAAAGACCACGCGCGCCGTCCAGCGCCAAGCCCTGCAGCTCTTTGCTGCCGGGATTCCAATTTGCCACGACTTTGTGCGCGCGGACATCAATCGGTACCGTAGTGCCGTTCTCTTCGATATTGGTGTAGAATAATCCGCGTTTGTTATCGACAGCGTACCCTTCAGCTGATCCGTCCAGCGGAATTTTCGTTTTTAATTTGAGATGGCGCGGGTCGGAAGCATCGAACACCTGAATCGATTTGTCCGCTGAAGAGATTCCCAAGGGTGGCGTGCCTGTCGTGATCCAGAGCTCACGTGTGGCCGCTACATAGACAACTCCATCCGCCGCCGCCGCGCGCCCTGCTGAAATAGGAGCTACCTCCAGACATTCGCCGCGCTCCAAAGTGTGCGCGTCAATCACGCAAAGAGTCGAATCACCGCGATTGCCAATGTAAACCACGCCGTCACCGATGCTGATAGCGGTTGGCCCGACTATCACTTTTCGTCCGCGCAGCTCGACCTCGCCGGTCTTGAATCCAGTTACTTGCGCGACGGCATCGGTTGCCTCATCGATTACATCCACGCTCCCGGTGTTGCTCGCTGGCACCCACAGTTTTCCCGTCGCGCGATCGTAGGCGACGTAGTCGAGCGCCACGGTTCCAGTCGCGCCCGGTAGATTAATTGGTTTGAGTTCGTAATTCGTGTCAGCCGCATTGACGCCTGAAGTCCAAATGATTTGAATCAAGGCAATTGCGCCAAGTTTTACGACCTTCATGGGGAAATGGTAACGCCTCTTAAAGGCGGCGGCTTGCGGAACAATCAATCTTCGAATCATTGCTCAATCACAAAATTATTCGACACGGATCTCGGCGCCGTCTGCGCACCAGGCGTAACATCGAATCGCCAACTGCCTTTTTAGATCAGTCAAGGCTAACTGTCGCCTCTGGCGAATTGTTTTCACATAGAAAATCGTTCCAGCCACTCCGAGAGCCGCCGCTCCGAGAAAATTCAGCGCCGGCCCGAGTTCCCATAGATAAGCGCCAAGGATTGCACCCGTGCTGACGATCAAATCGCGGACAAGATAGTACGCGCCGATGATTTGCCCGCGTCTTTCCGACTCAGAATAGCCGATGATCAGCGCCTTGCGGGATGTATCTCCGAATTCTTTGAAGCCGCGAATTATAAACGCGATTACCAGCGCGGAAAAACTCCGCGACATTAGCAAACTGATTGGGAAAAGTGTGAACATGATGAAGGTCACGATCACGAACGGCTCGCGGCCACGCCGATCCGCGTAATGCGACGCGGGAATAATGCATAACGTAGCGGCGAGCATCTCTATGGTGGTGAGGATGCCCACCTGCCGAGCGCTAACACCGATGTAATCCATCGCGAAGATGACGACCCAGGCGTAGGGAACGCGTTCGCAAAAGCGGATCAAGATGTCACTGAAGAGCAGACGCCTCATCGGCGAATTGAATCCGCGCAAGCTTTGCCAGAAGTTCCAGCGATCGTTTTTCTCAAATTTTTGTTTTGGCTCTTCACGTAATTGGAGTTGTACAAGAATTGTGACGGCAGAGAATAGCACCGACATAATCAGTGCGAGACGCACGCCGTTGATGATGCCGAACCGATCGATTAACATTCCACCGAAAAATGGAGCAATCATGATCGGTAGCCGTTTAATCACGGATTGAACGCCTACTCCCATGGAATGGCGATTCGCTTCAAGCGCGGCCCCGACTAAGGAAAAGGTCGCCGGCAGGGAAAAACACGTCCACGAAAGGAAAAGAAACATTCCGGCGATTACCGCGGCCCAATGTGGAACAAGCAGCACCAGCGCGTAACCGAAGATTGAGACCACATTGAAAATCAGAAAAGCGCGGCGATGTCCCCAACTATCGACAAGCACTCCGCCGGGATAGGCGTAGATCGCGCCGAGCAAAGTGCGCAGCGCATCGTAAAGACCGATAACAAAGACCGTCGCGCCGACCGCTTGCAGGTACTTGGGCACAAAACGCATCCATAATTCTTCGCCAGCGCCAATGACGAAAATGGCGATGAGCAGAATGACAAGGTTGCGCTTGAGTCCGAAAAAATCAGCGAGCCGACGGCCAGGACTTACGCTTTGTTCACCTGGCGTTTGCATTCCGCGTAAAGCGCGTCGTAAACGACAAATTCGCGTTCGAGAATTTGATGATCGCTCAGCTCAAGCGCTCCGAAGCCGCTGGCAATCCAGCGCAATCCTTCACCGGCTGGATGCGGATTAGTCGGGTGCGAATCGGCTGCGCGCACAATTTCGCCCAGTAAAACCAGCGCGGGATCAGTGAGCTTGTATTTTTTTAAGATCGAATTGAACGAAACATCTTCGCCGTGGTGCCCGAGCTCGCAGTTCGGAACATCGAACACGATTTCATCCTCGATTTTTTTCCATTCAGTGTCGTGCGGCAGAAAGATAAACTCCGCGTGCCGGTCAATGAATTTTTTGATCAGCCATGGGCAGGCAACTCGGTCCACCTTAATTTTCTCGCGAGTGATCCATTTCATAAGCTAGATTTATCTTGTGGCAGCCTGGTTCTGGGATGCGGCCGTTGCTGCGCCGCGCAATAGCAATCGAAGCTCACAACATGATCTCGGCAGGCATATGCAAGCTTTGCTAGCGCGAGCGGTGAATTATTCGATTTGATAGGCGCGGATCTCAGCTTGCTGTGCGCCGTTATGTGGGACGCCCACGAATAAGACATCTTGCTCCAGTACAAAGAGTCCAGTGCGAGCCCCACTCGCCGTGTCGATCTTACCGGAGGCTTTGTAGGTGTTTGGATCAGTTTGCTCGATGACGTCAATCTTGCCGGCGCCGCATATCGCGTAAATGCGATGGCGCTTGTTGTCGTAGAAAACGTCATCCGGATCGCCGGAGATGTCGGTCTTTGTAACAACGTCACCCGATTCCGTGTTGAGCACGACAAGTTTTGCTGGCAGACGGCACCCGACGAATAAGCGATGGTTCGTTTCATCCAGAGCCATCGGAAAATTTCCAAAGGCTAGATCTGTTTTCCACGTGGCAACGATTTCGCCTTTGTCGCGATCGATTACCGCCACTTGCCTTGCGTTCGGCACATTTACGAAGATTCGCTTGCCGTTCTTTTCCAACTCGAATGCTTCCGGATGAGCCGACAGTTTGATTGAGCCAATCTGCTTGCCGTCAGGCGCGTTAACAGCAGCGATTCCGCCGCTACCAAATCCGACATAGATTTTTTTGGTGGCGTCATCGTAACGAACATTGTCAGCATCATCCTTGAAATTCAGTTCGCCTACCGTCTGGAATGATTTTGCGTCGTAGATTTTGCAAATACCGCCCTTATCATTCGCCACAAAGAGACGATCGAGTTCGGGGATGTAAACAATTCCCTGCGGTGCGCCCAGACCGGTGATCGAGTGGATTCGCTCGCCTTTTCGCAAATCGAGCACTTCGACCGTGTTGTTGCCGAGCGCGCAGACGAACAATCTTTCGCCCGAAGGATCGAGTGCGAAATGGTCGATGCGACCTTCGACTCCAGGCAGTGGAATCGTTTGCTTGAGTTTAAGGGCTTTCTCCTCGGCGTGGGCAGCAATGATGCAAAGGCAAAACGCGACGAGAACAGCGCTGCGCAGGAAAAAGGAGTTCATTTGCTCCCGTAAGTGAAATCGTCGAACTCCGTGACGCTGTCAGCCTTGGTCCAGACACCGACTTTGCCTGCGTTTCTAAACGTGTCGTCGTCCCATTCAATCGCTTTGCTTCCATCGAACGTGACCGTGAAATGATTGCCGCTGAAATCGACACGCAATGTGTGCCACTGACCGGACGCGACCTTCATGTTGGCACGCTTCTTCTCGGTGCGCTTGCCTTTGATGGTGTGGTAAATTGTGACGTTGTTTTCGAGCGCGTTCGCGCGCGCAATGTAATAATTGTTAGCGTCTTGTAGCCGCCAGATCACGCCGCCAGCCTGATCTTCTTTTCCTGCAATCGGTTTGAACTTCACTTCAACGAAACCGTCTTTGATGCTGGTGTTGTTCTTGAAACAAACGGGGAACGTCGCCTGACCTGATTGCTTCAAGACGTTCGGTTTGCTTGGAGCGGAACCGTCTTTCTCGACAGACCAATTCGCCCTGCCGCTGCCGGTTTGCGTCGCCATCCAACCTAGAGGGGGCGCGCCGCTTTTCATGTCGTCAAAGTTTAGTGTCTCCGCGGCGGGCAGAGCTGTTGTCATGGTCGTCACAATCATGGTGAAGAGCGATGCCTTCATAATCTCCGATCTGATCTGAGGATTACGGCAACGGTGAACTGACCTTCAGTAGTCCACCCACTAAGAGGCCACCTTTGACGGCGTTCGCCAAATCTTTTGCTCGGCCACGTCCCCAATAGTGGAAGAACATGATGCGCGGTTCTTCGTGTGTCATGTGTTGATGAATGGCGACAATGTTAATCTTGTTCTGGAGCAACGATTTCAATACGGGCTGTAATTCATCTTCTGTCACCGCGAAGTCACCATCGACGAGCGCGTTGTCATCGCTGCCAGCGAACGCTGCCCACGTATTGACGCCCATGTCCTTGTCGATCTTTACACCATGCATTTCTGCCGGACGACCGATCGTGAATTTCACCATTCCATCTTTTGATTCGCCTTGGATAGCGAAGATTTCGTTAAGAGGCGTGGCGTTGATCGAATTTTTTTGGGGCAACGATGGTTGCCCACCGGCCGAAAACGATTCCGCCGGTTTCGGATCTGGACCCCGGATTGCTTTGGTGGTGTCGTAAACTTTTTTAACCGCGCTTGCTAACTTCTCGACCGTGCCTTCGCCTTCGATGTGCATGAAGAAGACTTTGGGCTGATCGAAAAAGAAATGGTTATGTAGCGCAGTCACATCGAGCCCGTTGTCGAGCGCGGCGGACATTGCGGCGTTAACTTCGTCTTCAAATAAGACGGTGTCGCCCATGACCATCGCGCCATTACTGATTTCGGTGAACGCGGCCCAGGTGCCGAGCCCCATGAATGGCGGCATCGTCCATCCATCGACGATGACCTTCACGTCATCGCGCGGGAAGGTGACTTTATAAACGCCTTCCTTCTCGTTCATCTTTCCTTTGAGTCCGGTTAGTTCGTCGATGCGCGCCGTATCAAGCCCGGCTGCTAACGATCCAAAAATCAAAGCGACGAAGATTACCCCTGTAGCAAGAATTTGTTTCATATCCGGATTTTCGGAGAGCAAACGTGCCACTGATGTAAAGTCAAATTGTAATTGCAATACATATTTCATGAGACACCATGAGAGCGATGAAAGCGACTTCGTGGCTTCTGCTGTTGTTTAGTCTCCCGACAAATCGCAACACCGAGCGCGTTGCAGTGTGGCGCCGCTTGAAAAAGATGGGCGCGGTTCAGATCAAAACATCGACCTATCTGCTTCCGGACGAGCCCGCGCAATATGAGCAGTTCCAGTGGCTGGCACAGCAAATTCGTGACTACGGCGGTGATTCGACGCTGGTTCGGGCCCAGGAAATAGAGGGCCTAACGAGAGAGAAAGTCATCGCGATGTTTAACGATTCCCGGGCAAAAGATTATGCCGCAGTTCGAAAGTCGCTCCAGAGTTTCATCGCTCGTCGAAAAAAAATGGGCCCAGAATTAGCGGCCGGAGAGCTGGAACGCCTCACCCGCCAGTTCCGCGAAATTCGCGGAGTCGATTTCTTCGATAGCCCGCGCGGACACGATATCGCGATGCTACTGCGTCGCGCGGAAGGCCCGAGGAAAACTCGACAACTCCAAACTCTCGACAGCAGGCAGTATCAAGGCAAAACATGGCTCACTCGTCCCCGCCCGGAGATCGATCGTGTTGGATCGGCGTGGCTGATTTCGAAGTTTATCGATCGAAAACCGAAATTTGTGTTCGCGCCAAGTGCAGATGCTGTTCCAGACGCGATCCCGTTCGACATGCTCGATGCTGAATTCTCGCATCACGCGAATTGCTGCACTTTTGAAACTCTCATCAGGCGATTTGCTATTTCCGACAAATCAGTGGCGAAAATAGGCGAGATGATTCACGACGCCGATCTGGACGATGCCAGGTTTCAGCGCGTTGAAGCAGTCGGGATCGATCGCGTGCTCAAAGGTTGGGCGAAGGAAGGCTTGTCCGACGAAGAAATCTTGCGGCGCGGGTTTGAGTGCTTCGACGCGCTCTACGCGTTTTTGCAGCGGCGATGAAACGCGTGCCGATGACAGCTGATCAGAAGCGAAACGATTCCACGGCAGACGATCAGATGCCTTCGTGGCGCGAAGTCTTTCTCTATTTTCTGTTCCTCGGGTTTGTGAATATCGGTGGTCCAGTCGCGCAGATCACAATGATGTTCAATCACATGGTGGAAAAGCGCCATTGGCTATCCAAAGATCGCTTCGTCAAGATCATGGCTTTTTGCCATATGCTTCCCGGTCCTGAGGCTCTGCAGTTGGCCATCTACGTTGGCTATCTTAAAAGAAAACTGTGGGGCGGCGTTTTGGCCGGTCTCACTTTCATTCTGCCAGGTGCGGTAGTGATGATCGTTCTCAGTTGGCTGTATGTTAAATATGGGAAACTGCCGCCGGTGTTAAACGCTCTCTACGTTCTCAAGCCTGCTGTCCTCGGCATCATCGCTGCCGGTATCATCAAACTCGGCCGCGCTGCCATTCGGAATTTTTTTCTGGCAGCCCTCCTCGTCGGCGCGTTGGTTGGAATGCGGTTTGCCGGAATCAACTTCTTATTGATTCTCCTCATCGCTGGACTTCTGAATTTAATTGTCGATCAAGGATGGCCGCTGTTGAAGAAGACTGCGCCGACACTGCCAGCCGTAATTGGCGGAATCGGTCTTCTGCTCCCGTTTGGCGGCTCGCGTTTATTCCAGATCGCCTGGCTGTTTTTCAAAACAGGACTGCTGAGTTTTGGCGGCGCGTACGCTTCACTTGTATTTGTGCAGCGTGGCGCAGTTGCACAATATCACTGGCTTAGCGATGGCCAGTTGCTAGATGGCGTGGCGCTGAGCGTGGCGACACCTGGGCCGTTCATGTTGTTCACCACATTCGTGGGTTATCTCGTGAGCGGAATTGCTGGAGCAGTGCTTGCCACCTTCTTCGTGTTTTTCCCGTCGTTTATCTTCGTGATTGCCGGCGTGCATTATGTCGAAAAAGTTCGGGAGAATCGCATGATTCAGGCATTCCTCGCCGGGGTTAGTGCGGCGGTCGTAGGTGTAATCGCAGTTGTATCACTGGACTTGATTCCTGAAGCGCTGATCGACTTGCCTACTCTCGCTATTGCGGTGGTTGCTTTTCTTCTGATCGCTTTGCTAAAGCGAGACGTTGCTCTAGTAGCTCTCGGGGCAATGCTTGTCGGAATAATTTATTCCAGCATTCGCGCACTCGCGTGACAACTCTAGCCGGGATCGCTGATCCCGGACCTCAGTTGGGGTCGCCGACCCAGGCTAAACGCGTTGAAAAGCGTGAAGACGGCGAAGACGATGGTAAAAATTTCGGCTTCGCCGCGCTTGATTAACATCGCGTTGAGGACAACGCGAATCCACCTCCTGATTAGTGTTTCTCGCCTTTTTCTTTGTGCTCCTTGGCCTCGTCGTCTCTGCTCACGATTTTGCCGTAAGCATCCATTTCGACGCCGGTCTGCTTGCCGTTTTTCTCGATGACGGCTTCATAGTTGGCGCCTTCTTTTTCCCAGCGGACAATTGTTCCATCTTTTGACTCGGCCTGAGCAGCTTGCTGCACTGCAGAAGGCACATCAGAACTGCTGATGGTCTGCTCTTCGTGTTTCTTCCCGCGCGCTTGCGCGCCAATGCTGAACGCCAAGCCAGCGCTTACTATTGCTGCTGTGAATAGGTCTTCCATTTTCATGTCTGTTAATTTTTGACCCTCCAAGTATCGTTCGAAACTGAGTTCTCATTGGGCCGCAGCGGACTGGCGAAAAATGGAAGTTCGATCAAATCAGGACCGCATGTCAGGCGGCATCCGACAAGCAGTTGAGACGAAACTTACCCTGCGGGGTTCAGCCGCGCGCATTGTGCTTCGTAATCTTCGATTAACTTCCCGATCTTGGATTGAAATGCGTCCTGGGCCGAATAGACCGCGCCAATAGCCTCCGCGAACGCTTTTTGCTTAAGTTCTTCCTCAATGGTCAAACTAAGTTCAGCAAGTTTTTCAAGATTCGCCCGTGAATGAAACTCCAACTCCTTGAGCTTGGAGAGGACGGCGAGCGATTTCTCCAATTGCGCCGAATCTGGCGATTGAGCTGGTTTCTCAGCTTCCGTTTCAGGCGCGGCACGCTCCGTGACGACAGCCTGTTTCTCAGGTTGTGCCTTCTTAGCCGGCTGCGCAGCCGGCGCGCCGGCTTTTGGAGCATGCTTGTTCTTGTGATGCTTCTCTTGCGTGACTTTCTTCGCGTGCGCGACGTTGCGTGGATCTCCCATCAACTAATAGACGATTCTCAGAGCCGAGTCGGCCGTATCTCGGAAGGTGTAGAGGCGGCTGTCTCAGCCGCAAAACCTGTAGCTGGGGTCGCCGACCCCGGAGGGCTGCTAAATCGCTCTCAAGTCTCAACGACTGCTTGCCACGCTGTAGCCCACTTGAATGTGCGCGACCAAATGCAGCTGCTTCGTGATCTTCCGGCGCATCTTAAAATTTAGCCCGACGATGTTGACTGGTTCAAAGTAGCCGAACGGCGTGCTGCGGCTTTCCTTCTTATCATCAGAAAAGTTTTGCGTAGCGTTGTGGCCCGATAATGCACGTCATTACTCGGAAACGCTTTGAACGAGTTCGCGGAGAGGCATCCGGGCGCGAAATCTTCACTCGCCCGTTGGTATGCGATTATACGCAAAAGCCGATTTTCGAATTTCGTCGAGTTACACAACATTTTTCCGGAAGCCGATCAGGTCGGAAAATTCACGGTGTTTAATATTGGTGGCAACAAAGTTCGACTATCGCCGCGGTGCACTATAATAGGAACAAGATTTACATCCGCCACGTGTTGACTCATCAAGAATACGACACAGGCAGGTGGAAGAAATAATATGCCGCTCGTCGAACTGGAAAACGTTACCAAGGCGTGGCCACCGGTTTCGCGAGCCGTGCGCGTGCCACACACAGAGGCGGATTACCGGGAACTGGTTGAATTGCTCGATCGCGTCACCGATCAAGTCGGAGAAGACGCGAAGATCATCCGCTCGCTTCCCTGATGGACGTGCTGGGAGTTCTCATTGAGAAATACGAAGATGAGCATGTCCCGGAGCTAACCGAATAAACGTCGCTTCGATGAAATCGGCATGGGCGACGATCTCACGCTGCGAGAACGCGCCTGTGCGCGCACTGCGATGCAATGGTCGGACGAACCGCACGGTGGATTTACGAAAAACGCAAAACCGCACATTCCTGTAATAGATAAAGGGACTTACGGTTATCAACACATTAACACCGCGGTCTAGCGACGCGATCCGGAACCAATGCTGAACTGGACCGAGCGCATCATTCGAATGCGCAAAGAAGTTCCGGAGATTGGATGGGGAGATTTTACCGTGTTGAAAGTCCGCGATCCCGCAGTTCTCGCTGTCCGGTATGACTGGCGCAATAATTCGGTGCTGTTTTTACACAATCTTCACGAACAACCGCGCGAAATTCTCGTGGATCCGAGCGCGAGCAGCAAACAGGGCAAACTGCTGATTAATCTTCTTGCTGAGAACCACAGTCGGGCTAACAAATCCGGCAAGCACCGCATTATGCTGGAAGGCTATGGTTACAGGATGGTACCGGATCGGCGGACTCGACTATCTGCTGCGTCGAACCGACATCGTTCAGAGTGATAGCCACGCAGGTTAAAAAGCCGCCAGGGCATTAGTGCGCCCCGGCGGCTTCTCGAATCTAATGTTCTGCCTTCTACTTCTTATTATCCCATCCCAAGGGAATCGAGTGTCGGCTCGTCGATCGCCGCTGTCGTGGTGAGCCCCTGGTCGGCCTGGTAGGCGGTGAGCGCCTCGCGGGTCAACGGCCCGAGCAATCCATCCACCTCGCCCTTGTAA
>WNGD01003181.1_pt1 | contig 27216 bp, 21 predicted proteins | sample 5400671 | NCBI WGS metagenome assembly WNGD01 (sample SAMN13153369, study PRJNA577476) | soil metagenome | isolation source: 40 cm soil or saprolite under grassland replicate 2 | place: USA:California | collected 2016-06-15
CGATGGTCTCACCGCTCCACAGCAGCCACTTGGCCCGTAATGGTCCGACGACCTCTCCCCAGACCACCTGGAGACCATCACCGGCCGCGATCCCAAACGCAGGATGTGGAAAGTCGCCATACGTGGCGCGCTCCGAAGCAATATGCACGTCCGCCAGGAGCAGATACTCCGAGTGGACGGTGGCCGGACCGTTGGCGACCCCAATGACCGGCATAGGAAGATCGACGAGACGCTGGAGGACGTTGAGTCCCTCGCGGCGAATTTTCTCCCAGTGTGCAGGCTTGTAGATTTCGCCGAGGCTTGCTCCATCGATAGAAGCCATAAAGGTATCTCCTGTGCCAGTGAGAAGGAGCGCACGGTTGTTCTGATCGAGGGCGATCTCCTCAAGAGCCTGTGGCAGGTCTTCGTGGGTCTGGCCGGTGAACGTAATGGGTCCGCCGTTGGTATGGAAACGCAGCGTCAGGACGCCATCGTCCGTCCGCTCGAAAGCAAAGTTTGCGTAGCAAGTGAAGTAGCCTGGAATGGTTGAATGCGTTGTCATTGTCTTTCCTCATGTTGCTGGTGAAGCATATAAGAATCTCCTTGAAACGAAAGAGGCCAAAGAAGCCCTTCACTCTTTTGCTGAGTGGGCCTCGTTGGCATCGGAGCTCGGCGTGCTGGAGCGGGAGACAGGCCTGCTCTCTCAGGCCGAGAGAGCATGGGCTGCTCGTTCGGGCAACTTGATTACCTCGCTCTCGATCCGGCTTGCGGCGCGCTCGGACAAGACCCATCGGCGCGCCTCCCCCAGTTCGGTCAAAACCACCTGACGCATCAGCTCCTGGGCGAAGCCATAGCTGGCCGGGCGGCCACTTCCGCTGACTACTTCACGCAGAATGCCGCTCCGCACCGCCTCCTCCAGCGCCTCGATGCCTGCCTGGACACCGACATCCGCCACCTGCCACAGCTGGTGTGCGGTCGTTTGACGGCCCAGTACGGCACTGGCCATCACCACCTGCCGTGCTGCTGGCGACAGCTTGGCCAGGCGCGTCAGGAACTGTATACGCACCGAGGCCGGTAAGAGTTCGCGCCGGGACTGCTCCTGGGCGAAGGTTGTGGCCAGATCCACGCTCGGCTCCAGCCGCCAGGTGCCATCTCCCCCCGGCTGTGGCACCAGCCACATGCGCTCGCGCAACAGCTTGAGCGTCTCCAGCAGGTACAAGGGTTGCCCTCCTGTCTGGGCAAAAAGGAAGTCGCCCAGTGCCTCCAGCTGCCTCTTCGAGGGCCTCGCGGCCAGTGGCTGCAGTCGCGGGTGGGGATCATGGGCCGAGGCGGGTTCCTGCTCGCGCACCAGAGCCCGAAGGAGCTGGCGGGTCTCGGCCTGACTGAGCGGCTGGAGGCTGACATGGGTCAGGGGCAGGTCGCGTCCCAGGTCGACCAGTTGAGTGGCCAGGGCCGCGTTGAGTTCGAGCCCTTCCCGGCGCACCGTCAAGAGCAGCAATGCCCGGGTGCCGTGCTCCTTCCAGGCATGGGCCAGATATCGCAGCAGGTCGAGGGAGGCTTCATCGATCCAGTCCAGATCCTCTAGAAGCAGGACCAGCGGCGCATGCCTGGCAAGCACGTCGAGCAAGCGGACCACCGCTTCAAACAGCCGCATCCTGGCCGTCAGCTCATCGCCAATGGGCGGTGGCAGGTCGGGATAGCGCACGCGCAGCTCGGGCAGCAGGCGTGAGAGCTCGGCCAGCCAGAGATCCTCCAGCAGGTCCTCTGGTGCGTTTTCCCCCTCCAGCCGCTCGCGCAACGCTTCGATGAGCGGCTGATAGGGTAGTTGTTCCCTCATCTCGAATGCGTGTCCGATCAAGACATCGGCCCCCTGGGCCTTGGTCCAGCTCACAAACTCGTGGGCCAGCCGCGTTTTGCCGATGCCTGCCTCTCCCACCAGCAGCATGCCATGTGCCTGTCCCTGGCGCAATTGCTGATAGCCAGCCACAAGCTGACTGAAAGCGCTAGCTCTGCCTATGAGGGGAGCCACCAGTTCACCTGGCGGCTGGCTGGCGGCAGGGGAAGCAGGAACAGCAGGCCCGCCTCGTCGGCTGGTAGCACTGGCACGAATACGGTCGGCCAGAGCCACCGTTTCCGGCGAAGGCTTGAAGCGTAACTGATGGGCTAGCCTGCTGCGCAGGGCGCTATAGACCTCCCAGGCAGCCGAGGCATCGCCCACTGCCAGGTGCAGGCGCATGAGACGGCGAGCGGCCTCCTCCGAGAGAGGATCGAGGGCCAGCCAGGACGTGAGCGTCGCTTTGCTCTGCTCCAGCTCTCCCGTGGCCTCTTGCCAGCAGGAAAGCCGATCGTAGAGCATCTGCAGGCGCATCTGCCATTGCCGTCGCTGTTGCAGGACCCATTCGTCAATAGGCGTCTCCTCTCCAAGCCAGAAGCCGTCGAGGAAAGGGCCACGCACCAGCTTGAGGGCGTGCTGCAAGTTCTCTATCGGGATCGCCCCCTGCGACTGTGGGGGAGCCGTGGAGAGTCGCAGGGCTTGCTGATAGGCCTGCTGCACTACCTCGAGGTCCAGTTCGAGGGGAGCCTGCCGGTTGAGGCCGAGCAGGTCACCCTCGCTGATCAGATGAGTGTGCGGGGAAGCCGAAGCGTTTGAGAGCACGCTGCGCAATGGTGTCAGGGCGTTGCGCAACGACCGGCGCGCATCACGGGGTTCACTATCCGGCCACAGCAAGGTCGTCAGCTTGTTGCGAGAATGCATCCCCCCTTCAACGGCCAGATAGATCAGCAAGGCCTGGGCCTTGCGTAGGGCAAAGGTGAGGCGGGTGCCATCGTGAAACACTTCGGGAGTGCCGAGTACGGTGAGCCGTAATAATCCCATAAGATGTCCTCTTTCTCCGAAACGAGTTCTTCTCTGAGATACATGGAGAGGAACTCGAGCCGGTATGCCTTCCATCTTAGAAGCGGATGGCATGCAGCTCTCAGCGACTTCACAATCGAGAGGCAAGCAGGTTCAGAAGTCTCTTTCTTCATATGCCATCCACCTCCTCAAGGGTATGTATAGTCTGTTATTATAAAGGAAGGAGTAGAGGGGAGTCTGGAGTCTCTCGCATTCCCCAGACTCCCTGTAACCCGCGTGGATGTGCGTGGAGCGCATCCAACACCAATGAGTATACTAGGAGAATCGCGAGAAATCAGTGTTCATAGGTTGCCATGTCACTTCCCATAACTTCTCATCGCTGGCTTGTCACTTTGGGTCACACGGATCGGCTGTCCCTTAAATTCAGTCCAGGGTTAAGGCGCTTCTCACCGCGGGCAACAGTACATCGAGCGTGTATGTATCATCATGTCGTATCCCGTTGATGAAGAAGGTCGGGGTGCCGCTTACTCGGCTATGCCTCCCGCTTTCGACATCCTCACTCACCCGATGTTCAAAAACATGGTTCTGTAACTCCCACTTGAAGCGTTCAGTATCAAGTCCTAGGGCGGCAGCATTGTGCAGCAAGTGCTCATCGTCGAGCGCATCCTGGTGCTCGAACAGCATCTGGTGCATCTGCCAAAACTTGCCCTGGGCAGCGGCAGCTTCCGCTGCTTCGGCAGCATGCCAGGCATGCGAATGTAATTGCGGCACGGGAAAATGGCGAAAGACAAAGCACAGGTTTAGACCCAGTTGCCGTTGGATTTCTCTCACGTCAGGGTAAGCAAGCCCGCAGTAAGGACATTCGTAATCACCGTACTCAACCAATGTCACCGCCGCGGTTACCGACCCCTGTCTATGATCGCGTTCACTCACGGGTACTGTGAGATGCGGCATCTCGATGGTTTTCGGATACAGCGGCTCTGCATCATGAAGCTTTTGCTCAGCCTCCTCGGCCTCCTCACCATGTTCGACAATGTCGCCCTCTTTAAAGAGGATATCCTGTAAAGCGACGCGCCACTTCGGTTTCTGGCGCAGTAAGAATTCGAGATCCATGCCAAAGTGCTTGAATTCCTCCCCCTGGGCGTTGGCCATGATGGCTCGCGCCTGGGCATTTTGCTCCACGGCTAAGCGCTGCTCATACCAGCCGATGGCTTCGGCCTCTTCGGTGAGCGAAGCAATCATGCGTGCAAAGGTGCGCGTCTCCGGTGGCAGTTCATTGGCAGGTTCATGGTACTGATCAAATCCCATCGCTTGTCCTCTTTCTCTAAGGTGTTCTATTAATAAAAAAATTCAGCTCATCGCTTACGGTTCCAATTGACCACTCGTGACCAGGTAGCGGAGAAACCCCAGGCGGTGCATGACCATGGCGCGATCACTTCCTCCACTCTGATAGTGCTGCCGCAACCACAACAAAGAGGTGATCTCATCTTCCGAACAGCCGCATTGGGTCAGAGCTTCGATATCATCGGCAGTTGTCTCTACGAGTCTTGTGCTTTCACGAATGTCTATGTGAGTGTTGTGGGAAATCAACTTCTTCTCCTTTCGCCATGCGCCGTCAGCCAGCGCGTATCTGGTCTTGAGCGATCAGCGCAGGCCTGTTCACGCCTGGCTTGTCACCTTGGTGGTTTGAGAGGCCCTCGCTCCTAGCACCTCTCTCGCCCTATGACTATGCAAGAAGCTTGCTACTCCTGAACTTGTACTCGTGTGCATCAGCACCCGTACCTCCTCAGACAAGAGTATAAAAGGGTGCTCTAGAGATGTCACTTTCCATAGGATGTCATGTCACTTCTCCTCACTTCACATCCATCGCTTACCGCTGGTGGGTCACGCAATAAGTGGCGTGCTTATGAAGCGGTTGGTAGTAGTTAGGTGATAAGCGATGAGCTACAATTGACGTTTTGATTCAAGGAACAATGACGCATGTCTGCCGTGCCTGGGAAGTACAAATATCTGAAATTTGTAGCACTTTGTGGCAAAAAGAGCACGCATTTACTCGTCACTAGACGTTTCTTCGAACGCTCCCAACGCGCGCAGAGACGCCTTTTGCGCCTCGGAGAGACCTCGAATGCCGGTAATATTGAGCCGCTCATAGGGCCGGTCGCGACGCAGGGTGCGCAGGTGTTCGCCGCTCTCCACATCCCAGAGCTTGATGGACCCGTCATCGCCACAACTGGCGAGCCTGTGACCATCGGGACTCACCTTGAGCGCCTGCACCGTCCCCTGATGGGCTTCTCGCACCCGCACACGCTCCCCGTGTCGCAGGTCCCACCAGCCCAACTTGCCGTCCCTGCCTCCACTGATCAGCATCTGCCCATTGGGACCCCAGGTCAGCGCGGAGACTCCCCCAGGATGCCCCGTCAAGGTGCGCACGTCCTTCCCACTGTGCGCATCCCACACCACCAGTTTCCCGCCTCCCTGCCCCTGGCTGCCACTCCCAGAGGCCAGCCGGGTGCCATCGGGGCTCCAGGCCACGCTCGTGACGACCCCCTGATGCCCTGCCAGCCCTTGGAGCAGGGTGCCATCAGAAGCGTCCCACACATACACGTGGCCATCATCGCCCCCGCCGACCAACCGCGTCCCGTCCGGACTCCAGGCCACGCGACGGACCCCGGTCGGGAGCCCATGGCGCACCCAGCGTGGGGAGCGCCCCATCACGTCCCACACCAGCACGCCCTGCAGCACAGTTCCGCTGGCCAGACGCTCCCCGTCCGGACTCCAGGCCACGCCGAAGAAGGTGGTTTCGGGGTCGTCAAGGGCCTGCAGGATCTGCACGCAGGTCCCGGTGGTTGGGTCCCAGAGCCGGATGGCATGATCCCACCCGGCACTGGCGAGCAATCGTCCATCCGGACGCCACGCGACGCCGGACACGCTCCAGCGATGGCCGCGTAACACGCCTAGCGGTATCCCACTGGCCACCTCCCAGACGGTGACGTGCGTATCCGTGCCGGAACTGGCGAGCTGCGTGGCATCTGGACTCCAGGCGAGGTCGAGGAGGGAGGCCACGTAGCCCTCGAGGACGCGTACGCACTGCCCCCGCTCCACCTCCCACAGCCGCAGCGTGCCATCACCACCGCCACTGAGCAGGTGACGGCTGTCAGGCGTGAAGGCCAGGCTGTACACGACAGCGCTATGGCCCTGCAGCACCACCTGCAATGTGCCCTCTTGGGCCTCCCACAGCCGGATGGTGTGGTCAAAGCTGCCACTGGCCAGCGTGCCGCCATCCGCACTCCAGGCCAGGCAATTCACCCCCTCCGCATGCCCCGTCAGCGTCTGGCGCACGCGAAGGCTTCCCTCCTCCTCTCCTAGTTCCCAGAGCTTGACCGTGCCATCCCAACTCGCGCTGGCGAGTGTTCTTCCATCGGGGGCAAAGGCCAGCCCGCGCACCCCGTTGCTATGCCCAGCAAGGATCTCGGCGCAGCGAGCCGGCCCGGTTGGCTGCCTCTCCCACAGCCGAAGCGTGCCCGCTGTGTCCCCACTAGCGAGACTGCGTCCATCCGAGCTCCAGGCCAGCGCGAAGACCGCACCGGGATGCGGCGTCTCCTCAAAGGGGGTGCCCAGCTTCGCATCCCAGAACCGTACGGTCGCATCAGCCCCCCCACTGGCGAGCAGGCGGCCATCCGGGGAAAAGGCCAGGCAAAGGGCGCTCTTGGTATGCCGGCCCGACCAGAGCAAGGCACCACGTTCGACGTCCCACAGCTTGACACTGCCATCAAAGCTCGCGCTGGCAAGCGTGCTTTCGTCCGGGCTGAAGGCGAAGGCAATTACAAAGTCCGTATGCGCCTGCCAGACGCGATGTAAGATCTGACCTGCCTCGCGCCAGACCCGTACTTCTCCCCGCTGGCTAGCCGCAGCCCAGTACTGCCCGCTCCCGCTGATAGCGACCCCCCAGATGGCATCGAAGCTCTGGGTAAAGACGGACTCACGCATCAGCGCTGCGGACAGGTTCGCATCTTGCATCTCGACGCCTTGCAGATAGACCCCCCGCAGGGCCAGCCGCGAGAGATCCAGCCCCCGCAGGTCCCCGCGCAGCAGCCGCAGCAGCGCCACCAGGTTCGCCGGGCCATAGCCCTGGGCCAGTTCATCCCATGGGCGCAACGTCGAGAGCAGCTCGCGCAAGCGCTCCTGCACCCCGACTCGCCCCCGGTATATGCTCTCGAGGCGCTCCAGCAGGGGAGTGAGCAGCAGCCACTCCTGCGTCTGGCGCACATACTCCTTGGCCTGTGCTTGAGAGAGTCCATGCTCACGCAAAAGCGAGAGCCTACCGTACTCGATCTCCTGTTTGGCCGTCGTGACCAGCCGCTCGGTCATGTACTCCAGCACCACCGACTGCAAGGTAAAGCTGCCCGGCCGTTGCCCGCGCTCGACCAGGCTGCGGCGATGTAAGCCGTCCACGGCTTCCAGCACTTGCACCGGTGCTAGCGGGGCCACCAGCATCGCTAACAGCTCCTGGAGCGTCACCGGCTCGCGCAGGATGGCCAGCCAGTAGAGGAGGGTCTGCTCCAGTGGGGAGAGCCTGTTCCATTGCTCGTCGAGCAGGTCGCTGATGCCGCCAAAGACCAGCGTCTCCTGGGCCAGGAAGGGCGCGAGCTGGCCCCCGAAAAGGTCGATAATGGTCACCGCCACCATATTCAAGGCCAGGGGATTGCCCTCATAGCGCTCCACCAGGCGTGCTCGCTCCTCTACCGAGCCGAGCAGCGCGTGGCCGGCCAGCAGTTGCTCGCAGGCCGCCACAGAGAGCCCCGAGAGGCGCAAGGAGCGCACGGGCATGTGGCGACCTTCCAGGGCGCGCAGCGCGGCCGGCTTCTCACGGCTGGTCAGCAGCAGGCAACTCTGATGCGCCGTTTCGGCCACCGTTTGCAGCAACCGGGCGTAGTCCTCGTAACCAGGACGCAGATGGCCTCGCGCTTCGCCTGCTTCCAGCAGGGCTTCCAGGTTGTCGAGCACCAGCAGCACCCGCTGCTCCCTCATAAGCTCCAGTAGGAGCCTGATGCCTCGTTTCAGGTCGTCAACTCCCACCTCCAGCGACTGTGGAGCGAGCACATGCAGGCAGTCCTCTAGCAGGACAGAGCATGCGGGGGTATCCCGCAGCGAGCGAAAGAGCACCACGTGGAAGTGCTCGGCTATCTGGCGCATGGCGAGGGTCGCCAGGGCCGACTTGCCGATGCCGCCCAGGCCCAGCACGCTCACCACCCGGCAGCGCTCCTGCACCACCCACCAGGCGAGGGTGGCCAGTTCCTGCTCGCGTCCAAAAAAGCTGGGCACATCCAGCGCCTCCCCCCAATCAACCTGTGGGCCACGGGCAGCCGGGGCTCGGCTTCCGGCTGGTCCACCCGACAGCGGACTCGGTCCCGGCTGTGATGAAGGCGCCAGGCCGGTCCGAGCAGGAGTGGGAGCAGTGCTCTCTTGGGCGCCAGCCCTCTGCCCCACCGGCGCCGGTGGGGCAGAGGGCTGGGTCAGCAAGGCGGAGAGCCAGACCTCATCCAGGAACACCTTCTGGTGCGCGGCCTGCCACAAGGCGCGGATCTCCGCTTCCTCCCGTCCGGGCGCAAAGACGCGCTGCTGCATACACAGCCCCAGAAAGTGTTGCAGGTGGCCGGCTGTGGGATGATTGCTCCCGGCCTCCCACTCGGATACCGCGCGGCGGGAGACGCTCAGCAGCTGCGCCAGACCTGCTTGCGTCAGGCCGATATTGGTGCGCAGCGTCAGCATGCGCTGGCCGAAGCTATAGTCGCGCTCACCATAGGAGTACCGCTTCATCGGCGTGCTCCTTTCCTGCCGCGCGCCACCCGGCAAGCGCCACGCCGGCAGGGGAAGTGAGATGCCAACTGCTGGAGGTTGTCTGGCCCAGGCATGCTCAGTCTACTGCTCGGTGTTGGATGCACTTCACGCGGGTCTACGCTGGCTGCGGGGTCTGGGGAATGGCGAGAGACTCCAGGCCCTCTGGACTACTTCACCTTTGTATGATACTAGATTTGCTGACTCGTAAAGGTTGCGATGAACATATGCTACAGTATTTCCATTGACTTCACACTTGTATAATACCAGATTTTCTGACAGATGATGAACCTGTTGCCGAATTCAGGTTCCACCAACTATCGGGCGAAGGGGGTAAAATGGGAAGTGATATGAAAGGAGTTGTCACCCGTTGAACACTGACTGCTCCAACAAATCTCGCTAGACTGTGCTGGAGAGAAGAAAAAAGCCGTAGCTAAGAAGTAACGAGACGGTTCTTGTAATGCAGTCAGTTAGCTGCCCCCAGGCAGGATTGCCGACGCTGGCGCGTCTAGCTTCGCACATCTGGCAGTGTGGAACAGAAAGCCGGGGAGGTATCTCATACATGGCAGCAGACAAAAAGAAAACATCAGGCAGGCCCAGGCGGCGTGAACGTAAGTCCATCCCGCGTGGGCAGGTCCACATTCAGGCAACTTTCAACAATACTATCGTCACCTTGACCGACCCTAATGGCAATGTGATCGCCTGGGGCAGTGCTGGGGGACAGGGTTTCAAGGGATCGCGCAAGAGTACTCCTTACGCCGCGCAGGTTGCTGCCGAAGCGGCAGCACGCAAAGCGATGGAGCATGGCCTGCGACAGATCGAAGTCTTTGTCAAAGGCCCCGGTTCGGGCCGCGAAGCAGCGATCCGCTCATTGCAAGCCGCCGGCCTGACCATCACTTCAATCGTTGATGTCACACCTATTCCGCACAATGGTGTCCGACCACCCAAGCGGCGTCGCGTTTAACTGTAAGCCGATTCCACCAACTATTGGGGGTGCGTGCTCACTCCTCGGTGGAGCAGCGTTTGCAGCCGTGGCTCATAACGTTTTCTTGACACTTCCTGCTTATACTAGCAGCATAGAGAAAAGGTGCAGTTTCGCCAGCGCTACGCGGTATTTGCCTTGCTCTTCGTTGCATTCGACATGGAGATGGTGTTCATATTCCCCTGGGCGGTTGTCTGCAGACAGAGAGGGCTGGTAGCTATCTTCGAGCCAGGTGTCCTGAGACCGATTAGCGGGCCATCGATGATTGCCTTCACACGAGAGGAGAAGCACGTGTTTGAAGCAATATTCAGGGTCGCCGTCCAGGTCGAAACTGATGAGCAAGGTCAACGGGTCTTTCCGGTCACCAAGCATAGGACACCGGTAAACGAGGCGGAGTTCTTATCCCTTCTCGCGTCGGTCTATCAGGAAGAAGTGTACCCAAGGCTTAAGACCGACGATACCTTGACGATCACGGTGCATCTGGACTTGCCGCTCCGAGAGGTTGAAAGGACGTTTCACTTTCGCGATGGCCGGCTATTTGAGGGAGAGGGTTGCCAACAGCCGATGATTTCAGACCCACTTCCACTGGTCCAGGGGGTCTACGAGAAGTTCGTGCAACAGGTGGGGCCAGGCGAAATCTTTACCCTCACGTTTCACGTGGAGCAACCATAGTGACGTCTCACTATTCTCAAGGAACAAGTTTTCAGCAGCAGCAGTGACAGGAGGTATCCCTCATGGCAGGAGTTCGATTCGAACACGTCTACAAGTCCTTTGACCAGGTGGAAATCGTCCACGATATCAACCTGCAGATCAAGGACCAGGAATTCCTGGTGCTGGTCGGGCCATCTGGCAGTGGCAAGAGCACGTGTTTGCGCATGGTGGCCGGGCTAGATGAACCCAGCTCGGGTCGTATCTACATCGGCGACCGCCTGGTCAATGGGGTGGACCCCAAAGACCGCAACACTGCGATGGTCTTCCAGAACTACGCCCTCTACCCACACATGAACGTCTTTGACAACGTGGCTTTCGGGCTCAAGGTGCACCATCTCCCCGCACAGGAGATCAACAGGCGCGTGCAGGAAGCGGCTGAAGTCCTGGGCCTGGAGCCGTTGCTCAAACGCAAGCCCAAACAGCTCTCCGGGGGACAACGCCAGCGGGTGGCCCTGGGTCGAGCGATTGTGCGCCAGGCGGACGTCTTCTTGATGGACAACCGCTCTCGAATCTGGACGCGCAGCTGCGGGTGGCTACGCGAGCCGAGATCATCAAGCTGCACCGTCTCATCAGGACGACGGTCCTCTACGTCACCCATGACCAGGTCGAAGCCATGACGATGGGCGACCGCATCGCGGTGCTCAACGAGGGCCTCATTCAGCAGCTTGGTACACCTCAGCAGCTCTACGACCATCCCACCAATCTCTTTGTGGCCGGCTTTATTGGCTCTCCCTCTATGAATTTCTTCCCTCATGCCAAGGTCATTGAGCAAGAAGGGCAGACGAAGGTCGTGCTGGAGGGGATAGGGCAAATCGTCGTCCCGGTGCGCTATGTGGAGCGGAGCAGAGCAGCGGCAGGAAAGGACTTGACCTTCGGCATCCGCCCTTCCCACCTGGAAGACGTAGCGCTGGTTCCGTCTGAGAGCCAGACAGGATCGACGCTCGATGGGAGCGTCGACGTGGTCGAGAACCTGGGCGACGAGTTGCTGGTGTACCTGACCGTGGCTGGCAGGAGTGTTGTGGCTAAGCTCGATCCGCAGTCCCAGGTGCAAGCCGGCACTCAGGTGCGCCTGCACGTCGACAACGAGTCCATGCACCTCTTCGATACGGCTACCGGGGAAGCCATCTTTTAGCAGAGAGGAACATCCCAACGATGCGTATTACGAACACCCTCACCGGTGAAAAAGAAGCATTTGTTCCGGCTTCTCTGCCCGTCCGGATGTATGTCTGTGGCCTGACCCCCAAGAAAGAGCCGCACCTGGGTCACGCGCGTCTCTTCGTCGCCAGCGATGTGATGCGGCGCTACCTGGAATACCGGGGATATCCGGTCAATTACGTCCAGAACTTCACAGATATTGATGATCGGATTATCCAGGCCGGTCTGCGTGAGGGGATCCCGGCCTCTGAGGCCGCCAAACGCTATACAGCGGACTACTTCCGTGATATGAACGCTTTGGCAGTCCGTCCGGCGGATACCTATACCTATGTGACCCAGTTTATCCCCCAGATTATCGCATTTGTGCAAAAGCTTATCGAGAAAGGGCACGCGTATGTGCTCGAGGGGGAAGGCGACCGCGACGTCTATTTCTCCACTAACTCCTTTCCCGGCTATGGGAAGCTTTCCAGACGAAACCGGGAGGCGATGGAGGCCGGAGGGCGTCTCGAGCCGGACGAGCGCAAGCGCAACCCTCGTGACTTTGCCCTCTGGAAAGCAGCGAAACCGGGGGAGCCGTGGTGGGAGAGCCCCTGGGGTCATGGACGTCCTGGTTGGCATATCGAGTGTTCGACGATGGCCATGGAAACGCTGGGTGAGCAGATCGATATCCACGGCGGCGGTGCCGATCTGATCTTCCCGCACCACGAGAACGAGATCGCCCAGAGTGAGAGCCTCACGGGCAAACCATTTGCGCGTTATTGGGTCCATACCGGTCTGTTGCACATGGGAGAGGAGAAAATGGCCCATTCCGGCAGATTCGTGACGGTCAGGTCGGCGTTGGAGGTGACACCGGCTCCGGCCCTGCGCCTGTATCTGTTGTCGCAGTCCTACCGCACGCCGTTCACCTATCTTCCTGAGCAAGTAGGTGCGGCTGTCAAGCGCTGGCACCGTTGGGTCGAAGCGCGGCAGGCGGCTGCCAGATTCGTGGGCGACACTCCTGCGCTGGAAAGGGAACCCGAAGCGTTCACCCACTTTCGCGAGGAGTTTATTGCTGCCATGGACGATGATTTCAACACGTCCGCCGGTATGGCCGTCGTCGATACGCTTGTGCGGCGTCTCAACGAAATCACCAGCAAACCAGTGTCAGGGCAAGAACGAGAGCAGCGCGAACCGGCACGTGCCGGGCTGGCTGTGCTCGATGAGTTGACTGGCATTCTTGGCATTGCTCTCGATCCGGCTCTGGATAGTCACTGCACCATCGATGATGCCACCCGTGCTGAGATCGAGACCCTCGTTGCTGCCCGTACTGAGGCCCGTCAAGCCAGAAACTGGCAGGAGGCTGACCGCATCCGTCAGGAACTGGATGAGAGATTCGGCGTGATCGTCAAGGATGGACCTACAGGATCAACGTGGGAACTCAAGTAGGGCTTGACAGAAAGTAGGGCTCGACAGACAGAATCTCGTCGCGGTGGCAGGGAATTATCTGAAAGTTCAGATACCCCATAGGTGCCCGGTGACTAAGAAATGAGGTGTAATGCGATGCAGATCTTCAACAGCTTAAGCCAGCAAATCGAGACCTTCGTGGCACATAATGATGAAGTAAAACTCTACGTGTGCGGAATAACGCCCTATGATACTGCCCATCTTGGGCATGCCTTCGTCTTTACGACATTTGACATCCTGGTCCGCTATCTGCGTTCGCAGGGGCTGCGGGTTGTGTACGTGGAAAATGTCACCGATATTGATGATCCCTTGTTTGAAAGGGCGCGTGAGTTGGGGAACATCTCCTGGGATCAGCTGGCGCAGCAAGAGACGGAGAGATTTGTGCGCGAAATGCACGCGATTAACGTCGTTATGCCCGATCACTTTATCCGTGCGTCTGAGCAATTGTCGACCATGTTCTCGCTCATTGAGAGGCTGTTGCAAAGTGGCAATGCCTATCTCAATGATGGATGGATTTATTTCGACGTGCGCAGTGATGCGCAGTTTGCGCAACTGGCGTTTGCCAGCGGGCTGATGGGCTACGACCAGCTCCTGGAAAGCGCGAACCTGAACGGGAATGATCCCAGTGACCCACGAAAGCGCGACCCGCTGGATTTTCTCCTCTGGAGGGGCGCTGGCGCTGGTGAGCCGACCTGGCCGAGCCCCTGGGGGCCGGGACGGCCGGGCTGGCATATTGAATGTTCGGCCACCGCGACGCGTTTCCTGGGGCCGCAAATCGATATCCATGGTGGGGGAGCAGATTTGATTTTTCCGCATCACAGCTGCGAAATCGCGCAAACAGAGTCTGCGACCGGGGTACGCCCGTGTGTGCGGTACTGGATGCACGTCGGGTTAGTCAAGCTGGGCGGGACGAAGATGAGCAAGTCCCTCGGGAACCTGATCGTTGTCCACAAGCTACTTAAGACCTATTCTGCCGACGCGATACGGCTGCTCTTAGCCGGACATCACTACCGGCAAGCATGGGAATTCGCTATTACCGAGATGGAACAAGCTCAGCGATTGGCAGACCGGATCGTGGAAGCAGCGCGAGGGGATGTGAACCTCGGGACGCCGTCGGTCGACTCCCTCACAGGATGGACGCAACAAGCCTTTCTCAATGCGCTGGAGAACGATCTGGATACTCCAAGGGCGGTCCGGGTGCTGGGGAATCTGGCGCAGGCCTGCCTCTCTGGTCTCGTGTCAGACCATGAAATGCCTGTTGCTCGCCAGCACATTCGCTCGATGGCAGAGTTCCTAGGTTTGCGCCTGGACAAAGCTTCGGAGTAGCAGGGGCCAACTCGCTCATACAGCTCTCCTCACTCTGTTCTGTCAGTCCGGTTGCTTATGAGCAATTGATGGGTGAGTCCGAATGTCTCGGGCCTGCATAAAAAACGGGTGAATCTCACTTGCTTCCGAGGTGCGGAGTGGGATAGACTACAATGAAGCAGATCACTCGGTGAGCCGATCATGTACTGAGTGCAGCGAGCCGCTGCATGTCTGTTGAACGCGGCACATATCAGAACGAGAAAGAGAGGGAAGAGCCGATGCCCATCATCTCACCGGAAGACCGGCAAACGCTGCAAACGCTCTTCGCGCAGGAGTTACAGGACGACGTGAATATCACCTACTTCAGCCAGCGCGAGTCGGTGCTCATCGTCCCGGGCCAGGAGTGCTCCTCCTGCAAGGAGACGCGCGAACTGCTGGAGGAATTGACCGACACCTCGGACAAGTTGCACTTGACCGTCAAAGATTTCGTGCGCGATGAGCAGGAGGCACAGGCCCTGGGCATCACGCGCATTCCTGCCTTCATCTTGCAAGGCCATGCCAGGGGCGCGGTGCGCTACTTCGGCATCCCGGCGGGCTATGAGTTCTCCACGCTGGTCGAAGACCTCATCGATGTCTCGAAGGGGACGACCAAGCTGAGCGAGAAAACCCGAGAGATCCTGGCGACGGTCGATCAGGACCTGCACATCCAGGTCTTCGTCACCCCGACCTGACCCTACTGCCCCCGTGCGGCCAGGTTGGCCCACCAGCTTGCCATCGAAAATGAGCACATCACCGCCGATGTGGTCGAAGTCTCCGAGTTTATTGACATGGCCCAGCTCTACCGGGTGCAGGGCGTCCCCAAGACAGTGGTGAACGACCGCATCGAGATTATGGGAGCGGTGCCCGAGCCCCGCTTTCTGCAAGAGGTGCTCAAAGCGATAGAGCCCCAGCAAACACAGCCTTAATAAGAGCATGTTCTGCGAGGGAAGCCCAGGATTGTTGCTCCCAGGAAAGAGGTGTGAAGAAGGCTCAGATCCTGGCCTCCCTCCTTCTGCACCTCCCCTTATTCCACTGGCCGCTCCCGTCACTCTCGTATCGCCCTGGCGTGCAGGGGGTAATGGCTGTAGGTATCGAGCCGGAGACGATGGCGGAAGCGCGTCTCCTGCGTGAAGTGCTCTTCGGGCAGGCTGTGCAGGTAGTCGAGGAGTCGACGGTGCGTTTCCTCCAGTTGCCTCAGGACTTCGGAGAACGCCATGTCCCGTTTCTGTTCCGCCATCTGTGCATCGAAGGCATCGATGCCGCCAGACTGGATATATCGCGGTAGTCTGCCTCCGGTGAGGATCAGCGGCAAATACTTCAAAGCCTCCTCCTCCCAGGTGGTCACGTGCGCCAGGATATCTTTGACCGACCACTCGTCCATGACGCCAGGCTCCATGAGCTGTGCATCGGACAAGCCGGCGTAGAACTCCTTGAGCGCTGTCCAGGCCTGCTCCAGCTTCTGAAACACCTGTTGTTTCTTCATGATTCAGCTTGTGCCTCCTCCCTCTGTCTTCCACCAGGTATCAAAAGGAGTGATGGGGACATATCGTTTATGCTCGGTGGCGCTGTAACGCTGTTCGATCCGTTGCGCTACTTCCTCGGGAACCTCTTTCCCTTCGAGATAGTCGTCTATCATTTTGTAGCTGACGCCGAGTTCAGCTTCATCAAGCTGGCCCGGATTCTTATCGAGAAGATCGGCGGTAGGCGGTTTGTTATAAATCCGTTCATCCGCTCCAAGATAGCGCAGTAAAGAGCGACCCTGTCGTTTGGTGAGTCCGCTCAGCGGCGTCAGGTCCACGCCCCCATCGCCATATTTAGTGAAAAACCCGACGACCGCTTCGGCGGCATGATCAGTCCCTACCACCAGGGCGTGAAATTGATGGGCGAAACGATAATGTACCGTCATGCGCTCCTGCGCCTTCTGGTTCCCTTTGTTATAGTCTGTCATAGCAAGACCGGTGGCTTTTTCAAAGGAAACAATCGCACTATCGACGACAGGCTGAATATTGACGGTGTAGATTTTGTCGGGAGCAATAAAGTGCAGAGCGCGCTGCGCATCTTCTTCGTCCCGTTGGATCCCATAGGGGAGTCGTAGAGCAAGAAACAGGTAGTCCTGGCCTGTCTGTGTGCGCAGTTCCTCTACGGCAAGCTGGCATAAACGCCCAGCCAGAGCTGAGTCCTGGCCGCCCGAAATGCTAAGCACGAAGCCGTTCCTGCGTGAAGAGAGTAAATAGTCCTTTAAGAACTGCACGCGAGAAGCCACCTCTTGCGCCGAATCTATTGCTGCTTTTGTATGTAACGCTTCCATAATTCGTCTTTGTTTCGCAGTTGTCATCAACACGGCTCCTTCTTAACAGGTCCTCTTCTGAGAACTTCTCCCAATTATACCTGTTGTCGGATCAAAGCGGCTAGCACCCAGAGTTGGTGGAACCTCCATATGCTGGTCATGCATCCCTTCACATTTGGAGACCAGTAGGGTATACATGTGATAAGTGCAAGATCTCGTGAGTACCTGCCTTCATTAGCGAGTTAAAACTTTTGTCAGAAGGCGTGAAGATCCTGAACCTATCGGTATAGGAACGCCCTATGTTGAGAGCTTAACTGGCTACGTCGCCCGGCTTGCTGAAACTCACTGCGTCACTCCGAAGAACTTGGTCATGTGGGAAATTATGCCTCCTCAGTCCCAAACAAAGCCGACCGTAGAATACCACAAGCGTCTGAATAAGTTATGGACTGAAAATACATTAGCCCTCAACGGCCTCAGCAACAGCGCTGAACAGTGGGTAGGCATACTGCAATCGCTCACGTCATGTGAAAACCTTCGCTTTCTTACAATGTTGACGTTCAGTAATGTTATAGCCGTTAGTAAACTGGTCCGTGGAAGTAAAGCTTGGTGTTCTCGATGTTACGAGGAGTGGCGACTGACTCGTCAGGTCATTTATGAACCCCTGCTGTGGGCTCTGAAAGGCATCGATATTTGCCTCCGTCACCAACAACTACTTGTTAGCCAGTGCCCGCATTGCCAAAAAACGATCCCTTTCCTCACACAATCTGCGCGTCTTGGGTATTGTCCCCACTGTACGTGCTGGTTGGGCAGCGCCCAGGAGCCGCGAAGATTGATCAATGCTCCGCATGATGTGAAGGACATGGCCTGGCTCTACTGGGCGGCTGAGGCTTCTGGCGATTTACTTGCCGGGGCGCCTGCTCTCGCAGTACTCCCTCCGAGAGAGCAAATAGCGATGAGGATAGAATCCTTTGTGGCTCACCTTGCGAGTGGCAATAGAAGCAAGCTCGCACGCTTATGGGGAGTCAGCATCCCGTCTTTCTGGGGGTATTTATACAAGGAACAAGTGCCGTACTTTGACTCCTTACTGAGGATTTGCTTCGCATCATCGATTATGCCTTTGGAGTTTTTGACTACGGCTGTTCTTCCACCGTCCAAGAGCTCAGGCTTTTCCCTTGCGAATATACCTACAATTTCAAGGGAAAAGGGGAGACATATGACTGAGGAGGATATCCAATGCATGAGGTTGATACTCGAAAATGTGCTGGCTGTTGATGCTCAGCTTGATGCCTTTCCCAGTCTCAGAGATGTTGCTAAGCGGATGGGCTTTGACGAGGACACGGTACGTACCCGCTTCCCTGATCTCTCTAAAGCAATTTCGAGCCGTTACGTTAAACGCTGGGCGGATGAGGATCGCCTTGTGCTGATGCAGCAGGCTCTGGAGGAGGCATTGAGAGCCCCGGAGCCACTTGAGAGCGTTGCTAGGCAACTCGGTTGCGAAGACGCAATACTCCGCAAGTATTATCGGGATCTTAGTCGCCCTATAGTGACGAGGTACCGCGAAAGATTTAATTATACATATATCGAGCAACGCCTGCGAGAGGTACTGGCAAGCGACGCGGAGATCCCTTCAATTTACGAGCTTGCTCGGGAGTTGGGCTACGAACATCATGTTGTGTGGGGTAAGTTCCCTGAACTGTGCAAACAGGCTTCGGCGCGACGTTCTGTGGAACGCAGGAGACGACGGGAGGAGAGAATGGTGGGGATTGGAGAAGAAATCCGGCGCACAGCATTTCTTCTCCACAAGGGAGGCATTTATCCGAGTGCAAAGCAAATAGGGAAGGTGCTGAAGGATCCGCACATCACGCGAACGAAGGAAGGGTGTGAAGCCTGGCATTTAGCGCTGGCAGAACTGGGCTACCCAACCGAGAAGTTCGAACGGCGCGGTTGATTCCCAGAGCAGCTAGCGGTATCTCTGCGGCCTACCCCGTTTCAACAAAAGGTACAGCATTCTCCCAAATCACTTGAGAAAAGAGAGATTATTACTTGAGAAGAAAGGGAAGCATAGTTTTGCAGGATCTGCAAAACCTTTAGGTAAAAGGACAAATTCTCACCCACTTGAGAATTCCATTGTATCTCCGAAATGAAATGAGCGCAAATTGATACTAAGCTCTTGAAAAGCTCCGAAATATTCCATTCTAACTCCGAAAAAAGTAAGCGATTCCAGGCTAACTCCGAAAAAAGTAAACGCCTGTTTTGTGTAATAATGCATCGATGTCATGAGTATTTGTTTAGATCGTTGCTCGTAGGAGGGGACCGGCATGATATGCTATGTATGAGCAACGAAGGAGGCAAGAATGGAAAAAGCACGTGCATTGGTTAACGTTCGCGATATCAACCTGATCTGCCAATATTACAAAACCTATGCTCAGATCGAAGGCATGACTAGAAGGCGCAAAATCACGCGAGCCCGCAGGCGAAATGGCGTTCTGGAAGTCAGAACAGCATCTCGTGACGAATGGATACAGCCTGTTGCATGGATCGAGTGGATCAATGACCTGGGCGTGCTCATTCGATATATGGCTCAGGATATTCGATGAGAGCGCGTGCTTTTTTCTCACAGAAGAACGAGGTGACAATCGGTGGGATGGCTCCGCTTTTTTGGAACTGAGAGACCTGGAAACTCATCCACTGTATTGCTGTTCATAGGCAACCGGACTCAGATAGCCCAGCGATGAATGACGCCGTTGCCGATTGTAAAAGATTTCCGCGTATTCAAAAATGGATTGTCGCGCCTCTCGACGGCTTTGATAAGCATGTCGGTCCGTCCACTCCCCTCTGAGTGAGCTAAAGAACGGATCCATCGCCGCGTTATCATAACAATTCCCTTTTCTGCTCATGCTTCCCTCTATTCCGGCCCGCGCCAGCAACACTTGATACTCCGTATTGGAGTACTGACTGCCACGATCCGAGTGGTGAAGCAGCCCTGCAGAGGGATGTCGTCGAGCTAGAGCCATCTGCAAACCCTTCTCAACAAGCATTTCATCGCGGTTAGCGACATCGCCCACCCTACTACCATGCGAGAAAACAGATCGAGCACTACGGCTACCTACAACCATCCCTCTGCCGTCCACACTCCAATGATGTCGGTGACCCATTTGGTATTGGCAGACCCTGCAGTGAAATTTCGAATGAGCCCGTTGGCTGCCATGGGATTCCTGTGCTGGCTATTGGTTATGACCATGCGACGGTGGCGCGGGCGAGGATTCAGGCCGAGCAGGTGCATGAGACGAACCACTCGTTTACGTCCACAAGAGGTTCCTTGCGTGGCCAACTCTGCCCGAGGTCGTCGGCTCCCATAGATCTGGTGACTAGCCTGATGGGCTTGGCAGATGCGGCAAGCCAACACTTCATCCTCTTGAGCCCGTTGACTCACCGGTCGGTGTTTCCCGGTGTAATACCCACTTGAACTTGCCCGATATGTTAGAGAAGGTAAACCTGGAATAAATTGCTTTTGCCCATTAATACTTCCTCTGTTGGCATCTACTAAAGGCCATTAGCAGTTATTACGTCGCCTTTGTATACAGGGATATATCTACTAATGTTTTACAGACATCTGCTTCAGCATGTCTGCTAACGTATCGCTAGGAAATAGATGTAGTCGTTTAGGGCGAGACTATTAACGACTCAAAGATTTGCACGAGATAATAAGAGACCGAGGCTCATTAAAGACGCTCATTTCCCGGCAGATTCATCGCTAGCATACTTGATCAGGAAGTAAGCCTTTTTGCCAACAACGTATCTAGCCTGAGATAAGCTCGAGCGGTACTGTCAAACGGGAAACAGCTTGTGATGGCAGTCAGGGAGGGATTTCGTTGTTGTTTCGACAGTCACCGACGCCAATAAGGTTGAGTCTAACTCGACTTACGCAACCCTCAAAAAGGTGAACACACCGTTCGTTATTTTGACTTTGGATTGGTTTTTTGGCATTATATCAGCTATACTAAAAACTATCCCGAATGATTTCGATGAGGAGGCAATGGATATGAATCTGGAGAGTTACGCTTCTTTACGCTCAAAAGCGTTAAAGCGCATTATGAGACAGTTGCGCGAGGAGACCGGCTATTCGCAGGAAGCGGTTGCGCGGCTTTTAGGATGTGCTCGAACTAGAATTACCGAGATTGAAAGGGCTGAAAGTACCTGCGAATACAGTATTGCTGAGATTGAACTGCTGACTACCCTCTTCGGAAAGCATCCACATCAGGGTTTCAGCCAAATGCTGAGGAGGGTGCATGTAGACTGCAAGAGCACGGTGTGGTAGACTAGTCGAAAGAACAAGGAAGACGGCCAGGATCTCAGGCCAAAGCTTTGCATGCACAGGTAGACCTGGAGATTAAACATGCTGCACTTGGTGAGAGTATGTTTCAGGAGAGGACGCTGAAAATGCCACTCCAGGAAGGAGCGTATCGAGGATGAGCGAGATCGTATCTGCTCAGACGCTCACTGAGATGGTCAGCTACTATCGGGCACGGGCTCATGAATATGACGAGTGGTTTTACCGTCGTGGCCGCTACGACCGTAGCCCTGAGATCAATGCCCGATGGTTCGCTGAGGCTGAGGAAGTTTTCGCTGTCCTTGATGCGCTGGGCATAGAGGGGGAGGTGCTTGAACTCGCCTGTGGCACTGGCATCTGGGCCTAATACAAACATTGACTCTGTTGCCGAATTGCCAAAGCATGTACAAGCGAGTGAGCGATCTGGTAGGATACAGGCCAAATGATGAGAGTGTTTAAGAGGAGAACCGCCATGTCTTTGCCGCCATCAGAACCCAACTCCATTCCCGAAGAAACCGCTCGCCTTGCCCGGACGATCTGTCCTCAAGGAACGCTGTACATGCACATCCGAGATCAGCTCGGTGTCATCTACGAGAACCAGTCATTTGCGGGTTTGTTCTCCACGCGTGGCCAACCTGCCGAAGCCCCCTGGCGTCTGATGCTCGTGTGTATCTTCCAATTTATCGAAGGGTTGACGGATCGACAAGCCGCCGAGGCGGTCCAACAGCGCATCGACTGGAAATATGCCCTGGCCCTCGAATTGAGCGATCCTGGCTTTGACTTTTCGGTTCTGAGCAAATTTCGAGCTCGCGTTGTCGCTGGGGGGCGCGAGATGGAACTCTTCGAGGTCATGCTCGAGACCCTAAAAGCGCACGGGTTGCTCAAAGCACAAGGTCGTCAACGGACTGACTCCACCCATATCCTGGCAGCAGTGCGCGTGCTCACTCGACTCGAGCGGGTAGGAGAGACCTTGCGTCATGCCCTCAACACGTTAGCGGAGGTGGCTCCTGAGTGGCTGGGCACGCACGCGGCTCCACAATGGTATGACCGGTATGGCCGTCGCATGGAAAACTACCGCTTCCCCAAAGCCCAAACGGCGCGCGACGAATTGGGCGCAACGATTGGGCGTGATGGGCTTGACCTTTTGGCCGCAGTCGATGCAGCGGCAGACCTTCCGCAGCTGCGAGCGCTTCGCGCCATTGAGATCTTGCGTCAGGTATGGGCTGAACAGTACACCGATCCTCCTGGACCGATCACGTTTCGAGACAAGAAAGATCTGGGGTCGTCTGCTGACTTGATCGTTTCTCCCTATGATACCCAGGCTCGTTTCAGCACGAAGCGAGGCATGGACTGGATTGGATAGAAAGTCCATTTCACCCCAAACCTGTGACGAAGAGCGCGCGCACCTGATCACCCATGTCGAGACAACCCATGCCGCCGTTCCCGATGAGCAGGCCCTTCCACAGGTGCATGAAGCGCTGGCTACGCAAGAGCTTTTGCCGGAGAGCCATCTCGTTGATGCGGGCTACACCACGGCCAAGGGATTGGTGGACAGTCAGCACGACTACGGCGTAACCATTCTCGGTCCGGTTGCACACGATGCGAGCTGGCAAGCAAAAGCAGGAGAAGGGTTTGATCGAGCCAGCTTTGTGGTGGACTGGGACGCGCACACGGTGACGTGCCCGGCAGGAAAGCAGAACTATTCCTGGTTGCCCTACGATGACCCGAACAAAGCGCTCGCTCAGGGCGTGCGCGTCCAATTTGCCAGTCGCGACTGCACTGCGTGTCCGGTGCGTTCCCACTGCACGAAACGAAAAGTGGCCCCTCGTGAGTTGCTCTTACAGCGGCGAGAAGAATATGAAGCATTACAGATGGCGAAACGGCGACAAACCACAGAGGCCTTTCAGGAGGAGTATGCCCTGCGAGCTGGGGTTGAGGCCACCCATGCTCAAGGGCTTCGGCGCAGTGACTTGCGCCGCACGAGGTACATTGGGCTCGCGAAAACGCACCTGCAACATATTCTCACCGCTCTCGCTCTCAACCTGGTACGAGCAGTGGTGTGGCTGACGGAAACCTCACAGACGGAAACGGTGGCGACCAAGACTCGTCAATCGCGTTTTGCTGCTCTCGAGGAAGATGCAGCATGAAGTCAGCTTCCTCAACCGAATTCGGCAACAGAGTCTACATTGGTGACACCAGGGGCAAGATAGCTATATAGCTGGAAAGGAACGACGCGTGCCCAGTTTTATGCCCATTGCACCATGTCCGCTGGTAATTTGGCTCAATGTTCGACGGAATTTGAGCGTGGATTGCCTCTGCGTCGAACATTGAGCCAAAAAATTATATTTAGAATAGGAGGGTGTTAATGGCCTTTTAACCCAAGCAATGGAGCAAGATCAGATGCAAAACGTTCACTGGGATCACTATCCACTCGTGGCCTCGAACACTTTAGCCCAGGAGTGGCTCTCAATTCAGGCAAAAATCGGCCTGGCTCCAAACACCGTGGAAGCCTATGGGCGCTCGCTCAACGATTTTCTCGCCTTTTCTCAGCGTTACCCGACCCCCTTCGCCGCCACAACAAAGGTCCAGATTGCGTCTTACGTTGCGGAACTCAGGCAACGATCACACCCCAAGGGAGCCAATATTCGCCATCTGCATTCTGGCAGTGGCTTAGCCCGCGCTACCATCTACCAACGTGTCACTGTCGTGAGGCTCTTTTTTGATTATCTGATCGAAATCGGCGCTCGTGAGAATCCACGCAATCCAGTGGGAAGGGGCAAGTATACTCCCGGAAAGACATTTGTCTCAAAGAAGGAGCGAGGACTCGTCTCACCTGTGGAAACTCAGCCCTGGCTGCCCAGCGATGAAGAATGGGATCGCATTTTAGACGCCGCCGGTCGGGAACCAATCCGCAATCAACTCATGCTTTTGTTGGCCTACGATGGAGCACTGCGTCGCAGCGAACTCGTTGCTTTAGAAATCCGTGACCTGGCGATTCCTCTCCAGCAAATTACGCTCCGGCCCGAAATGACCAAGAATGGTCGCGGGCGTGTCGTGATGTTTGGAGACGTTTCCAGAGAGTTGTTAAGGCGATACTTAGATGAACGTGTGGAGGCTGACATACGGGGTGGATACCTCTTCCGTTCAGCCTCCAATCGCAATCACAGTCAGAAGATTACGCCAGCCACATGGGATAAAATTGTTGCCCGTCTGGCTGAGCGTGCTGACGTTGCTCAATTCACGACTCATACCTTGCGCCATCTTCGGCTCACCGATCTGGCGCGAGCTGGTGAGAACATCTACACCATCATGCAATATGCCGGGCACCGGAATGTGGAAACCACGAAACTGTATCTCAGACTGAGTGGCCGCGAAACGGCTGAACGTGTCCGTATCAGTCTTCATCAGCTTGATCAGCGGCTCCGGCGCATTCTCAACGAGGAAGAGCAATGAAAGCGAATATCTTGCCCAGCGACACGGAAACCGCGACGTTCCCCATTGACATTGCGCACTATGACCGGACTCCAGATCTCTCACCAGAGGAGCGTTTGGTCCTCACACGAATTACCAGGCAACTTTCGCAGGGGAAACAGGCTCGGCAACTCGTCGAACACCCTCAACTGCATCGTCTGATTGCCCCATTACTTGATCTCTGCCAATTGCTTCAGATCGAACGAGGAGATGCCTATCGGAGGATGACGCCTTTCCTTGTTGAGATGCACCGACGCGGTCTTTCCTTTTGGGGGTGGAGCGAGGCAGAGTGGATCGAATCCATCGGCCTGACACGCCTTGCTTGTCAACAACGGCATGGGAATGCTTCTCATGCCCCTCGGATGGAATTTCTTGCGGCCGCCTATCTTTTTGGCGGGTTCTCTCACTTTAGTGTGTTTCCACAAGACAGCATTTCTTTTGTCCGGTTAGCGAACGCTCTCTTTGGCATGACGGTGATGACAAGAATCGTGGAACAGCTCCAACCGCTCTTTCTCACATGGGGCTATGCTTTCAACACCACGTATCAGCACAGCTTCCGTCAAGCTGTCTCACTGGCATTTCTGGTCAACCGGAGTGCGCGATTGGAGGATCTCTCCGTTGATTTCTTAAAGACCCTCCAGTCCCAATTTCCAGTAGCTCATCTGCGTCGGGCCTACGATTTGCTTGTTCGTGCATTAGTTGAGTTGGATATTCTTGAAGCCAAGCCAGCTCTCTCCTTAGAGGGAGTGAAAACGCCTTCGCAGTATGATACGGTGAATATCGCTCCTGAGTGGGTTGACTGGTGTTTCCGTTGGCAGGCGTTAGCGATCCACCATACCTTCCGAGAGCGTCACAAGTATGTACTCATCCTCTTGAAAGTTGGACGCTGGCTCGCTCATACTCATCCCCACATTACCTCTCCAGCCCAATGGACCACAGAGCTGGCGCTCGCTTGGGTCGCCACTGTGACTTCTCCTCTTCGGATAGGAGATTACTGCTCGACGAATGAACGCCTCCATTTTAGCGGGAAGAGAGGAAAGCCTCTTCGTCCAGCTACTCAACAGCAGCATATCGTGACAGTACGAACCTTCTTTACGGATCTGCAGGATGATCCATTTCATCTGTCTCTCGCATTCGATCCAGGCCGCGCCCTCCGAACTCCAAAACCACTGCTACATCTCCTTGAACCCAACCCACGGGATATCGACCCTCTTCTCTGGGCTCGTATTGTCCATGCTGCCCATCACCTTCGCCAGGAAGACTTTCCAGATAAGTGCTACTATCCTCTTCCAATGGTTAAAGCTTTAGCACTGCTGTGGTGCTATGGGGCACTACGTGTCAACGAGATTCAGCGCCTTCGGGTAGGCTGCATTCGGTGGCAGAGAGAAGATCTGATCATTCCCGAAACGGGTGAACAGCTCTCGAAGGATGCAACCTGTTTTCTGACAATCCCTTTCGACAAAAGTACTCCTGCCTTCTCTAAGGCCATCAATTGCGTGGTGGGAAAAGCGATCAATAAGTGGGAAGCTCTTCGCCCTCAGCAACCCCGCCTGCTTGATCCAAAAACAAACGAATTGGTTGATTTTCTCTTCGCGTATCGTGGGCGGCAAATTGCCCCATCATACATCAACACTGTTCTGATTCCCCTCCTTTGTGACCGCGCGGGGATCCCGGCGTCAGATGAGCAAGGGGCGATTACTAGCCACCGTGCGCGAGCAACCATCGCAACTCTTCTTCTGAATGCTCCCGAAGGCATGAATATTTGGGAGATGATGCAATGGTTAGGCCACCACAACGTCAATTCGACGCAGCATTATGTCCGTCGCAAACAACAACGGGTAGCGGTCGCCTACACAAAGGCAGAGCGCAACAGCATGTTGATTGAGACCCTGGTGGAAACGAAGGCAGATGCTCATGGGAATATCAAAGTGTATTATGTGCTCGGCGATGATGGATTGTGCAGTAACCCTGAGTGGGCTACGTGCATCTATCGCCTTGCCTGTCGAAAGTGTCCTTTTTTCGTTGCGAAAGAGCAAGCACAGCAAATCCGTTCCCGAGAAGGGATCAAGCGGTTTTTGGAGGTGGTAGAGCTGACAGAGGAGGAAAAACGAGCAGCTCAGGAGGATGCGCAAAAAATCGCAGAAAATATCGAACACACTGCTCAGCTTCCTCCACCTGACGGTTTACATCAGCGACCAAAGGGCGAGAAAGCTCGGTATATCCCTCTTCAGGTTCTCGACGCTTCTTCCTTGCCTAAAACGTGAGAGAAAGGTTTGCTTCTGTCTACGATGAGGGGATTTCGTGTATGGAGGAGGGGAGGCCCTCCTCTGCGGGCATCCAGAGTGAGCGAGTCGAGGCATTTGGGGGCGGCAGGCCGTACGACCTGGATGCCTGTGGTAGGCTCACGAGCCGAGACGAGCGAGCGCAGGTGGCGCTGCGGTATATCCCTCGTTCGCTCGTCTCGGCAAGAGCCGTTGACCATAGGATGTCCAGGTGGAGACGGCCTGCCGCAGGGTGGTGGGGCGAAACGAAGGAAGGATGGTAGGCCATGAAGGACAAATGTATTGGTCAAGCGAAGAGTAACCTGTTCTCATTTTTCATCGGACATTATTCGTTGTGGGTGGCCTACCTTCCCAGCGTCAAAAGCATGCCCATGCCTTGACAAGTTAATTCTAAATAATATATGTGTGCTGAAGGTTCGACACCACTTCCACACTCTGGAGTATTTTATAATAACAGACCATTTTTCAGCAGAAAAGATGTATGACGAATTTCCATTCGTTCGCTGGCATCTTCTGTCCCTGGAGCGGCACGAGCCACGAGAT
>WNGD01001998.1_pt1 | contig 27214 bp, 21 predicted proteins | sample 5400671 | NCBI WGS metagenome assembly WNGD01 (sample SAMN13153369, study PRJNA577476) | soil metagenome | isolation source: 40 cm soil or saprolite under grassland replicate 2 | place: USA:California | collected 2016-06-15
ACGACCGACGGGAACATCATGCGCGCGAAAGCGAGTCCGATCTCGATGTCCCGCTCCTTCCAGACGTTGCCGAGGGCCTGGAAGTAGCGAGCGGCGTAGGGCTCGAGCACCCGCCGTTGATCGAAGCGATGGAAGCCGCGCATCATCGATCGCATGGTGGCCAGCGGCAGCGTGAGATCCTCCATGAGCGAGGCCCAGACCTGCTCTTTCGCTTCCGCGGTCGGGCGGGCGGCGCGAGCCGCGGCGGCATGACGCTGTCCCTCGTCGGTGGGATCGCGCTTCAGCTCGGCATCGATCAGCCCATCGTCCTGACCGACGCCGGCACACGCATTCACGATCGCCCAACGGAGGTCGGTGTCGACCTTGAGGCCGGTGAAGACCTTGATGCCGTCCAGCAAGCCGCGGACGACCGAGAGATGCTCCGGCGAGCGCGCGGCGTTGATGAAGGCGTGCGCCCAGGCCAGCTGGAAGTCGCTGCCGGCAGGTGCCTCGTCGAGTGATCGGAACGAATGGTCCGCCAGGGTCTTCAGCCCGCCGTCCTGATTTGCCGGATCGCCATAAACGAAGATGGCCGAGGCCGCCTGGGCCAGCAGATCCTGAACGACGCCGATATCGGTTTCACCATGGATGTTCTTGAGGATCAGCGGGAGGTAGCGCCGGGCGGGGATTTCGGCATCACGCAGCATGTCCCAGAGCGCAGCCCAGGTGATGGCTCGCGCGAGTGGATCGGAGAGTTCGGCGAGGTGCTCCGTCGCCGTCGACAGCGAGCGCTCGTCCAGCCGAATCTTCGCGTAGGTCAGGTCCAGGTCGTTGACGAGCAGCAGGTCGGCGAGGGGCTCGCCATCGAAGTCCTTGACCGGGGTGTCTTCGCCGGCAACGTCGAGCTCGACGCGACGTCGCAACAGGAGGGCACCGGGTTTACGGTCGTACAATCCCACGGCCAGCCGGTGCGGCCGGATGGTCGGGAACTCAGGTGGCGCCTCCTGCTTGATCGTGAGGGAGCCGAACGTCTCGCTCTTGGACGCGGGCAGCGGCCGCAGCGTATTGAGGCCGGCCGTCTCCAGCCAGAGCTTGGACCAGGCCTTGAGGTCGCGCCCCGAACCCGCTTCGATGTCGGACAGGAAGTCGGCGAGGCTGGCGTTCGAATACTGCCGCTGCTTGATGTAGCGTTGGACGCCGCGAAGGAAGGTGTCCTGCGTCACGTAGGCAACCAGTTGACGCAGAACGCAGGCTCCCTTGTTGTAGGTGATCGCATCGAAGTTCAGGTAGACGGACTCGATGTCGGGGACATCGGCCGCGATCGGGTGGGTCGTGGGCAGCTGATCCTGGCGGCGCGCGCCGGCCTTGTACTGGTTGGCGAAGGTCACCCACCCATTCTTGAAGCGCGTCGCCTCGACCTGGGCGAGCACCGACATGAAGGTTGCGAAGCTCTCGTTCAGCCAGAGGTCATCCCACCAGCGCATCGTGACCAGGTCGCCGAACCACATGTGGGCCATCTCGTGGAGAATGGCGTTCGCGCGATCCTCGCGGACCGCCTCCGTCACCTTGGACCGAAACAGCATCGACTCGTTGAACGTGACGCAGCCGATGTTTTCCATGGCGCCGGCGCTGAACTCCGGGACGAACAGCTGATCGTATTTCTGGAAGGGATAAGGGTACTTGTAGGCCTCCGCATAGAAGTCGAGCCCCTGTTTGGTGACGGTAAAGATCTCGTCGGGATCGAGGTACGGCGCGAGTGACTGGCGGCAGAAGATGCCGAGGTCGACGTCACCGTGACGATCGCGGACGCCGTGGTACGGTCCTGCCACGATCGCGGTCAGGTACGAGGACATCTTGGGCGTCGCCCCGAACGTCCATCGCTTGATGTTTTCCTTGCCGGCAACGGTTTGGGCCTGACCAGGGTTGTTGGAGACCACGACCCAGTCGCTGGGGGCCAGCACCGTGAACGTGAAACTCGCCTTGAGGTCGGGCTGATCGAAGCAGGGGAACATAGCGCCGATGTTCTGGTAGTCGCAGGTGGCCAGGACGTGCAGCTCGTTCGCGTCGCGAAGGTTGCTGAGGGTGATGCGGGCGCCATTGAAGGCCTCCTTGGGCACTTCTTCGCCGTTGAGCTCGCAGCTGTCGACCGAGGGTGCGAGGAAGTCGATGAAGCTACTGGCTCCCGGATCCTGGCAGAGGAAATGAATGGTCGCCTCGCAGGCGAAGGTGGCACTGTCGCGGGTCAGGTCGAGTGAGATGTCGTAGAGGGGAGTCTGGATCAGCTGCGCCCGGCGACGGGCTTCGTCACGCGTCAGGTTGTTTCCCGGATGCATCCCCTAGTAATGTAGCGGGTCGCTACTTGAGAAGCAGCCGCTCAAGCCGGGTTGCGGCGACGGCGAGGGCGGCCGCGCCGAGGACCACGAGGTAGACCGTGTCGACGAGGATCGAGGGGCCGATCAGGCCGGTCGTGAGGCTGCGGAGCAGGTCGACGCCGTGATAGAGCGGCGTCAACTGCACCAGGAGTTGCAACGGTCCCGGGTAGGCGGTGATCGGATAGAAGGTCGCGGAGAAGAGGAACATCGGGATCAGCACCGTGAGGACGAGATCGAAGTCCTGCCAGGTGCGGACGAACGTCGAGGCCGCGGTTCCAACGGCGGCGAATGAGAAGCCGATCAGCATGGCGGCGGGGAGGGCGAGCAGCGCCCAGGGGGAGATCGCCAGACCAAGCGCGGCCATGATGACGATGAAGCCGAAGGCGTAGAGCGTGCCGCGCAGCAAGGCCCAGGTGATCTCGCCGAGCGCGATATCGGCGACGCCGAGCGGGGTGGCCAGCACGGCATCGTAGAGCTTGACGTACTTCAGCTTGTAGAAGAAATTGAACGACGTCTCGTAGATCGCGCCGTTCATCGCGGAGGACGCCATCATCGCCGGGGCGACGAATACCGCGTAGCGGAGCGGATGACCGTTGACCACGACGCTCGCGCCCACCAGGGCGCCGACCCCGAAGCCGATCGCGAGCAGGTAGAGCAGCGGCTCGACGAAGCCCGAGAGGATGACCGGCCAGCCACGCCGTTGGATGATCGCATTGCGCTCGACGATGTGCGCCGCGCGGTCGGGTGCAGGCAGCTGGAGCGACCGCCGCCCGGCCAGCATCGCGATCATTGGACCAGCCGCCGCTGCAGGGTGATGCGCGCGGCGGCGATGCCGATCGCGGCGTACACGAGCAAGACCGCGAGGTGGACGAACCCTGATGCATTGAGCGCCCCAAGCGAGAGGCTGCGGGCGAGCGCGACCCCATGCGCGAGCGGGGTGAGCCAGGCGATGCCCTGGAGGAGTTGGGGGAGCTGGTGGAGCGGGAAGAACACGCCGCCCAGCAGGAACAGGGGCGTGATCACGAACCGCCCGATCAGGGCAAAACTCTGGTCGCTGCGCCGGGTCGCGGTCCAGGCGAGGATGGGCGCCGCGAACGCCAGGCCGGTGAGCACGGCAGCCACGATGGCGAGCAGCGCCAGTACCGAATGGATGGTGCCGAAGACGAGCATGACGAGAAAGAACGCGCTGCTGCCCAGCGCCAGACGAAACGCGAGCCAGCCGAATTCGCCCGCCAGGACGTCGAGGACCGCAATCGGCGTCGCCAGCATGCCTTCGTAGGTGCGCTCCCATTGCAGGCGCGCCATGATCGGGTAGGTGGTTTCGACGTATGCGGATTGCATCGCGCTGGCGGCGAGCAGGCCGGGCGCGAGAAACACCAGATAGGAAACGCCGTCGACGGTCCGCACGGGGCCGCGCGAAATCAGGCTGCCCAGCCCCAGGCCCATCGCGGTCAGAAACAGGATCGGCGAGATGAACGACATGAAGACCGAGCCCTTCCAGGTGCGGCGGTAGACGGTCAGATGGTGCTCGAGGACGCGCAGCGCGCCGGTCATTCGATCAGGCTCCGGCCGGTGAGGCGGAGAAAGACGTCCTCGAGCGTGCTGCGCCGGACCAGGATGGATTCGGGCCGAAGTCCGCGATTGTGCACCGCGACCGCAGCGCCCTCGCCGTCACCGGTATAGAGCAGAACCCGGTCGGGCAATGCCTCGATGCGGTCCGCGAGGCCGTCGAGCTTGTCGAGCGCGGGCGTCGTATCGACCGGGAAGCGGAGCTCGAGCACCTCGCGACTGGAGTACTGGTCGATCAGGCTGCGTGGCGAACCGAAGGCGACGATCTTCGCCTTGTCCATCACGACCAATCGATCACAGAGCTGCTCGGCCTCGTCCATGTAGTGCGTGGTCAGCACGATCGTCACGCCCTGCTGCTTGAGACGGTAGAGGCGGTCCCAGACCAGGTGCCTGGCCTGCGGGTCGAGGCCGGTCGTGGGTTCGTCGAGCAGCAGCAGCTCGGGCTCGTTGACGAGCGCGCGGGCGATCGTGAGCCGTCGCTTCATGCCTCCGGAGAGAAACTCGACGTTATCCCGGGCCCGCTCCTTCAGCTGAACGAAATCGAGCAGTTGCTGGGCGCGTTGCCTGGCGACGTCGCGCGGCAAACCGAAGTAGCGAGCGTAGGTGAACAGGTTCTCATCAACATGCAGCTCGGTGTCGAGGGTGTCCGACTGCGGCACGACGCCCAGCCGCGCCCGTATGCGCGGACCGTCGCGGAGGGGATCCATGCCCAGCACGCGCAGAGTGCCGCCCGATACGGAGGAGACACATCCGATCATGCGCATGGTCGAGGTCTTCCCGGCGCCGTTTGGGCCGAGAAAGCCGAACGCCTCACCGCGCTCGACGTCGAAGTCGATGGCGTCGACCGCCGTGAGGCTTGCGAAGCGCTTGGTCAGGCCACGGGCATGGATAAGCGCGTTTGTACCGGTTGTTGGTGTGGCCATTGCGACGTCGACAGGATATTAGAGGCGAGGACGCGCGCTTCGTGGTCGAGTAGCCATTGCTTTACTGGAAGACCGCCGCCGAAGCCGGTCAGCGAACCATCCGCGCCGATGACGCGATGGCAGGGGAGGACGATGCAGACAGGATTGGCCCCGTTGGCGGCGCCGAGCGCGCGCGCCGCGGTCGGGATGCCGAGCGCCGCCGCCTGCCGGCCGTAGCTGGTCGTGGTGCCGAACGGGACCTGGGCCAACGACCGCCACGCTGCCAGCTGGAAGCGGGTCCCCTGAAGATCGAGCGGAAGATCAAACGTCGTGCGCGAGCCGGCGAAGTATTCATCGAGCTGGGCGGCCGTCTGCTGGAGGACCGGATGATCGGGGTTGCGATGTGGCCGCGGTTGGATTCCGGCGCGTGCCGGCGAGAGCCTGGGCCAGAGGATCGCCCGGAGCCCGGCATCCGAGGCGACGAGCGTGAGTTCGCCGACCGGTGTTGCGTGGGTGGTGCTGTACAGCATGAGTTTGGTTTGCATTATGAGACCTCCTTGTACGCGTCGGAAAGTGTGGCCCACAGCTGGTGGGTCGCGTAGCTGCGCCAGGGGCGCCAGGCCGCAGCGTGATCGGATATGGCACGAGCGTTGCTGCCGATGCCGAGCCGGGCGACGGCTTTCTTGATACCGAGGTCGCTCGGGAGGAACGTATCGGGGTCGCCGAGCGCACGCATCACGATATAGCCGGCGGTCCATTCCCCGATTCCGGGTAACTGCACCAGTTGCTGGTAGGTTTCGGTCCGGTCCGCCCCGGGATCGAGCGCGAGCCTGCCGTCCGCGACCGCGCGGGCCACCGCGCGAAGCGTCGCCCGCCGTGTCGCCGGGACGCCGAGCCTCGCCAGGTCCGCGTCGGCGATCGACGCGGCGTGGGGGAACAGATGCGTGAGGGTTGGGTCGGCGATCTTGATCACGTCGCCGTGTGCGGTTACGAGGCGCGACGCCAGCGTGCGGGCGGCGGCGAGCGAGACCTGCTGGCCGAGCACCGCCTGGATCGCGAGTTCTGTCCCATCGACCGCGCCGGGTGCGCGCAAGCCGGGGCGCTTCTTGACGAGGCTCGACAGACGCCGGTCTTTCGACAGGACCTCGACCACGCTCAGCGGGTCGGCGTCGAGGTCGAGCAGGCGGCGGCACTGCCGGACCGCACTCGTCAGATCCGCCATCGACTCGAGACGGAGCGTGCATTGGATGTGCGTGTCGACCGGCTCGAGTGCCACGACACCGGCGCCGCGCGGCAGGCGCAGCGTGCGCCGGTAGACGCGGCCGTTCACCTCGGCGACGCCGGGCAGCGCGCGGGTGCGTAGCCAGCCGGCTAGCGCCTGCCAATCGAGTGGCGGCCGGTAGGGGAGGCGAAGCGTAAGCACGCCGTCGGCGATGTCGGCGCGGCGCCGTCCCGCCGTGCGGAGGGCCGTCGGCGTGAGCGCGAACACCTCGCGCACGGTGTCGTTGAACTGGCGGATGCTCTCGAAGCCGGCGGCGAACGCGACCTGCGTGAACGGCAGGTCGGTCGTCTCGATCAGCACGCGCGCGGTCTGTGCCCGCTGGGCGCGGGCGATCGCAAGCGGGCCGGCGCCGAGCTCACTGAGCAGCAGCCGATGAAGATGGCGCTCACTGACGGCGAGCCGGCGCGCCAGGCCGGCGACGCCGTCGCGATCGACGGTCCCATCCGCAATCAGCCGCATCGCGCGGCCGACGAGGTCGCCGCGCACGTTCCATTCCGGGGAACCCGGGGAGGCGTCGGGGCGGCAGCGCTTGCAGGCACGATAGCCGGCGAGCTGCGCCGCGGCCGCCGTGGGGAAGAACGACACGTTCTCTCGCCGGGGCCGAACCGGCGTCGGGCAGCTCGGCCGGCAGTAGATGCCCGTGGTCCTGACGGCGGTGATGAACCAGCCGTCGAAGCGCGCGTCGCGACTTTCGACGGCCCGGTAGCAGCGCTCGAAATCGAGGGGTGCGCCGATCATTGCCTTTCATTGTGACGGGCCGCGCCGGATCTAGCTAGCGGAAATCGGACATCCAAGAAGACAGCGGTTGGCGGCCGCGTGGTGGTTCCGTAGACTGGGTCGGTCGTGACGGAACGCGAGCGCTACGACGTCGCCGTGATTGGCGCCGGTCCGGCGGGCCTGGCGGCCGCCGTGTCCGCCGCTGGTGCGCTGAAGACGACCGTAGTCGACGCCTACGGCGCAGGCGGATCGGCCCCCGCGACCCCGGTCATCCTCAACTATCCGGGCTTCATGGATGGCGTGAGCGGCGCCGAACTCACGCGTCGCATCTACGAGCAGGCTCAACGATTGGGTGCGAGCTTTGCTCTGACGAATCCCGCGGTCGGTTTGTCGACGCGCGGCGGCGAACACACTGTGACGCTGGCCGACGGCACCACGCGTTCCGCGCGTGTTCTGGTGATTGCGACCGGGATGGCCTATCGCACGCTCGGGGTTCCCAGCGTCGACAAACTGACCGGGGCCGGTGTCATCTATGCGGACGCCGTCGCGGAGCCGGCGGCGCTCGCCGGCCAGGAGGTGTTCATCGTTGGGTCGACGGCAGTGGCCGCGCAGGCGGCGCGTGACCTGGCCAAGCACGCGTCCAACGTGACGATCGTGGTTCGGGGCGGCTCGCTCGATGCCGGCGTGCCGGCCGGACTGGCCAAGGAGATCGACCGGACGCGGAACATTCGCGTCCGGGTCAACACGCAGGTCGTTGAGGGCTTCGGCGAGGGACGCCTCGAGGGCGTGCGACTGCGCCATCGCGTCAGCGGCACGATCGAGGCGGCGCGCACCCGGGCCCTGTTCATCATGATGGGTGCCGACCCGAACACGGAATGGCTGAAGGGATCGATGCTTCGCGATGATGAAGGGTACCTCGTCACGGGGACAGAGCTCTGGCGCGACGGCCGGTGGCCGGAGGACTGGCCGGCGGAGCGCGCGCCCCTCTTGCTGGAAACCAGCGTGCCGCGTGTGTTCGCGGCCGGCGACGTCCGTCGGGGTGCGGTCCGCCGGGTGACGCCGGCCGTCCTCGAAGGGATGCTCGCGATCACGATGGCGCGGCAGGTGCTTCGCGAGCAGGCCCAGAGCACCGTGGGAGCTACGAGCTAGCGTTCGGCCGGCCGGCTCGTAGAATTGTCGCGGCACCTGATGGCGTACCAGACCCTTTACCTCAAGTACCGGTCGCAGAGATTTGGCGACCTGGTCGGGCAGGATGCGATTGCCAAGACGCTCCGAAATGCGGTGGAGCAGGGCCGCGTCGCGCACGCCTACCTGTTCTGCGGCGTTCGTGGAACGGGCAAGACGTCGACCGCCCGGATCCTGGCGAAGGCGATCAACTGTTTGGACCGCCGCGGGGCGGAGCCCTGTGGCGTCTGCGCGAACTGCGTGGAGATTGGTTCCGGCGCGGCGGTCGACCTGATCGAGATCGATGCCGCCTCCAACCGCGGCATCGATGAGATCCGGGATCTGCGCGAGCGGGTCAAGTACTTGCCGGCGACGCTGAAGGTCAAGGTGTACATCATCGACGAGGCTCACATGCTGACCACCGAGGCCTTCAACGCGCTGCTGAAGACGCTCGAGGAGCCGCCCGCGCATGTGGTCTTCGTCCTGGCGACCACCGAGCCGCACAAGATTCCGCTGACGGTGGCCTCGCGCTGCCAGCGATTCGACTTCCGCCGGATCGACAGCGGTCCGATCGCGGCGCACCTGGCGTCGATCGTCGAGCAGGAGCAGGTCAGGGTGGACCCGCCGAGCCTGGCGTTACTGGCTCGACTGGCTCGCGGCAGCATGCGCGATGGCATCACGCTGCTCGACCAGCTGATCTCGCAGGGCGGCGAGGAGCTGACCGTGCAGAAGACGCACGAGTTGCTCGGGCTCGCGGATCCCGACACGCTGGTCCGGCTGCTGGCGGTCGTGACGGAAGGCGACGGGGCCAAGACGCTCGGGGAGCTGCAGCGGTTTTACGATGCCGGCGGCGACGTACGCCAGCTGGTCCGTGGATTGCTGGGCGCGATCCGCGAGGCCGCGCTGCTCTCGGTCGGCTACCAGGATGCGGAAAGCCTGGGGGGTGCGGCATCGGCCGGATTGGAGCGGATTGGTCGCGCGGCGGGGCGAAACGCGCTGCTCTCGCTGTGGAAAGGCCTGATGGAGATGGAGCCCGAGGTGCGCAAGGGCGCCGATGCGCGCCTGCTGCTCGAAGTGACGCTGTTGTCGAGCATGGCGCGACCGGTACCGGTGACCGTGCCGGTGGCGGCGCCCACGACCGAGGCGGTCGGTGGCGAGCGGGTGATCGAGCCGGCCATGGACGCCGAACCGGCGATGCTTGGGCCGGACGCGCGCTGGGATGCGCTGAAGCAGCGACTTCCGAAAATGGTGGGAAGTTTGCTGATGGATGCGCGCCTTGCCGAGGTCAAGGAAGGCCTGGTGCGGATCGAGTTCCGCTACCCGGCTCACGTCGATCTGATGCAGAAGGCCTCCAACCGGGAGACGCTGCTGACCGCGGTGCGGGAGATCTTTGGAGCGGACAGTCGGGTCGAGCTGGTGGCGGGGGAGAAGAAGCCGCCCGCGCCGGCGCCGTCGCCGGTGCGCCCGGCGGGGTCCATCGCCGACGACCCGCTCGTGAAAGAGGCCATGAACCGGTTCGACGCGACCAACGTGCGGGTCACCCCGCGAGGGAGAGGCTAGGTGGGTCAGCAGTTCAAGATGCTCAAGCAGCTTCAGCAGATGCAGGCCAAGATGGCCAAGATCCAGGAAGACCTGGGTGCGAAGACGGTGATGGGAACAGCCGGCGGCGGCGTGGTCGAGGTGGTGGTCAACGGTCACCAGAAGGTGCTGTCGGTTACGGTCAAGCCCGAAGTCGTCGACCCTGCCGACGTCGACATGCTCCAGGACCTGGTGCTGGCCGCGGTGAACGACGCGATGGACAAGGCGCGCGAGCTGGCGAGCCGGGAGATGGGCGCCGTGACGGCGGGGATGGGGCTTCCCCCCGGCTTGATGGGGTAGCCGACGTTGGCAACAGTCGGCGCCCGTGGCTGAGATCCCGCCGGCGCTGGCCCGCGTGATGGAGGAGCTCGGCCGCCTGCCGGGCATCGGGCCGAAGACCGCGCAGCGCCTATCCTTCTATATATTGCGAGCGCCACGGGAGTCGATCGACCGGCTGGCCACCGCCCTGGTCGAGGTCAAGGCTCGCATTCGGTTTTGCGACGACTGCTTTTTCATCGCCGAAGGCGAGCGGTGCACGATCTGTCTGTCGAGCCGCCGGGACCGTAACGTGCTGTGTGTCGTGGAGGAGCCGCTCGATGTACTCGCGATCGAGCGGACCGCTGAGTACCACGGCTTGTACCATGTCCTGCACGGAGCGTTGTCCCCGATTGACGGCGTCGGGCCGGCCGAGCTCAAGGTTGCGGAACTGCTTCGCCGCCTGCGCCGCGAGCCGGTTGGCGAGGTGATCCTGGCGACCGACCCGGACATGGAGGGCGAGGCGACCGCGGCCTACCTGGCCGAGCAGCTGGCCCCGCTGGGCGTGCGCACCTCCCGGCTCGCCCATGGCTTGCCGGTTGGGGGCGAGCTGGAATACGCCGACGAGTTGACCTTGGCCCGCGCCTTCAGTGGGCGACGGGCGTTTTAGATGATGGAGAAGGAGGAGCGAGAGGTCGCGTGGCTGGCGATGCCGGAGAAGGCGCCGGTCATGGATGAGGCCGGCGATGAGATCGGCCACGCCGAGGAGCTGCTTGGTGACCGGGAGGATGACATCTTCCACGGGATCGTGGTCAAGTTGGCCCGCGGCGGTCACAGGGTGGAGGTGCGGGCGGACCGGATCCCGAAGATTACGACCCATCGCGTTTATACGGACCTGGCCGCGGACGAGCTCGAGGAGTTGCCGGAGTATCGCTAGCGGCCGGTAGGCGCTGGTGCTCGGACGGGGGTGCGAGCCGTTTAGCGGCCGGGCCGGTAGGGTAGGCTAAGGGAGCGTTCGCACGTTCTTGACACTTACGCGCCCCTATGGGGTATCATTCTCAAGCTGCCCGAGAGGCGGGAGGTAATCCTGCGCTTAGGGCCCGGCGAGCACCTTAACAATTGAAGAGTGGAACGGACTTCTCCGAGAAGGCCCTTCGAAATGTCGTAGGGACCCCTGATTCGATTCTTTAACCTCAGCCCCGTTGGGTCGAGGTTTTTAACGGAGAGTTTGATCCTGGCTCAGGATTAACGCTGGCGGCGTGCCTGACACATGCAAGTCGAACGGGTGCTAGCTGCCCGCAAGGGTGGCTAGCGCTAGTGGCGGACGGGTGAGTAACACGTGGGCAACCTGCCTGAGAGTGCAGAATAACCCTGCGAAAGCAGAGCTAATACTGCATGTGGTTGTCGGATGGCATCATCTGACAACTAAAGTCGCAAGACGCTCTCAGATGGGCCCGCGGCCTATTAGCTAGTTGGTGAGGTAACGGCCCACCAAGGCTATGATGGGTAGCTGGTCTGAGAGGACGGACAGCCACACTGGGACTGAGACACGGCCCAGACTCCTACGGGAGGCAGCAGTGAGGAATTTTCCGCAATGGGCGAAAGCCTGACGGAGCAACGCCGCGTGAGGGATGAAGTCTCTAGGGATGTAAACCTCTGTTGGGAGGGACGAAGATCTGACGGTACCTCCTGAGGAAGCCCCGGCTAACTACGTGCCAGCAGCCGCGGTAATACGTAGGGGGCAAGCGTTATCCGGATTTACTGGGCGTAAAGAGCGCGTAGGCGGTTCCGTAAGTTGGTTGTGAAAGTTCGAGGCTCAACCTCGAAACTGCGTCCAATACTGCGGGGCTGGAGTGCAAGAGAGGCAAGTGGAATTTGCGGTGTAGTAGTGAAATGCGTAGATATCGCAAGGAACACCAGTGGCGAAGGCGGCTTGCTAGCTTGTAACTGACGCTGAGGCGCGAAAGCTAGGGGAGCGAACGGGATTAGATACCCCGGTAGTCCTAGCCCTAAACAATGTTCACTAGGTGTTGGTGGTATTGACGCCATCAGTGCCGCAGCTAACGCATTAAGTGAACCGCCTGGGGAGTACGGCCGCAAGGTTGAAACTCAAAGGAATTGACGGGGGCCCGCACAAGCAGCGGAGCATGTGGTTTAATTCGATGCAACCCGAAGAACCTTACCGGGGTTTGACATGCAGTGGAAAGCCGTAGAGATACGGTCCTCCCGCAAGGGATCGCTGCACAGGTGGTGCATGGCTGTCGTCAGCTCGTGCCGTGAGGTGTTGGGTTAAGTCCCGCAACGAGCGCAACCCCTGTGGTTAGTTAAATTTTTCTAACCAGACTGCTGGGAGAAACCCAGAGGAAGGTGGGGATGACGTCAAGTCATCATGCCCTTTATGCCCCGGGCTACACACATGCTACAATGGCCGGTACAACGGGTTGCCACACCGCGAGGTGGAGCTAATCCCTTAAAACCGGTCTCAGTTCAGATTGCAGGCTGCAACTCGCCTGCATGAAGACGGAGTTGCTAGTAACCGCAGGTCAGCATACTGCGGTGAATATGTTCCCGGGCCTTGTACACACCGCCCGTCACACCACTTGAGTTTGGTGCACCTGAAGTCACTTGCTGAACCCGAATAGGGACGGCGGTGCCCAAGGTGTGCCCAGCAAGAGGGGTGAAGTCGTAACAAGGTAGCCGTACCGGAAGGTGCGGCTGGATCACCTCCTTTAAGGAGCCTGTCGTCGCCGGGTGCAAGCCAGGTGGCGAGAGGAGAAGTCAGCTCAGTTCAGCAGCAACCGCTTTTGCCGACCGCCAAGAGTAGTCCGCGCGTAAGTGCGGGTGAAGAGTAGCGGCCGAAGACTGCGGGATCTCTCGCTCGCGGGAGGTAGGCCGAACAGCAGCCGGTGGGAATCCGGAATGCGTGTCCCGCGACTGCCTATCCGGGGGTCCGTCCACTCCTTCAATCGTTAAGGTACGGCCGCTCGTCCGCTCACCTGGCACCTGGGCCTTTAGCTCAGATGGTTAGAGCGCGCGGCTGATAACCGCGAGGTCTGTGGTTCGATTCCACAAAGGCCCATTCTTATCAGCCGCCGCTGGTGCCCAGAGCGCGACGTTGCCGGCCAAACGATGACGATCTCAAGTGAAGAGATCCCATTTGGGGATGTAGCTCAGCTGGGAGAGCACCTGCTTTGCAAGCAGGGGGTCGCCAGTTCGAATCTGGTCATCTCCATGCGTTAGAAAGCGCCGCCCGGTGGGTATCGTTGGATGCCCGGCCCCGCGCCGCGACATGTACCTTCAAAATCGAATAGCGAAGAAAGTGATTTAGGGTAACCAATGCAAAGAACACGCGCAACGACCCATTGCGACACCCGATGGCGGCCACACGTCCGCTACCGGCGTTGAGCAGTGTAGATAGATGGGTCAAGCTACAAAGAGCGCACGGTGGATGCCTTGGCACCAGGAGCCGATGAAGGGCGTAGAACTCTGCGATAAGCCTCGGGTAGTTGAGTGCAAACGTTAATCCGAGGATTCCCGAATGGGGCAACCCGCCTGGACTAATCTCCAGGCACTCCGGGCTGAACACATAGGCCCGGTAGAGGGCACCGGCCGAACTGAAACATCTTAGTAGGCCGAGGAAAAGAGACCATTCCCTTAGTAGTGGCGAGCGAAAAGGGAACAGCCTAAACTCGCATCGCGTGATAGGCGGCAGCCGTTGCGATGCGGGGGTTGTACGAGCCGCAAGCCATCCTGCCGGATGGCGTCGAAGTTACCAAACCAGCCGCTAGCCGAAGGTCCCTGGAAAGGGCCGCCATAGGCGGTGACAGCCCGGTAGGCGAAAGTGGACTGGACTTCGAGCGGAGTTCGTAAGTACCACGGAACACGTGGAATTCTGTGGGAAGCCGCGGGGACCATCCCGCAAGGCTAAACACTCCTGGTGACCGATAGTGAACTAGTACCGTGAGGGAAAGGTGAAAAGTCCGGCGGAAGCCGAGTGAAAGAGTACCTGAAACCGTGTGCTTACAAGCGGTGAGAGGGCTATGCCAGCTGCGCAAGCGGCTGGAAGGCCTGATTGCGTGCCTTTTGAATAATGATCCGGCGAGTTACTTCAGCGTGGCGAGGTTAAGGGGTTCAAACCCGGAGCCGCAGCGAAAGCAAGTCTGAATAGGGCGTGGCCGGCGCAAGCCGGTTGCAGTCGCGCTGAGTAGACCCGAAACCAAGTGACCTATCCCTGGTCAGGTTGAAACGCGGGTAAAACCGCGTGGAGGACCGAACCAACTTCGGTTGAAAACGGAGTGGATGAACTGGGGATAGCGGTGAAATGCCAATCGAACTTGGAAATAGCTGGTTCTCCTCGAAATGTATTTAGGTACAGCGTCGTTGATGAGTCTGGCGCAGGTAGAGCACTGAATGGGCTAGGGGCGATCACCTCGTTACCAAACCCAACCAAACTCCGAATGGCGACAGATATTCCAACGGCAGTGAGACTACGGGGGCTAAGCTCCGTGGTCGAGAAGGAAAGAGCCTAGACCGACAGCTAAGGTCCCAAAGTACAGGCTAAGTGGTAAAGGATGTATTGTCGCTCAGACAACCAGGATGTTAGCTCAGAAGCAGCTACCATTTAAAGAGTGCGTAATAGCTCACTGGTCGAGTGATGATGCGCCGACAATGATCGGGGCTCAAGCCTGTTACCGAAGCTTCGGTACCGAGTCCGCAAGGACCGGTAGGTAGAGGAGCGTTCCGTCCGCAGTGAAGTCAGACCGTGAGGACTGGTGGAGTGGACGGAAGTGCGAATGCCGGAACAAGTAGCGAGAAACGCGTGAGAAACGTGTTCGCCGTAAACCTAAGGTTTCCTGGGCAACGTTAATCGTCCCAGGGTCAGTCGGACCTAAGTCGAGGCAGAAATGCGTAGACGATAGGACATCAGGTCATCACTCCTGAACCACCTCGCGTTCGTTACGAGCAATGGGGTAACGGAGAAGGGTAGGCCATCCGGGCGATCGGATGTGCTCGGTCAAGCAGGTAGGCGGTCAGCCAGGCAAATCCGGCTGGCATTCAACGCTGAGATGCGAATAGGAGCCTTCGCAAGAAGGCGAAGTGGCTGATCCCAAGCTTCCAAGAAAAACCTCTAGCCAGAACGCAGGTGACCGTACCGCAAACCGACGCAGGTAGGTGGGAAGAGGATTCCAAGGCGATCGAGAGAACCATGCTTAAGGAACTCGGCAAAATCTCCCCGTAACTTAGGGATAAGGGGAGCCCGGCTGGGTGTAGGGATTTACTCCCGAAGCCTGACTGGGCCGCAGAGAATTGGGCTAAGCGACTGTTTACTAAAAACACAGGTCTCTGCTAAAGCGAAAGCTGATGTATAGGGGCTGACGCCTGCCCGGTGCCGGAAGGTTAAGAGAATAGGTGCAAGCCTTGAATTGAAGCCCCGGTAAACGGCGGCCGTAACTATAACGGTCCTAAGGTAGCGAAATTCCTTGTCGGGCAAGTTCCGACCCGCACGAATGGCGTAACGACTTAGCTGCTGTCTCGAGCATGGACTCGGCGAAACTGAAACACCTGTGAAGATACAGGTTACCCGCCACAGGACGGAAAGACCCCGTGGAGCTTTACTGCATCCTGTCACTGATCTGGGGCTTGCTATGTAGAGGATAGCTGGGAGACTGTGAAGTCAGGGCGCTAGCCTTGGCGGAGTCACCCTTGGAATACCAGCCTTAGTTGGTCTTAGATCTAACGTGCGCCCTGATCGGGCGTGCAGACCGTGGCAGGTGGGCAGTTTGACTGGGGCGGTCGCCTCCTAAAGAGTAACGGAGGCGCCCAAAGGTTCCCTCAGCCTGGATGGAAATCAGGCCTAAAGAGTGTAAAGGCACAAGGGAGCTTGACTGTGAGGCATACAAGCCGAACAGGGACGAAAGTCGGGCTTAGTGATCCGCCAGCCCTGAATGGAAAGGCTGGCGCTCAACGGACAAAAGCTACCCCGGGGATAACAGGCTTATCTTGCCCAAGAGTTCACATCGACGGCAAGGTTTGGCACCTCGATGTCGGCTCGTCGCATCCTGGGGCTGGAGTAGGTCCCAAGGGTTGGGCTGTTCGCCCATTAAAGCGGTACGCGAGCTGGGTTTAGAACGTCGTGAGACAGTTCGGTCCCTATCCGTGGTGGGCGCAGGAGACTTGAGAGGAGTTACCCTCAGTACGAGAGGACCGGGGTGAACGGACCTCTGGTGTCCCGGTTGTCATGCCAATGGCAGTGCCGGGTAGCTATGTTCGGATGGGATAAGTGCTGAAAGCATCTAAGTACGAAGCCCACCTCAAGACAAGGTCTCCCACTGGGTTAACCAGGTAAGACCCCAGCGAGACTAGCTGGTTGATAGGCCGCAAGTGTAAGACGGGCAACCGTTTCAGCTAAGCGGTACTAATAGGTCGAGGGCTTGACCATCTATCTCACTCCTCAGCGCTCGAGAGCGCAGGAGGTTGATCGCGTGATTCTGCGCGCGGTCCCTAAAGCACTTCTTCGCAGCGATCGAAGGAAAAGACTTCGGTGACCATAGCGACGGGGAAACACCTGTTCCCATCCCGAACACAGCAGTTAAGCCCGTCAGCGCCGATGGTACTGGGCTGGCAACGGTCTGGAAGAGTAGGTCATCGCCGAGGTCTTTTCTTTTGCCTGCAAAGGTGTCGACCCGCGCCCGAATCCTGCTGGGACAGCGACGCAAGCACGGATCTGCCCGGATAATGGAGTCCAATGCGCGGTTGGGCGTGGTTGTTGCGTCCCTCGATCAACTGGCTGCTCGTCTTCATCCCGGTATCCCTGTTGGCGGATTTGACGCATCAACCGTTGCTCACGTTCATCACCTCGGCGCTCGCCATCGTTCCGCTGGCGGGCCTCATCGGGCGGGCAACCGACCAGCTCGCGATCCGGGTCGGCCCGCAGCTCGGCGGCCTGCTCAACGCAACCTTCGGGAACCTTACCGAGCTGATCGTCGCGGTGCTGCTGATCGCCGCCGGGAACTTCGAGGTCGTCAAGGCGTCCTTGATCGGTTCCATCGTCGGCAACCTTCTGTTGGTCCTCGGACTCTCGCTCTTCGTGGGCGGGCTCCGCTGCGGCGAGCAAGCGTTCAGTGCGCGCGCGGCGGGCGTTCATACCGGATCTCTCGTGCTGGCCGTCGCCGGTCTCGGCGTGCCGGCGCTGCTCGTGGCGACGGCTCCGAACGTGTCGCCCAGCGACCGCGAGATCGTGTCCGCCGGAGTGGCGGCCACGTTGATCGTGCTCTACGCGTCCGCGCTCGTCTTCATGCAGTTCACCAGCGCGCACCTGTTTCGCACCCCGGCGTCGAATGAGAAGCCCGAATGGTCCAGGGCGCTGGCGGCCGGAGTCCTGTTGGGCGCGGCGTTGCTGGTCGGCCTGGAGTCCGAACTGCTCGTCTCGGCCCTCAACCCCGCTCTACAGACGCTCAAGATCTCACCGATCTTCGTCGGCCTCATCCTGATCCCTATCATCGGTAATGCCGCCGAGCACGCGTCGGCGGTGTTCTTCGCGATCCGCAACAAGGTGGACGTCACGCTCGAGATCGCGGTTGGCTCTTCCACCCAGGTTGCGCTCTTCGTCGCACCCGCGATGGTCTTCATCAGCTTGCTGGTGGGCCGGCCGATGGACTTCATCTTCACCGGCTTCGAGATCGGCGCGGTGTTCATCGCGACGCTGATCGTCGCGGTCATCTCACGCGACGGCCAGACCAATTGGCTGGAAGGCGTCCAGCTGATCGGCGTTTACGTGGTCATCGCGCTGGCGGCCTTCTTTCTCTAGGCGGCCTTCTTTCTCTAGGCGCTGATCATCTCGCGCCGGACGGTCAGTCGCTCAACCAGGTCGACCTTGACGCGCACACCAAGACCCCAGCGGGTCGGGACGGAAACCGTTCCTCCGCGCTGCAGGGTAAAGGGCGGCTCGACGATGTCCTCGGCCCAGTAGCGGTCGCTTGCGGAAATGTCACCCGGCAGGCGGAAATTAGGGAGCGTGGCCAACGCCACGTTGCAGGCGCGGCCGATGCCAGTCTCGAGCATGCCGCCGCACCAGACAGGGACGCCCGCATTCGCGGCGATGTCATGGATCCGGCGTGACTCGGCGAAGCCGCCGACCCGACCCGGCTTGATGTTGATCACCTGGCAGGCGCCCAGCTGAAGCGCCTGGCGCGCATCCCGGGCCGACTCGATGCTCTCGTCCAGGCAGATCGGTGTGCGCATCTGACGCTGCAACGCGGCGTGATCAACCAGGTCGCCGGCGGCGAGCGGCTGTTCCAGCATCAGGAGCCCGAAGCGGTCGAGCTGCGCCAGGTGGTCGGCGTCGTCGAGACCGTAAGCCGCGTTGGCATCGGCCATGAGCGTGATCTCCGGATAGCGCTCGCGAACCGCGCCAAGCGCCATCACATCCCAGCCGGGCTCGATCTTCACCTTGATGCGACGGTACCCCTGGGCGAGGCTCGCGCCGATGCTCTCCAGCAGTTCGTCGACGGTCGATTGGATGCCGATGCTCACCCCGGTCTCCACCCGATCACGGACGCCGCCCAGGAAGGTGGCGAGCGGTTTGCGGGCGTGCTCGGCGAGTGCGGCAGTGAGAGCCATCTCGATGCATGCCTTCGCCATGTGATGGCCGCGGACCGGCGCGAACAGCGTCTCCAGGGCATCGACGTTCTGGAGGTCGCGCCCGATGACCGCGGGCAACAAATAGCCCTTGAGGACCTGCCAGGCTGTTTCGACCGTTTCGTACGAGTACCATGGACCTTCACCGGCAACGCACTCGCCCCATTGGGATCGCCCGTCGATCTCCAGGCGAACGAGCAGTGGGTAGCGGTCCTGCTGGACCCCGAAGCTGGTCCGAAAGGGCTTCAGCAAGCGCATCTTGAGAACGCGCAGCTCGACGGCGTTAATCTTCATCGATCAGGTCTCGACACGCGTGGCACCCGTGGGCGCAAGCGCCATCACGTAAGTGCCGTCCCGGCGGAAATCGACGGCCATGAGTCCGGCGGTCAGCGCAGCCTCGAACGCCACCCGGCTCTCCATCCGCCAGCGCAAGGCGAGCTCGAGGCTGGCGCGCTTGACCGCCTGGAAATCGGGTGGCACGCCGATCAGCACGGTCGTGCCGCGGCTCACATCGAGATGCTCGCGGACGGGCGCGCCGTCGGCGCCCACGCGCAACATCACCACGGGGTCCCCCGCCGCGAGAGGCCTTGTGCGACGCAGCCACCACTCGGCCTCGAACCGGTCCGACGGTAGTCCGCGGTTGAGCTCGTCCTCCATCACCCCGTAGTGGTCCCGATCGTAGACGCGGGCGATGCAGCCGAGGCGGTGCAGATTAATGTAGGCATTGCGCGCCTCCAGTGGGTCGAAGGTCCAGGTCACCAGCTCGACTCCCAGTCTCAACGCATCGTACCGCTGAGCCTGCTTCAAGGCGATCCCGATGCCACTTCCGCGGAACGCTTCAAGGACCCCCAGTTGATGCGAGCACAAGCGCAGCTGGCCATCGCGCCGGCCAAGAAAGGCAAAGCAGAAGCCAACCAGCCGTCCTGTCGACAGGAAGGCGCCATGGACGAGGCCGCCGTTGTGCTGGATCGTCAGGAGCAATTCGCGTGGCACGACGTTGCGCTCGGCGGCGCCCCAGATGTCGCGACTCATCGCCTCGCAAGCGGCGAACTCGTCGTGAGTGCTGACGAGGCGGATATCGACCGGCGGCGGCGACGCTGACGCGTGGGGCGGCACGGGCCACATGCTAGCGCGCCCCAGCCGGGTCGCGAGGCGTTACTTACAGGTCCAGGCGCTCTGACGTCCGGCGTTGTAGAAGACCAGCGCCGCGCGCGCCTGAGCATACGGGTCCCAGATATTCTGCCCCGGGAAGTTGGCGTTCCAGGTGGAGGGCATGAACTGGAAGAGCCCGCTGGCGCCGCTCGAGCGATTGATCGCGAGCGGGTTGTAATGGCTCTCGCAGTTGGCGACGCGCAACGCCCAGCTGAGACCGGGACTGTTTCCGAAGACGGCATAGATGGCGGCCAGGCCATCCCCGCCAGACCCAGGCGGGGGCGTAAAAGTGCTGGGCTGCTCCGGCTTCGGCGCGACCCGCGTGCCGATCGCGGGTGCCGGCTCGATGACGGGCGGCGCCGGTCGGTCCTCGAGGGTCGATGCCTTGGCAACCTCGCGCATCTCCACGGCGTTGCGGGCGCGTGCCGCGGTCGTCCACGTCGCAGAGCCGGCGACCGAATGCTGGGCGGCGATGGCCCCGGTGGGCTCGGCCCGGCCGGTCATTCCGGGGACGACCAGCACGAATCCCAACCCGAGGACCAGCATGTGCCCTACGAGGTTCACTGATGGTCGCCGGCGGTGCTGCCGCAGCACTTTTAGTGCACTCTGAGTACGACCTCGGAGTCGCCAGTACCGCAGGACCGCGCGCGCGGCCCAGTCAGAGGCCACAAGATCCTGGAGTCTGGCGCTGGTCAACCGCAAGATATGGGCACGAGCCTTGGACACAATACCAATAAACGATGTAACGCTCAAGAAGCCTTCCCTCCGTCAGTGGAGACGCCAACCCTTCTGGTCCGCGGCGAAGACGAGAGGAGGCGATGAGCTAGAACGGGACGTTACGGACCGTCGTCCACCCTAACACAGGCGGTGCGCGCCTCGTCAAGTCTCCAGCGCCGGTAGCGGGACGGATTCGCCAGAAGGCCTACTGGGTTGATGGCTGGGCTGGCTACAACGCCTCGATCAACAGCCTGAGCAGCTGGGTGCGCTGCAGCCAGCTCTCCACCAACAGGTGCTCGGAGTCCGCGTGAGCGCCGCCGCCGTCGGGTCCCAGGCCGTCGAGGGTCGGCACGCCCATGGCGGCGGTGAAGTTGCCATCACTGGCGCCGCCCGTGCTCGTCTCGCTCAAGGAGAACCCCACCTCGGTTGCGAGGCGTTGGGCGAGTTGCGCCAGTCGGACGACGCCAGGGCTACGCTCCATGGGCGGACGGTCGATCCCACCGCTGATGCGAAGCCGGGCTCCTTCCACCTGAGGCCGCAGGCCCTCGATGGCGGCGACCACCCGCTCAGCCTCGGATGCGCGTGCGAATCGGACATCGATTTCCGCCCGGGCGCGAGCCGCTACGACATTGGGCCGGGTGCCGCCCTGCACGACCCCGACGTTGATCGTCGTCCCGCTGGCCGGACGCGCCAGTGCCTTCAGGGCCAGCACCTGATGCGCGAGCTCCTCGGTCGCGCTGATGCCCTTTTCCGGTTCGACCCCGGCGTGGGCCGCGCGGCCCTCCACCTCGAGGACGAAGTCCGCGATACCCTTGCGGGCCGTCTTGAGGGCGCCGCCGCTGGCGGCCGGCTCCAGGACCAGCACGGCGGCCGCCTGTCGCGCCGTTTCTTCGATCAATCCCCGCGAGCTGATGCTGCCGATCTCCTCGTCTGAGGTCGACAGGATCACCACAGGTCGACGTGGCCGCGCGTGCTCGAGCGCAAAGGCAGCCTGCACGATGCCGGCTTTCATGTCATAGCTGCCGGGGCCGGTGACCCGATCGTCCTGCACGCGGAACGGCAGCCGCCCGAGCGTGCCTTGTGGCCAGACGGTGTCGTGATGGCAGAGCAGCACGATCGGCCCGGAACCGTCGCCAAGGCGGATCTCCAGGTGGTCGCCGGCATCGGGCCGTCGGTGCCGGACGGCGGCCACGCCTAGCTGGTGTTGGAAGAGCCTGGCGATCTCCTCCGCGCAGGCGTCGCAGCGCGCCTTGTCCGGCGAAGGGGACTCCGTCACGACCAGGCGTTCCAGGGCAGCGAGCATGTCGGACCGCTGGGGCCTTTGCATCAAGGTGTCGTCCATGCTAAAACCTAGGCACCACAGGAGGGAGTTAGCCAATGAGCATTCACGCGCCCGAAGCCGCCGCCAAGATCCTGCTCGACGAGCGAGAGATGCCCAAGCGCTGGTACAACATCCAGGCGGACCTGCCCTTTCCGGGAAGCCCGCCGTTGCATCCGGGCACCAAGCAGCCGATCGGTCCGCAAGACCTCGCCCCGCTCTTCCCCATGGAGCTGATCAAGCAGGAGGTCTCGCAAGAGCGATACATCGACATCCCGAGCCCGGTGCAGGACGCGCTCCGGCTGTGGCGTCCGACGCCGCTGATGCGCGCCAGCCGGCTGGAGCGGGAGTTGAAGACGACGGCGAAGATCTACTACAAATACGAAGGCGTCAGCCCGGCCGGCTCGCACAAGCCGAACACCGCGGTCGCGCAGGCCTTTTACAACAAAGCCGAAGGCACGAAACGGCTTTCCACCGAAACCGGGGCCGGGCAGTGGGGGAGCGCGCTGGCGTTTGCGAGCCGGCTGTTCGACCTCGAATGCATGATCTACATGGTTCGCATCAGCTTCGAGCAGAAGCCCTACCGCAAGAGCATGATGCACGTCTGGGGCGCCGAGGTTGTCCCGAGCCCTTCTGACCGCACCCAGGTTGGGCGGCGTATCCGCGCCGAGAATCCGGATTCCACCGGCAGCCTGGGCATCGCGATCTCCGAGGCGGTGGAGGACGCGGCTGGTCGCGACGACACGAAGTACTCACTGGGTAGCGTCCTCAACCATGTGCTCATGCACCAAACGATCATCGGAGAGGAGGCGTTGCTACAGATGGAGCGGGCCGAGGCGATGCCGGACATCGTCGTCGGCTGCGTCGGTGGTGGGAGTAACTTCTCCGGCCTGGCCTTTCCATTCCTGCGCGACCGGTTGCAGGGACGAACCAAGACGCGGTTCCTCGCCGCGGAGCCCGAGGCCTGTCCGTCGATCACCCGCGGCAAATACACCTATGACTTTGGTGACACTGGCGAGATGACGCCCCTGGTGAAGATGCATACGCTCGGCCACAACTTCATTCCCGACGGCATCCATGCTGGTGGTCTACGCTACCACGGGATGGCGCCGCTGGTATCGGCACTCGTCGATCATGGCTACATCGAGGGCGTCGCCTACCCGCAACGCACTGTCTTCGACGCCGCCGTGCAGTTTGCGCGGGCCGAGGGAACGATTCCAGCGCCGGAGAGCGCTCACGCGATCCGCGCCGTCATCGACGAAGCCGTCAAAGCGCGCGATCGCGGCGAGTCGCCGACCATTCTCTTCAACCTGAGTGGTCACGGCCTGCTCGACCTGGCGGCGTATGACGCCTACTTCGCCGGGACCCTGTCCGACGTGACGCTCTCGGAGGCGCGCATCCAGGAGCTGGTCGGCGCGCTGTAGAACCAAAAGGAGGAGGCCCCGCGGGTTTCCTCCCTTGCCTGCCTAGTTCTTGCCGCCCTCGCGGCCGATCGTGGCCATGCGGGAGCGATCCTGACTGGAGGCCTCGCCGCCCTTGCGGCCGGCCGCCCGTGCTTCGTCGGAAGAGAACTCGTGCGCGGATCCTTTTTCGTGTGCCGCCTTGCCGCCTTTGCTTCCCGCCTGGCGTGCCTCCTCCGGGCTGAACTCGTGCGCCGAGCCCTTCAGGTGCGCAGCCTGACCACCCTTGCTGGCGATTTCCCGCTGTTTTGCTTCATCCATGGAACCGAAGCCTCGCTTGCCGCTTGCCGGCATTTCTCGCCTCCTTTGAACGCGACGTTGCACGGGACGTCTGCGCCGAGCCACAAAAACAGGGCCCCGTCGCCGAGGCCCTGCTCTGCGAGAGGACGACGCCAGGAAACTTCCCCGTCAGTACCCCGACGGCTCCCGTCCCTTGAAAAACGCGCGAACGCGCTCAGCAAAGCTGGCGCGCGGCCGGTAGGATGTCGTGCGCGAACGATCGGCTGGAAGATCCGCTGCGACCGGTTCACGCTTGGCGTCCTGGTCGGCGGGCATCGGCTCCCGCCCGGCTGTCTCGGTGACGGGGCGGTCGCTCGTCGCCGCCACGCCGCGGTCGATGCCGCGAAGCTCGCTCCGGACCCGGGCGTTCTCTTCGCGCAAACGCTGGTTTTCGCGGCCAAGGTCGTTGATCGCCGATTCGCGCGTCGTGACTCGCCGGCGCATCGAGCCGACGCGGACGCCGTGCACGAGCCCGGAGTACAGCATGTACAGCACGAACAGTCCGCCGATCACGGCAGCGGTCACGACGACCGGGACCCAGTCTGGGACCGCGGACCAGTGCCACTGCCAGAGCGTGACGTCATGCGTGCCGTTGTTTTCCGACGCATAGAGCGAGACCCCGGCGGCGGCCAGAAGCAAGAGGATCAGGAACAGGATCATTTGCCAATCCCTCCAGCGGTTGTTTCTAACAGTACAGATATCACAATACCTGACAACCTCTCATTTGGTCAAGGCGGCGAGATCACCCCAGGCGGGCGATCAAAGCAGTGGGTCGCGGAGGACCAGTACCGCACCGGTCGCGAGGAACCCGGTCATTAGCGCCACCGCCGCGCAGAGCGAGCCGCAGAGGCCGGTGATCAACCCGAGCGGCCACCGGCGCCGTCCCGGCCAGGGGAGCAAGAGGCAAAGAGAAAGGCGACCAGGATGAAACCCCCACCATCCTGGTCGCCATCGGAGCGCCCCCCAGATCGACCGGCGCCCCCGCTGGCAACAGCCTATGTGGGCGGGGTCGCCGCCGGTATCCCCCGAGGTAATGAAAGATGGGGCTCACCGGGTTCCAATCGGGGGAGGCCGAACGGGGGAGGGGGAGGGGTTTCTAGATCAGGTTCTGCCGCGAGGCGGCCGCCACGGCCTCGGCTCGGTTGCGCGCGTTGAGCCGGCTCAGGAGATTTTCGACGTAGGTCTTGATCGTGTTCTCGCTGAGGTGGAGACGGCCCGCGATCATCGAATTCGAGTAGCCCTCCGAGACCAGGTGCAAAACCTCTTGCTCTCGAGGGGACAGGCGAACCGTGGGAACCGTGGTGCTGGTTACCGCGGTCTCGATGGTCGCGCTGGTGCTCCGGGCTGCCTGCGGCAGCACGCCGCCGATGACGATCCGGTCGTAGGCCGCCAGGATGGCGCCGGCCACCACCATGATCAGGCTCCACAAGACGACGTCCCGGCTCCCAAAGCCCTGGCCGTAGAGGGCATTGAGGGCCGCATGGAGGGCGATCATGCCGAGGACGAAAAGACCGACGCACAGTATCGCTCCCTCGGCGCCGTCGTAGGCGACCATCCAAACGATCAGTAGGATGTAGGCCGCATAGATGCTGGTGCTCGCGCCGACCCCGCCAAAGACGAAGAGCACCAGGAAGTAGCTGACGGTATCGAGCAATGTCAGGGCTCGGCCGATCCGCAGGATCGACCGGTCATCGGCCTTCGAGATGGCGATCATGCCCCAGGCGTTGTAGAGCGTGACCCAGACCAGGACGAGGGCCAGCCCGACGGATGAGCGCGGCGGCACGGCCAGCGACAGGATGGCGGCGAAGAGCAGGCCGGGCCAGCGCACCACGGTTCCGAGCCGGGCAAGCTGACGGATCGACGTCGCGCTCAAGCGCGGGCGCTCGGCGGCGTCGAGTCCAAGGAACGACAGCGTTCGCATTCCCCGACCTCCGCCCTGCCCCCCCAGGGTGGCCCCATTCTACTGGCGGTCCGGCCGGGCGTAAAGGCCGGGCGTGGATCAGCCGGCGATCAGCGTGCGGACCGTCCCCGTCGCCCAATCGGCAATGGCGATGCGGTGGTTGTTCGTGTCGGCGATATAGAGGCCATTCGCGCCGGCACAGACGCCCCCCGGCTCGCGGAATGCGGCTGAGGTGCCGGGTCCATCAGCGTAGCCCGCGGCCCCGCTGCCCAACCAGGTCGTCACCACGCGGCGCCGCGGCTCGACGCGTTTGATCTTGTTGTTGTAGCTGTCCGCCACGAACAGGACACCATCACGGGCGGTGATCCCAAGCGGATGCTGGAGGCGAACGGCGTCACCTTCGCCGTCCTGGTCGCCGAAGACGAAGAGGTCCTCTCCGGCGATCGTGGTCACCACCCTGGGGCGCAGCTCGATGGCACGCACCGCGCTGACCTCGGAGTCGGCCACATATAGGTGGCCACCGGCCAGCGCAAGTCCGCTGGGCTGGGCAAACCAGGCCTCCGCGGCCGGTCCGTCGAGGATCCCCTCGCGAGCGGTGCCGGCGAAGGGCGCGACGGCACCGGTATCGAGATCGAGCGACCAGACCTGGTGCGTGCCGGCCATCGCGATGTAGAGGAGACCGCCGGCCAGGGCCAGGTCCCAGGGCGAGCTCAGCGCGGTCGAGCGACCTGGCCCCCCGGCGGCCGCGGCTCCCTGGGCTTGCTCCCCGGTCCCAGCGAGCGTCGTCACGGCATCGGACTCCAGGTCGATCGACCGGATCGCGTGGTTTTCCGTGTCCGCGACGTAAAGGGTTGTGCTGGACTTTGCCATCCCCTGAGGTTGCTGGAACGCCGCTTGCCCGGCCGGCCCGTCGAGAAGTCCCGGATCGCCGCTGCCGTAGGTCTTTTGAATCGAGCCGTCGAGACCTGCCTTCACGATCCGGTGATGGTTGGTGTCCGCGACATAGATCGCGTCGTCCGTCGCTAGCACCTTGCCCGGAAATTTCAAGCTGCCCGCCGGCTCCTGGAGCTGTTCGAGCGCGATGGGCGCCGCGCCCGGGTCCAGGATTGCGCGCGCCTCGAATTCCTTCAGCATCCCCCCAACGAGCGGATCCAACTGTTCGAAGGGCAGCTCGCCCTCGTGCTTGCCTCGTTGACGACCGGGTGCTCGATACGGTAGCGCAGCACCGCCTCGCGAAGGTTAGCCGTCTCGCGCTCCGCCGGGAACTTGGGGGAGTGGACCCCGAGCACGATCACCCGGTCGCCATATTTGTGCTCGATCCTCCGCAACTGCGGAAACATGTGCATGCAGTTGATTCAACAGAAGGTCCAGAAGTCGATGATCGCGAGCCGGCCCCGTAGATCGGCGATGTGCAGCGGCCGTGCGACGTTGAGCCAGTCGAGGCCTTGCGGAAAATCGGGCGCCCGCACCGTGCCCGCATAGGAACGCAGCGCCATCCACTCAATGGTACGGTCGCCGGACCCACCGCCCTCGCACGAACGTTACAATAGAACTAACACTATGTTTGCTAGCGCTGGTTCGCTTTTAGGCTGGCGAACGGCGCGGCCGGCGCCGCGGCCTTCCCGGCGGACCCTGCTGATCGCGGTCGTGGTGGCGGGGCTCGGGCTGAGCGTGCCCGGGGCGAATGCGGTTGCCCGCAATGAGCCGTCCATCTTGAGCGCGCCCGGCGCCGCGGACGACGCCGCTGTCCAGGCGGAGGCAACCCAGCTCCGTGCGCGCTACCATGGCGATCCAGCGGCGCTGCTCGCGTCGGCACAAGCCGCGCTTGCCGCCGGACGCAATGATGCCACGATCGCCTATTTCCTCAAACGCGGTTGGGCCGATCGACTGAATGCCGCGCTGGAGCGCTACGGCGCCATGCTGGGCACGGCCG
>WNGD01004617.1_pt1 | contig 27203 bp, 21 predicted proteins | sample 5400671 | NCBI WGS metagenome assembly WNGD01 (sample SAMN13153369, study PRJNA577476) | soil metagenome | isolation source: 40 cm soil or saprolite under grassland replicate 2 | place: USA:California | collected 2016-06-15
GCGAAAGCGCAAAGTGACGCACCTGTGGATGGATTGTATAGACACGTCCATCGAACTGGATGAACGAGGCGTCCACCAGCTCGTCACGCGCAGCATGCCAGTTCATTGCAAGTTCTGCGGGAATGCCTGCTACTGCTTCCAACGCCACTTCCTTCTCATTAGAAGCATGGACATCTTCCAGGTAGTGTTCATGCTCCAGGCGTATATGAGCGCGCACAGTGGCGGGGAGTGCCGGAGCCATCAGCATAAGAATCTGTTCCCGGCTAAAGGGTAACGTAAAAGCAGCGAGATATGGCAGCAACATTTGTGCCGATGGGGATAAACGCCCGTACGCGATCTCTAATACAGCACGCATGCCCTCCGGGAGTGCCTCTCGCAACTCATCCCGCACTTCTTCCAGCGAACGGGTGGCCGCTTCAGGCCTGTAGACTTTACCAGCTATGGCACGATGGGATGTGCCAAAGATCAATTGCGCACCAAGAGGATAGCCATCGAGCAATTCACAGATTTCTTGTAAGATGGCTTGCTGGCTCGGATCAGACAGGTGAATACGCTCATCTATACCGCTCTCAGAAGCAAGCTCAGCAAAGAGTTTGAGCAGGTCCGCGCTCATCATTTTGCCGACAGGATACTCATACCACCTGCACGCCATTCCATTCATCAGGGCGGCTACTGATGCAGGGTTGGAGCGTGAGGTCAACAAGACGACGACCTGTTCTGGGAGCGCACACAGAAAACGATACCAGTCTCCTACCTCTGCGTGTTCTTGTATCTCTTCAAAGCCATCGAATAATAGCAAGCATGGCAACTCTCGATCGGCTAACGAACGAAGCGCATGAAGCACCGTCCGTTCACAATTGCCCGCGTCTGCGGTGTGCATCTCTTTTTTGAGAACACCCAGGTGATGCGCGATTTCGATGAGCGAATTCCCTAATGTTTTGCCTTCCCCCAATGAAATACTGATGACTCCACCAGGGAATTTCTCGCGGTTCCGGCGCACTGATTCAAATGCCAGCTCGCTCTTCCCGATACCTGCGGGACCCGTGAGGGCTAAATGATGGGCTCCTGGTCTCAATTTGCGCGTGTGACCTGGTGCTCCTCGTGGTTCTACGCCTTGCACAGCTTCAGTCAGGATGGCGCTCAACTCTTGCAGTTCTCGTTCACGCCCGACAAAGGTGGTCGTGACTCCCATGTGTGCTAAAAGTTGCGTGTGTTCTTCAGGTTCATCAAGAGTTGCCAGAAATGCAACCGGACCCTCCTGCCCTTCAACCACTTGCCGGTAGAGCACTGGCACGAACCAGCTATGGTGTTTAAACATCGGCAACAGCGCATGGCGAGCGCGTGAGAGAGCCTCTTCTAGCGTACGTCCACGTGCCAGCGCTTCATAGAAGTGAAACATAAACGTTGGACTGAGCTCGTCCTGCACCGAGAACGGCATTGCTACAACAGCGGGTACCTCTGCCATAACTAAGGCTGTAGCCAGCGTGGCATCGACGGCTGTCTTCTGATGCTGGCGGTGCGCTTTTTCCTCGCTAAAAGTGGCAGTTTCGCAGGCAGAGAAGACAGCGAGACGGATATCACTGCTGACAAAGAGCGCACGTAGTGATTCTGTGTCGATCAGTTGTCTGCAGCCATCTTCATTGCAGAAGCAGAGATACGTTTGTGGTTTGACGCTCCGCAGCGAGGTTCCACAGGCCCTACAGGTACGATCATCGACATCATTCAGCTCGTCACACGCTTCAGAAGCGCAGAGACGGCCAAAAGCTCCATGCCCATCAAAGTGGATAGCATAACAAGGGATGGGGTTACGCGTCTCGTCGAATGCGCCTACACCGCCAAATGAGTCGAGATAGCGCACCAGTTCACCAAACGTTGGTTCTGGCAGCCTGTCTACATGAATCAGTCCATCTTCTATCAGGCGTGAGAGTCCGCGTTGCAGGTTCTCAAAGCTACGTTCGATTTCCAATGGCGGAAGATCGACGGGTGAAGACCCGATATAGAGGAGACGCATCGGTGGATGGACCGGCAATTCACACCCCGCTGGCATATCCGGCTGCAAAAGAGCACGCGTGAGCGTAAAGACACCCGATGCCAGCAAGAAGTGCTCACCATTGTGTAACAGTTCCCAGGGATAACGCACAAACTCTTCACATCCACGATCAAATGCAAGAGTCAGCGCAACCGTCCCACGCCGCTTGAGAGTACGTTGAATGACGCTGCGCAACATGGCCTGTACTGAATGTTCCGAGGATTCCCGGCGACCGGTTGCGCGGGTTTCGGATCGACACAAAGCAAGAAAGAGGCGCTGTCCGATTTCGCGTAGTCCCTGATCATCGATCTCAAAGGTCTTGAGCCTTTTCAGCAGGGTGTTCAGTTGCCTGGGTTGGTAAGGAGGAACAAAATTGCCGCTTACGACACGCCCCGACCAGCTCTCTCTTACCTGTAACTCAAAGGTGCCATCCTCACGTCTGCGAAATAGCAGGTTCAGTGTCTCTCCCATAGGCTCTCTCCCGTAAGCCCGTCATTCTCCCCAATACAATTCGACCTTGCCAAAACGTACTTTATCGCCTACCTGGACTCCTGCTTCTTCAAGGGCTTTGGTAACGCCCATTTTAGCAAGTGTCACCTGCAGGCGATCCATACTTTCATCGCTCTCCAGGTTAGTCATGTTTACTGCACGCTCAACTCGTTTCCCTTTTACTATAAAGACGCCTTTCTCCCTGGTTATTAAAAAAGCATCCTCTGGCTGCGGACGTAGTACAGGTCCTTCCATATCAGTGATAGGCTGGGTTGCTATGCGTTCCGCCTCCTCCCGTTGCATCTCCTGCAACCGTTGGCCAGCATACTGCATGAGTTCGTCAACCCCTTGATGCGTAACAGCAGATATAGCAAAGACTGGATACCCTGCAGCTTCGGCCTTTGCTTTAAGCGCAGGCCAGCGTTCCTGCGATTCCGGCAGGTCCATCTTGTTTAGAACAACGATCTGTGGGCGGGTTGCCAGGTGTTCATCATATTCTCGCAGTTCCTGGTTGATCGCCTGAAAGTCTTGCCAGGGATCGCGCCCGATAGATGCTCCATCAAGCATATGGATGAGCAGGCGTGTACGCTGTATATGACGCAAAAATTCATGCCCAAGCCCCACACCCTCTGCGGCACCCTCGATCAGGCCTGGAATATCGGCCAGCACAAACTCTAACTCACCTCCACTTCCTCGTTGGCCGATGGTAACGACACCCAGATTGGGCGACAGCGTAGTGAAAGGATAATCGGCGATCTTGGGTGTGGCGGCACTGACAACCGAAAGCAAGGTCGATTTGCCCGCATTGGGATAACCAACGAGTCCGACATCCGCTATCAGACGCAATTCGAGTAATAACCAGCGTTCTTCGCCTGGTTCGCCTCTCTGCGCTTCCCGCGGAGCCTGGTGTGTGGCAGTAGCAAAATGCACATTGCCTAAGCCGCCACGGCCACCTCGCGCTACCATCACGCGCTGGCCATCATCTACAAGGTCGGCAATCAGCTCATTTGTCTCGGCATCACGGATAACTGTGCCACGCGGGACACGCAGGACAAGATCTTTCCCTTTGGCTCCATGCTTTTTCTGGCCTCCTCCGTGACCCCCTGAACCGGCCTTAAAATGTTGGCGATAGCGATAGTCAATCAGGGTATTCAAGTTGGGGGTGGCCTCTATGTATAGACTGCCTCCTCTACCACCATCTCCGCCATCGGGTCCTCCAAACGGAACAAACTTTTCACGGCGGAAATGAATGGAGCCATCCCCACCTTCGCCAGCCTTGACATAAATTTTTGTGTGATCATAAAACATAATGTATCCCTGACAATGTATTACAAGGTGAATTATCAATATCTTAGCAGCGAGTTGGAGTATACCATATTATTGAGAACAGCGCCATTTCCCGCTAAGACCCTCGTTCATTCTCGACCGTGATGAGTCGTGCGCCGCGCGAATACGTGAAGTAGGTCCACGCCCACTGGAAGATCGCCACAAAACGGTTACGAAACCCAACCAGGTAGTAGATATGCACGACAAGCCACGTCAGCCAGGCAATTAAGCCAGTGAGCCGGATTTTGCCAATATCTACAATAGCGTAGGAGCGCCCCACCGTCGCCAGGTTTCCTTTATCGCGGTAATAGAAGAGCGTGTCCGGTTCCTTGCCAGCAACCCGTTGAGTGATCACAGAAGCTACGTAGCGCCCGGCCTGCATAGCTACAGGGGCAACGGCAGGAAGTGGTTTCCCATCTTGTATAAAGCTGGCAGTATCGCCAATTACAAACACATCGGGATGGCCGGGAACGGTTAGGTCACTCATCACCTTCACGCGGCCCGCGCGATCTATTTCAGCGCCAAGCCACTTCCCAACAGGGGAGGCTGTAACCCCTGCGCTCCAGGCAATCGTCCTGGTCGCGATCCGCTCTCCATCGACCACGACACCATGTTCGTCTATCTGCGAAACAGGCGTACCCGTGCGAACTTCTACTCCCATACGAGTTAGTTTCTCCTGCGATTTGCGTGCCAATGAGTCGGGAAATGCAGTCAGTATCCTTGGCAAAGCCTCGATCAAAATGATGCGTGTCATACGCGTGTCGATATGTCGAAAATCGGACGTGAGAGCATTATGTGCGAGGTCCGCAATGGCGCCCGCCATTTCAACACCAGTTGGCCCGGCACCAACCAGCACAAAGGTTAACAATTCTTTGATTTTCTCCTGGTCGGTCTCCATCTCGGCAGCTTCAAAGGCCAGCAGTATTTTCTGCCGAATGGCTCTTGCATCCTCAATTGTCTTCAATCCAGGAGCAAATTTTTCCCACTCAGGATGTCCAAAGTAGTTATCATGAGCGCCAGTTGCCAGCACCAGGTAATCATAGGGCACTGAACGGTCACCTATGATTACGCGCTTATCCTGCAAATCTACACCTGTTACTTCAGCCAGCAGCACCTCCGTGTTTTTCTGCTTTCTGAGAATATGCCGGATTGGCGAGCAGATATCGGCAGGTGATAAGCCAGCTGTGGCGACCCAATACAACAATGGCTGGAAGAGATGATGATTCTGGCGATCAATTACGGTGACATGTACAGGTGCCTTGCGCAAGGCACGCGCAGCATGTAAGCCGCCAAAACCAGCGCCGACAATCACAACACGTGGCATTACGGCGGGGGCCTTATCACGAGCAATCTCAACGCTTTTTGGTGTACTCAGTGTATCAATATTATTAGCAGCAATAGCAGTATCTTGAATTTCCTTCATTTTGATATTCTCACAACAGTTTATCTCACTTTTATCACATTTATAGCTTACCCCAAGAAGAGACAGGTAACAAGAAATCATTGTAAACCTTGACGTTATGATCATGTATAGTACAAACTAGGACATAGTCCTAATAGAAAAGAGGGGAGGGAATACTTTGAGCTGGCACGTCCCCAATACAGTGATGCTGGCTGCCGATAAGATCACTCAGTTTCTCTACTGGACAACCGGTGGTCGACTGGGGGAAAGGCAGTTGAGCTATTCGATGCTTCTGCTTCACACGATTGGACGCAAAACCGGGAAGAGACGTACCCATACGCTATTATATTTCCGGGACGGAGATAACCTGGTTGTCTGCGCATCGAACAACGGCTCACCCCGACTTCCTGCCTGGTATCTGAACTTGCAGGCGAATCCGCGTGTTCGTATTCAACGCGGACGGATAAAGCAGGAAGTCCTCGCGGAGACAGCCGGCCCGCAAGAAAGAGAACGGCTCTGGCAGATGCTATTGAAGGTTCGTCCTCAGTTCGCCGACTATCAGAAGGCTACTTCGCGTGTATTTCCCATGCTCCTTCTTAAGCCGCTGCCCACACGGGAGGGCGCATCATCAGGTCAAGGAGAGGAACAGGTATGACCAGCTATGTTTTCGATCCCCACCTCATTCATGAGATCAGCAGTAAACATCTTGGGCAGCCCCTTGAGCAGATGTTTGCAAACATCATTGCGGAGCTGTCGGAACGCTATCCCGGTGCAATTGATGATTCTCAGCCCTGGATTTTCAACAATGCCGGGGGAGTGATGTTGCAGATGAAGCTGCTGCACGCCTCGCTCAAAGAATATGTGATGCTCTGGGGTACCCCCATTGGAAGCGAGGGACATACCGGCCGGCACCTGGTCGAATTCTACGATATAGTGCTCGATGGAGAAGCCTGGTACTATCAAGAGGGGCAGTTTACCCGCACTGTCTATGCTCCAGGGGAGCATGTCTTTTTGGGCAAGGGGCAGAGCGCAGGCATGCATTATCCTGATCATGTGTGGATGATTGAGTACGCGCGCGGACCCTTACCCTCATTGCTTCCATTTGGCCTGGCCGATGCATTGCTCAGTACGCTTGATTTCAAGACGGCGCTGCAGACACTGATGATTTACTTCTCGCTTGTTATGCGGCAGTTCTCTAAGGGTCAGAAGGTTGTGTCAGGCACACTGGCGGCGGCTGCACTGGGACTGTGGCTCTTCGGTGTAGCACGGGGACGCCGCAAGAAGTAATCCAATAGGCAATACCTCAGCTGCGAATGAGCCTGGGTTGGGTAACGAGCTGAGAGGCCAGAGGCTTCCTCTGTCGTGCCTTGACGAACAGCCCGACTCAATGGAGGTCGAGGTGCCCTGCATGCTGATTGCCTGGAACACAACTCCCCAGATGCCTCAGGCCAGCAGCAGAGCCATCCACTGCATGACTCACCAAGCTTTAAACAGCAGGCCGGCTCACAAGGCATGAGGCTGTTATGATCGAGTAACATGAGTTCCTTCCACATCCTGCGTCCGTGCTTGGGTGGCAGGGTTCTGGCGCGCGTCGAGTTATTCTGTGCCCATCGCCCTGCGGTCCCGTCGTGTCCTGCCCAAAGGATCGGGTTCGGTGTTGGTGCAGGTGGCCGATCCGATCCAGGTCGTCCATGCTGGGAAACGAATGGCCTGACCTCGCTGGCTCTCTGGTCTCCCTCTCTGGCTTCTTTGTGGCTTGGTGAGCCTCGCCTAGCCGTTTGTGGAAATTTGCTGATTATTCTGTGGATGAGCTATTTCCTCCGTCCTCATTTGATCGGTCTTCTCGCTGCTGCGAAAACTGTTTCTTCATAGAAGAAAGGGCAAAATTTGACCGGTTTCATCTCAAAATTTACAGGACCCTCTCCTTCGGCGAGATTTGCTCCTTGTATTCTGCTCTCGAAGCGTGGTATTATATTTCACTAATGAAATATTTACTTTCTGAAATATTAGGGCCATCTTTACCCTTTTAAAGAGAAAGGAGGAGAGGCTATCACTACCCTTAGCTATGCGTTACTCACTCTCCTGGCACGCGAATCGTACTCGGGCTATGATCTTTTACAGCACATGAAGAATCCGATCGGCTTCTTCTGGCACGCCCATCAGAGCCAGCTCTATCCTGAATTGGCGCGATTAGAATCACGAGGATACGTGACTTCCCAGGTGTTGGAACAGCAGAATCGGCCTGATAAAAGGATCTACACCATCTCAGAGGCCGGCCGTGCGGCTTTGCAGCAATGGGTGACACAACCTCCAGCAAGCGTTCCTGAGCGGAATGAGCTGCTGCTCAAGACCTATGCCATCTGGCTTGCTGATCCCAAGCAAGCCATCAGGCTTTTCCATATCGAAGAAGATCACCATCGGACTCGATTAGCACAGTATGAGCAGATTCTGGCTCAATTTGAGCAGAAGTACGGGCCGAAAGTCCCGCTCGATATTCCCTATTTTGGAGATTATGCAACGCTCCAGAGGGGAATCAGTTATGAGCGTGAATACGCGAATTGGTGCCGATGGATGATTGAGCAGCTTGAGGCGAACTCCAATCAGAAAGGAGAAGAGAAATGAGGTATTGGAGAAGTCTGCTTCTACTTTTCGGTCTGCTTTTCCTTGTGGCTTGCAGCACCGGCTCCCCCACACAAACGCCAACAGGGACGAGAACTGCCAGCAGTCATACGCTCACAGCTACACCCACATCGGTCCCTCCCCGCAAAGTGAGCTTCCTCACTCAGGACAATGTGAGACTGAGCGGATTCCTCTATGGACAGAGCAAGACCGTAGTCATTTGTTCGAACATGTATCGCAGTTCGCAGAGCGACTGGAGCACTATCGCTCCCTACCTTGCCGCTCAGGGCTACATGGTACTCACGTACGACTATCGAGGCTATGGCGAATCACAAGGGACCTTTGCGGTCGCGAAACTGACCCAGGATCTCATCTCCGCGCTTTCCTTTGCCCGGAAGCTTGGCGCAACCACCTTCATTCTGATGGGAGCAAGCATGGGAGGAACCTTAACCACGAAGGTAGCTACTCTTGAGAAAAATCGCATCGCGGCTGCTGTCGTCATCTCGGCTCCACTCGGCTTTCAGGGGGATTTGGATATCACCGATGCAGACTTAAGAGCCATTACCGCCGCCACATTCTTTATTAACAGCAATGGAGATGGCTTTGTCTACGATATCGTGCATATGTACGATGAAGCTCACTCTCCCAAACAGCTGTATCTCTATCCTGGCGGTGCTCATGGTGCCTCCCTCTTTTATTCGCAGTATGGACCAGATTTGAGCCAGCGCATCGTTGAATTTCTCCAGAACTATGTCATTACTCTCCCATGAGTGATGAACAACACAAGGCGATTTCCAAAATCGCTTTAAATGGGCAAAGTGTCATTTGTCCGATAAAAAGAGTAAAACACTGCTTGAGTGACGAAATCATCAGGAAGGATGAGTATAATGGCCAGCAATACACCAGCATCTTCTCAACCGCCTTCTTTTTCCACCGACAAGCAGGCCCGTCACGATCCACTCGATATCGATCTTGCGCATGAAGGACGACCTGGTTGCTTCGGAGCATGTGTACTTCGATCAGCTCGAAATGCTAATGCAACTCGGCTTGAAGCCAGCCGCTCCGTGCCCCAACGACCACTCTGTTTAACGAGGTAGTGATGAAGGAGACGAAGATGAGCTCAACACCCCAGTTCCCTAGTCAACTCCAGGCTAGTCATGTCGCAACCCGGCTCCCCGCCCTGGACCTTGCCCGTGCGCGGAAGTTCTACTCCGAGAAGCTAGGCCTCGAACCCGTCGAAGAGCGGCAGGGCGGTCTCCGGTATCAGTGCGGTGAGGGTTGGTTCGCCCTCTTCGAGTCGTCGGGAAGACCTTCCGGAACGCACACACAAATGGCGTTCGAGGTCGACGACATAGAGGAAACTGTGCGCGAGCTGCGGAGTCGAGGCGTGAAGTTCTTGAAGTACGATGAACCAGGACTCAAGACCGTTGACGAGATCGCCTTTGTCGAGGGGAACTACCCATCAGCCGGAGGGATCGGCGAGCGCGCCGCGTGGTTTCGCGATAGCGAGGGCAATCTCCTCGCGATTGGTCAGCCGATTTTGTAGACTTGAGTGCATCTCCACACTATTAGTGTCCTCTGACCACCGTTTGCCACGGTCGGTACGCAGTGGTCCGCTTGCAGCGCATGGCGTTTCAAAATGCAAAATTGTTTATTATCACCATCTCGCCAAGGATTAGAAAGGGGGAACTCAGGCTTTGTAAAACGGTGACATGCGTAGTATCCACCAGCGAACGGCAGGCCGCACCAGTGTTGTGAGTAGCCGCTTGTAGCCAGCGATGCGCGCCAGATGTTCAATGATGTCATCAAAGGAGTATCGCTGGTAGTTGAGCAGGCGCTGGCTTTCCGCGGTATCCAGCCAGTCAGTGTTATATGGCTGCGTACCGAAGGCACTCTCCGGCAACATGCCGATGCCCATCATCTCCAGCATGCGTCTGAGATAGTCCCGGTAGAGGACCTGGCAACTGGGACCGCCACCGATGAGCAGAATCTTGCCCCATATCTCGTCAGAGCGCATGCCATTGGCAACCGCCAGCCCCGCATCATAGGTATGTATGACCTCGATGCGTGTCGTGAGCGGTATTCTAAACATAATAGGGTGCGGCTTGCGCAAAGCAAGCGGTGGAACATCGGCGAAACGAAAGATGCTCCATGGCAGCCCTGATGTTCTAGCCATCTCCTCGCAGGCGATTTTATGGCCGGAGTAGTGATCGGTGACCTGCACAGGGTCGGTCACCTTGCGAGGTGGTGGCTGATCCTGTGTATGACCAAAGACATCGAGGGATGAAGCGAAGAAAAATCTGGGCTGCCTGGGTAGACTGCTGGCTGCTGCAAGCAGATTGCGGGTCCCGTCGACATTGATCGAACGGGCAAGCTCAGGTTGCTCCTCGCTGCGCGGTGGAATCACAAAAGTCAGGTGAATAATGGCATCCTGACCCTGCACAGCTTTTGACAGGTCTGCCGATCGCCGGATATCACCCTGGATGAGTTCAATTTTGCCTGCAAATTGCCTGGCAGTACGATCAAGGGCTTTGGGTCGCCTCAGAAAGCAGCGTACCTGGTGTCCCTGGCGTACTAACTCGTGTAGCGTGCTCATCCCGATGTTACCAGATGCCCCGGTCAACAAGATTTTCATATGTGCGAAAGACCCTTTGTTATTCTTGACTCCGCAGCAGTCCCGAGGACCTCCAGGAGTTCGCTTTATTATATCCCAGGCGCATTGGAAAACGAACCTATCTTTCTAAACTTCAACTACGCCTCTAACCATAGTAAGCGTATAATGATAGATGGGTTTGCCAGCTGGCTCCCGTTGAGAATCGTCTTAATGTAGCTATATGTGCGGAGAGATGAAGTTTAAAGAGTGAGATGGGATGGCTTCAATTGAGAGACTGTAGAGCTTAATCAGAAAAGCAAGAGGAAGAGCAGGATTAGCCAGATGAAATCGATGCTCCTTCAGAATGTGACTCTCATTGATGGAAGCGGGCGTGAACCACAGACTGGCATGGATGTGCTGGTCAGCGAGGGGCATATCAGCGCGTTGGGAAGCTGCGGCAGTCTTTCGATTGAACGTCATGAGACAATGATGTATGCTCTGGATGGCATGAGATTGCTGCCGGGCCTGATCGACTGTCATGTGCATATTTTCGCAGATGCCGGCCCTGAGGGACGTATCAATGCGGATGAGCCGCCTGGATTGGCTCTCTTGCGTGCTGCTTATCATGTGCGATGCACGCTTGAGGCAGGAATTACCACCGTACGTGACCTGGGTGGACAGGCGCACATGGAATTTGCGCTGCGCCAGGCAATTGCCGCGGGGTATTGTAGCGGACCTCGACTGGTGCTGGCAGGTAAGTTGCTCTCGATGACCTCGGCGGGGGCTGAAGCATTTCGAGGCATGTATCGTGAAGCAGATGGGGCAGACGAGGTGCGCAAGGCAGCGCGAGAGCAACTGAAGGCCGGAGCAGATGTGATCAAAGTAATGGCCACTGGCGCAGTTATGACACCCGGCGAGGAGCCAGAGGCTTCACAGTTTACCTTAGAAGAGATGCGTGCGGCTGCTGAAGAGGCGCATAAAGTCGGGTGTAAGATGGCGGCCCACGCTCACGGGTCTAGCGGAATCCTCACTGCTGTGCTGGCCGGGGCTGATAGCATCGAACATGGTTCTCTGCTATACGAATCACCTGAAGCAATTCGACTGATGGCTGAGCGAGGCGTATTTCTCGTGCCGACACTGGCAACAAACGTGTTGAAATGGCACGGAGGAGATATCCCTGCTTTCATGCTTGAAAAGGAACGTCGTTTAGGTGATGCGCCACAGCGCAGCCTACGGTCCGCGCTGGCTGCTGGTGTTCCAATAGCTATGGGAACCGATGCCGGTGTGCCATTCGTCAGGCATGGCGATAATGCAATCGAACTGGTCCTGATGGTGGAAGCCGGACTCTCGCCAATGCATTCGATTGTGGCATCTACGAGTAATGCTGCTCGTGCGCTCGGCTTACAGGATGAGATCGGCACGATTGAGGCTGGCAAATGTGCTGATTTGCTGGTGGTTGATGGCGATCCCCTTGCTGATATTGGTGTCCTGACAAAGAAAGAGCGCATACGTATGGTGATACAGCATGGGCGCGTGGTTGTTGGCAAACAAACTTAAGCGATTAGAGTAATCAGTGTATTCTTGAGAGGAATAATTGGCATGCACATCACCACTATCTGTGTTCCCTACCAAATCGACGTTGCCCGCTGGGGATACGCCCTTGGGCCCCAGGCTTTCCTCGATCATGGCTTGATACAACTGCTGCAGGCAAAAGGGCACAGACTCTTGAACCCGGTCTGGATCGAACTGCCCAAATCAGAGCGTACTCGTGATTCGGTGAGCAACCTGGGATACATTGCTAAACGCACCTCTGACGCTGTAAGCGCGGCACTTAGACAAAAAGATGATCTGGTGCTGGTGCTCGAGGGTGACTGTACCCACGCTGTAGGTGCCATCGGCGGCCTTTCCCAGGCCAAAGGGTCACCAGGAGTAGTGTGGTTTGATGCGCATGGGGACCTGAACACGATGGAAACAACCACGAGTGGGTACCTGGGTGGGATGCCATACGCCGTTGCGCTGGGCTGGGACCTTGAGGACTGGCGACTGGCTGCCAGATTAGAACAACCAGTGCGACCAGAGGCGGCTGCGCTGATTGGTGCCAGCGATCTCGATCCGCCTGAAGTTGAGGCGCTGCAACGTCACCCGATTTTGTATATAGATGCGGTAGAGATGATGCAACCCGGCGCGGCAGAGCGGGTACAAGCGGCACTGAAGCCACGAGCTGGTGAGGCGAAAGCATGGTATTTGCATGTCGATCTAGATGTGGCGGGTCCCGAAGAGGTTCCAGGTGGCTTGACTCCCGCTCCACACTGGCCGCCGCGCCAGCATATTATTGAAGCTGCCAGGGCGGCGGCTCAAACCGTGCCTGTGAAAGTAGCTTCGATTGCGGTCTACAATCCGGCCGGTGATATCAATGGGCGAGGGCTTCAGTTCGGGCTTGACATAGCTATGGCGATTGTAGAGGAGGTTGCACGGTGAACTTGGCAATGCCCTCACATGTTCTCAGATTCAACGTCCAGACTACTAGCGCAGCCTCGGCAATACATCACGTCCAAAGCTTTCGAGAAAACCTCGCTGATCCTAGGCTGCCGAGTGGAAGATCAGGTGAGTGAAGCCAAGCTCAATATATTTCTGGGCGAACTTGACGTGATCGTCCGGGTTAGCCGAGACGCAGCCCAATTTCTTGATGGTATCCGGCCCAACTGCCTCACCGTTCTCCTGTGACATTTTAGGCGTATAGATTTTCTGATCAAACAGCGCCGGGATATATGTCCCTGCCCAGTATTTCCTGTTCACCTCGATGGCTGACTCGGGATCATTGGTATATTCGACATTCAGTTCGATCAGCTTTGGCATCTGCGCCGGATCTTTACCCGCTTCGCGAGCAGCATTCTCAAAGTTCTTGAGGAGCTCCAAGCCATGTCCATGTGAAGCAGGCCTGACCCTCCTCGCTCCAGGGATTAAAATGGTCGCTGACATCGATTAAATCAAACCCTGCCTGCTCAGCATCGACTGCATAACCGGCAAGGTCAGTCGGCGGAAACTGTTCTGGTCCAGCTTAAGGGGAAAATGTTCATCCCTTTATACTGCGTGTAAGGAGGGAGAATAGTTTCAGGCAGTTTACTGTGATACAACCGTTACAAGTGTTACAACTGCGACATCTGCGACAGATACTGCTGGTGAACTCCCAGGGCGACCTCAAGGATCCCCACTCCACTCCACTCCTCTCGCGCCCTTACTGGGATACGGAGGGACTTCGCCAGCAGTATCCGCTACAACCGCTACAAGTGTTACAAACGATACAACTGATACAAACTTCCTCCGCTACTCGACGTATGCCAGCGCCAGGATACTCTGCACTGGGTCTCCGGTAAGGGTTAGCGATTGCCAGCTATCACCCAAATCAGGGCTTACATAGATGCGCCCATCATTCAGACCCGCATAAAGCTGCCCAGGAACGCTTACCAGAGCATATGGAAAATTCTTAAGGGGTTGAGGTAAACCGCCATTGAGAGCTTGCCAGGGACCATTACCGCGCCAGCGATAGATAAAGGCCTGCGCGTTGCCTCTCGGGTTATGCGCATAGCCTGGCCCTGGACATGCCGAGATAAACCAACAATCCGGATCGTTGGGATCAACCGCCAGACCCCAGGTGTAATTGCGGTCGCGACCGGCATCAATACGCTGCCAGCTCTGTCCACCATCATGACTCCACGCTGTGCCACCTCCACCAGCTTCGTAGGCGCGACCGGCTACCGTTGGATGCCAGGCAAGCGCGTGTACATCTCGTTGAGCATTAGGGCGATGGTCGGCCCAGGTCTGACCACCATCGTTGCTGTACATAAGGCCACCTAATTCAATACCAACGATCAGAAGCACCGCATCGTGGGGGTTGGGAGCAATCCAGCGTACATGCGAAGTCCAGGGCCGAGGCGGGAAGCTCCATGTTGGCGCAGAGGGAATACTGCGCAGTGCTGGCAATTCATGCCAGGATTGCCCTCCATCCATACTGCGGAAGAGCATGCTCGGTTCGCAACCTGCATAGACGCTGCCATCTGCTGGACTGACGGCAATCGAGAAAACATCCTTTTGCGGCAGCTTCATATCCTGCCAGGTCTGGCCGCTGTCGCTGCTCTTCCAGACTCCCTTGCCATATGAACCGGCATAGAGCGTGCCAGGATGATGCGGGTTGAGCGCCAGGCATTGAGCGCCGCTATTTTTCATTGTCAATTTCGCATTCCAGGTGTCACCTTGCTGTGTGATTTGTGCCACACTGTCTCCAGTGGCGGCGAAAAGCTCTGTCATTTGAGTTTCTTCTTTCTATCTCATTCAGAGGCAACGAGGCATCTCATTTTATTGACCTGGGGATTTCTGAGTGATTAACAACCAGCAACAAACAATACAGACAGTTCAGGATACCACATCTTAACGCAGGATGTGGTATTACGCTAAAATCATCTGAACACTGCAATTGACGTACAAACTTATTCCATGCTACTATTAACACATCTGCTTGCTCCTGTAGTGTTGTTACACTTGTAGAGCTGTTACTAATGTAGAACTCTCACCTTCGATACCATCTACCTTAGCACTGGGGGAACACCCTCTAAGGAGAAACAATGATGTCTCTTATTTCTCACTTCAGATGGCGAACCCGCGCCATCTTCGCACTCACCGTCGCTACTTTATTCGCCCTCGTATCAACCAGCTTCGTATTTGCCAATGTTACCCTCACCAAGATTAGCAGTGATCCGTATACTAACACCACCAGTTACCACGCAACGGAAGTCGAGCCGGATACCTTTTCCTCCGGCTCTACCATCGTGAGCGCTTTCCAGGAAGGGCGTTTCCGGAATGGCGGTGCCTCTAATATCGGTTGGGCTACTTCCAGTGATGGTGGCACAACCTGGACACACGGTAACCTGCCCGGCATCACTAAGATTGCCAATCCGGCGAATCCTTACAACCGCGATACCGACCCCTCTGTCGCATTTGATGCGAAGCATGGCGTGTGGATGATTTCGTCATTGCCTTTACTCCAGGTCAGCGGAGGCGTCCTTGGCGTAGCCGTTGTGGTGAGTCGATCGACGAACGGTGGAACGTCGTGGGGTAATCCCGTTACAGTCAAAGCGGCAACGAGTACCCAGAATTTCGATAAGAACTGGACCTCCTGTGACAATACACCGAGCAGCTCCCATTACGGCAATTGCTACACAGAGTGGGATGACAACGGTCACAACAACCAGTTGCACATGTCAACCTCGTCCGACGGTGGTCTGACGTGGAAGGAGGGAAGCGTTCCCGCGAATTCTGTCGTCATCGGCGGTCAGCCCCTGGTTCAACCCAATGGTACCGTCATCGTGCCGATTGACAATGGCTTCGAGACGGCGATCGAGTCCTTTGTCTCTACCAATGGAGGAGCAAGCTACTCGGGTCCATTCTCGATTTCGAGCATCTCATCCCATACCGTTGCAGGCAATCTGCGCTCAGGCCCGCTCCCCTCAGCGGAGATTGACGCCTCAGGCAAGGTGTACGTGGTCTGGCAAGATTGCCGTTTCGAAAGTGGCTGTAGCGCCAACGATATCGTGATGAGCACCTCGACCAACGGCACGAGCTGGTCGGCAGTGAAACGCGTCCCGATTAATGCTGTGGGTAGTGGCGTCGATCACTTCATCCCGGGCCTTGCCGTTGATAAATCTACTACCGGAAGTACCGCACATCTCGGGCTGACCTACTATTTCTACCCGTCTGCAAGCTGCAGCACATCCACCTGCCAGCTCGATATTGGCTTCATTTCGTCGACGAATGGTGGCAGCAGTTGGGGTACTGCAACTCAGCTAGCAGGACCGATGAACCTGAGTACGCTCCCGCTTACCAGCCAGGGATACATGGTAGGTGATTACATATCCACTTCGTTCAACAACAGTGGTACAGCACATGGTGTTTTTGCCGTGGGGAAAACTGTGACTGGAAAAACCTGTACCCTTGGAGATGCGACCTCTTGCAACGAGGCTACTTACACCAACGCAAGTGGTCTGGCATTTGTGGATGGTAGCCACACATCAAAAGGCGATCGCGTCGTATTCACTGCTCAGGCACCACTCGTTAATCGTTCGAGCTCATCCTTATAGCACTCTCACTACATGCGGAGGCCGCTGCAGATATTTGATGCACCGGCCTCCGACCATAGATCAAAGTAAGTATTACCTGTATTCTAGCTTTCGTTACAAGGCCGTTTAGGAGATGACCGTCCATGTGTGCCCGCCATCCACGGTCTTGACTAAGGATGGGGAGTTGTTTGCTGTAGAACCAATTGCCCATCCGGTGTCGCTCGAAACAAAGTCGAGACGGGAGACGTTCTTAAAATTCGCACCCGGCGAGAGCTTTGTCCATTGGTGCCCTCCGTCGCCGGTCATATAAAGATGAGTTCCATCACTTGCCCAGCCATGTTGCATATCGATAAAATCCCAAATGCCTGCCGACGCAACTACAGGAGTTGTGCCATTCCAGGTTCTTCCTCCATCGTGCGTCATATAAAAGTCAATGCTCGAGCCGTTTCCTGTGTCGAAAGCGACAGGAAGAAGACCGTCAAATGCGTTGAAAAACAATGGTGGGCTGATAGAGAGGTGGGAGGATGCTTCTTTTAGCGAAAGTTGCAATGGCTGAGGATACCATTTAGAACCACCATCGTGTGTTGCATATAGCAAGATATAGCCGTTTACGGGAGAACTTCCTGTCATCCATCCAGTAGACTCATCGAGAAAGCCCAACCCCGTTTTCGTCCCACCGAAAGGGAGTCGGCCTGGTGGAGGAATATCGGTAGAAGAAGCAAGAGCAGCGGATACCATGGCCCAGGACTTGCCGCCATCGCTCGTGCCCAGAATAGCTACCGCCTCTGCGCTGGCAAGATCTGCTTGCTTCGAGAGCATCCAGCCATGCTGGGCATCAACGAAAGTGATCTGGAAGATCGGACTGATTTGTTGGATGGTCGTCTCCTGCCACGTCCGGCCGCCATCGCTGGTACGGAAGGCTACTACAGTTGTCGCCCCATCAGCAGCAGTATCTGATACTGCTACCCATGCGTTGGAAAACTTTAGGAAATCTGCAACTACTTTCTGCCGGCTCCTTTTGGAAGGATACGTCGGTGTGACATCCTTCCAGTGAATTCCCCCGTCAGTGGTTCGCACAATCCGGCCCTTGCCTGTCACAGCCCATCCTGTCTGCGTATCGACCATGTGTATGGACGACAATGCTCCAAACAGTTGCAATATATTTTCTGGTCCCCCTGGGCTACTTTGATGAGCGCGGGTCAAGACAAAGACCAGAGAACCAACGAGCAACGTGACGAATACTACTGCCGCGATGGTGCCAGTACGCTGTTGCCAGGTTCTCCCCTCAGCAAAACTGGCACGGGTGCTATTCACGTTATCAGGCCTTTCCCGGTGCATGCTCAGCACATCGTGTTGCAGTGGAGTTCTAGTCGAGTCGTACAGCATGCTCGTGCTGCTTTCTGCGAGACGTTGGCGTATATGTGCGAGGAGCTGGGCGTCTTCGACTTTCGCATGGTACATACGATGAAGATCCTGGATGAGACGCCGATCCTGCTCGTCCTCGTCGCCAGAAGTAAACTTATCAGAGTCTACCATAACACATTTCCTCCCTACTGCTGATTATAAATAGTGCGTAAGCGTCCAAGGGTGCGCCAGCACAGCTTCCTTATGGTTCCTTCGCTCTTGTTGAGCAATATGGCAATCTCGGCAAAGCTCAGGCCGTCACCGAAGCGCAACCGTAGCACTTGCTGTTGAAGCAGAGGCAACTTCTCAACAGCTTTGTACAATCGCTCAAGCTCTTCACGTCGAAGCGCGAGTTGCTCAGGTGCCAGCGCCTCATCCTGGTACACCGTCTCAATCACCTCTTCTAATGGGACAACAGGGACACGACTTGATCGGCGATAATTATCGACCAGTTTGTTATGAGCAACCCGCCGCAGCCAGACGAGCTGCTGCTTGTCTGTGAGCATTGAGAGGTTATCATGCTCCAACGCTTTCATGAAGACCTCAAGTGTGAGGTCTTCAGCGTCCTGCCATGAGGTAGTGTGCAGCCTGGCATAAGCAAAGATGATCGCCGCATAACGATCATAGAGTGCACTGTCTAAGCTTTTCGGCTGTTTGCATTCATCTTGCTCTTGCATGCCCGCCTTCCATGCTATAGATGATCACATATTAGAGACGCAAAATCTGCTAAAATGTGACACCATCTCCATTGGTCATTGCTTCCGAGAGAAAGTATAATCTGTTGCGTTGTCTAATACTAGAAGTTCGCGTCGCTATGATAAACTTTAAAGCAGAGTACCAGATCAGATAAGCTCTCGGCTGAGAAACACAAGGAGTACAGTTCTTGAGCAAAAGAACATTCACTTTATATATGATTGTGCTGCTTGGCATAGTAACGCTCTTCACAGCTTACTTCCCCTTACGCTTATTTACTCCTGCGATCATCTTCGCTAACCCGGCTCCGATGGTTATCCCCAGCCTGCGTGAGTGGCAGGGTAGCAGCGGATCATTTACGCTTGATTCAGCATCTCGCATTGTAGTAGATCCTTCATACGCTGTACAGTTGCAGGATACGGCAACAGTTTTTCAAAGCGATTTATCCGAAGTTACTGGCTATACCGTCCCTGTTGTCAATACAAGCGCTCCAGGACTCGGCGACTTCTTCCTGACCTTAAGAAATTCAGATCGTGGTATTGGCGACGAAGGATACCTCTTTAAAGTGGGGGATGCTGTGGTTATCAGCGCTAATACAAGCACAGGCGTCTTCTACGGTACGCGTACCGCTTTGCAAGTTTTGCTTCAGGACCCCACAAGAACGCACATCCTGAAAGGAACTGCGAGAGACTATCCGCAATATAAAGAGCGTGGCTTTATGCTTGATGTCGGGCGCAAGTTTTTCTCTATCAGCTTCCTGGAAGACTACGTGAAATTCATGGCCTGGTCTAAAATGAACGACTTTCACCTGCATTTGAACGATAATGAGATCGATGGTGGCAAAAGTCCTGATTGGAAACATAAATATGCAGCATTCCGCCTCAATAGCCCTCGATTTAAGGGATTGGCAGCCAGAGATGGTTCCTACACCCTAGAGCATATGCGCAAACTACAAGACATTGCAAAACAATATGACGTCACGATTACGCCAGAAATTGATGCACCGGCACATGACCTGGCTTTCACACAATATCGTCCGGACCTTGCAAGTAAAAATGACTCGAAAGAATTCCTTGACCTGAATAATCCCAAAACCTACACCTTTCTGAATACCATCTGGGACGAGTTTCTACCATGGTTCGATAGCAGGCAAGTAGATATTGGTGCAGATGAATACTCTCCAAAGTATGCAGACAGGTACAGGCAATTTATTAATACGTACGAAGCTCACCTCAAAAACAAAGGCAAGACTGTAAGAATGTGGGGAACGCTCACACGGATGAAGAGTAGAGTCGTGGTCAACAATGACATTGTTACCGACGTATGGGATAATGGATGGGCCAACCCTGTAGACATGGTACGGCAGGGATTCCATATCATCAATGCAAATGATAATCTCCTTTACATTGTTCCAAGGGCCGGATACTTCAATGACTATTTGGATACTAAACTGCTCTATGAGCAGTGGGAGCCAAACATCTTTAACCTTTCCAATCAGAGCCTGAATCTGAAATCAGGCGACCCGCACTTATTAGGCGGAATGTTCGCCGAATGGAATGACAAACTCGGAAGCGTTATCAGTAACGCTGATGTACATTCCAGGGTCAAGCCTGCTATGCAAACGCTGGCCGCAAAATTGTGGAGCGAAACAACAAGCATGTCGTATGAACAGTTCCAGCAGCTAGCCAGGAAGATCGGTGAAGCGCCGGGGACGCATTTACCGCAAACACCCTCATGGTAATTAAGTGAGGCCTGATTATATAATTAACTCTCTTCTTTCACTTTCTCACGAACAGCACGCCAACTGCTGCGAGCAGAAAGAACAGCGCTGCCGTCCCAAAAACCAGTTGATAGCCGAGCACGATCTGCCCGGCCCCGGCGGCGACATTGATAATCACACTACCTAGCAATGGAGCCATCACCGCCGGAAGCGTCGTTGAGGCATTCCATATGCCCAGGTCTTTACCCGCTTTCTCTAACGAAGGCAGCACATCGATTGACAGTGCCCAGCCTACGCTTGTGTATGCACCATGTCCAAGCCCGAACATCAATCCTAACGGGATGAGCCAGGTCACAAGATTGGCTGGAAAGATCACAAACACCAACGCGGCCAGACTCATACACAGGGTGGCCACACATACTACAGGAGCACGTCGTTTGAAACGATCCGATAGGATACCGGACACTAGCCCACTCACTACTGCGCCGCCTAATGCCAGGATTGCCACGATTCCTGTTACCTGCACAAAATTAGCAATGTGCTGCACCCTGGCAAAATAGTACTCGATAAATGTCATGAACAGCAGCAGGCCCAGCATGAGAGACGCTCGTGTCAGAAACACTATCCTAAAATTGTGGCTGCGCCAGGGGTCTATCCAATCCAGCAGGAACCGGTGAGCAAACCCGAACAGTGTCCTGGCTCGTTTCCTGGCAAAAACATGCTTGCCACTTAGCAGCGGGATTTCACGCACGCCAAACACTGTTACGAGCACGCCCACCAGCACGAGGAAAGTGGTCACCAGATAATAGATGCCTGCATTGGAGCGGATCATACTCATACTATAGGCATGCTGGTTTATACCACCGAGCAACAACGCTGCAAGGCCCAGTCCGACCACATTTCCCAGAATCGTCATTCCACCTACGTAGCCCGCAGTCTCCCCTCGCTGCTCCTTTGGCACACGATCCGGTATCAGGCTTTGATAAGCAGGAGTCAGAATATTCTTACCCAGCAGTAAGAGCGAAAGCCCAACCAGAAAGATCACCATATTACCTGCATCTACCAACAAAGGAGTACTTAGCAACAGCAGTAGGCAGCCGATCACAATATAGGGGCGGCGGCGCCCAAAATCACTGGACGTCTGATCTGAAAGCCTTCCAATGATAGGGGGTATAAATAACGAAACGATCGCAGCCACCATTATGAGCCAGCTCAGAAATACCACCTGCTGCGTACTACCCACCTGGTTCGAGGAAATAAAAAGCACAATCTGCGTTGGTAAGACAATAGGTAACAGTGCCGCCGATTGCGCATTGAGGGCAAACCATAACACATTCAGAACCAGTTGTCCGCTGATCGAAAGTTTAGCTACTTTCACTTCACTGCCCTGTCCACTTGATACAAACGCACTATTTTTTGTAAAAAACATTGAGTCCTCGCTTGCGACTTTTCTTCTGAAGAATACGCTTCAATTACCACTAAAGTAACGCTTTTAGAGCATACTCTAGAGATACGCTCGCATTCCTGGAACTTCCCGGAGAGCGACTACAGGGGTCTCTACGAGAATCAGCCCCACTCCTACTCTTGTAATAGAGATAGTACTTTTTACCTCTTGTGCCTTGTTTCGCGATGCTATACCGATTATTGTGTAGCCATTAGTCATCTGCACATTCTTTCAACGATCATCATAGCAGTGATAGATCGCTGTTTTGTATTGTGCTCACATCCTACACGGAATAGATCACAACATTCGTTTCAGATTGATGTTGAGATGGCAACTCTTGGGGCGAGTAGCGAACATACAAGGCATTATCAGTTTTTACCAGCTGCCAGCCTCTTTGGAGTGGCTGTTTAATGTGAACAAGGTGAGCTACTTTATAACTGATGAGTCTTTTGAAGATTTTTGCTGCATAGCCCAAGAGTGGGCCCAACTGGAGCGGAGCTTGATAAGGTCCTCCTGGTTCCAGTTGATGAAGTTGGTGCTACAAGGGCACACCTGCGGCTGACACCACCGAAAAACAAGAACCAGTATGGGTATAGGATGGCATCGGATTACGAGTTATAAATGGGCCCAGTAGGATTCGAACCTACGACCAACCAGGTAGAGTAGATAACTGGCGCATTTCCAATTACCCCCTCTCCGAACCGTGCATGCACCTTTCAATGCACACGGCTCTCCAGGGATGCGGTTCATCTTCCCAGGACTGCTGTACTCTCTGGTACAAGCTGGTACTGATCATCCGCCTTCCCCTGTGCCCCTTCCCCGTGTACCGGGCATTACCCCGATCATTTGAGTACTATGGACACTCCGTCGCCATGCGTCTTGCGACGTATAGGCGATCCCCAAGTTCCCTTACACACCACGTCTGTACTTAGGTTCCCCGTTCGTCCTTCCTGCTGTGGAGGAGGTCTTTAGCAAGCCTCATAACCACACTTGCTAACTCCACACTGCGCAGACTAGGGTTCAGGCAATCCAGCTTTAACCATATACAGCGTAGCTGCCTGGCTTCTTGACAGAGGTGTTTCTGCCTGACCAGACTTTTTTAGGTCATGCTACTGTCCCTTTCGGGTTTCCCCTCCAGGTAAGACCCTGCTTTAGACACTTTGACCTCAGTGCCGCCTACCCCTGTAGGCTTGGAATGTAAAGGCACATGGGCGCTCTTATGAGCCGGCTGCTCTCACCACTGAGCTATGGGCCCTCGCGGAACTTATTGTACCATAGCTGGTCTCCATTGGGAAGAGGGTTTTTGGCCTTTTTTGTTGCTTCAAGAGAGAAGTTTTAAAGGGCAGACACCTGCAAGTGGACCAGTACACTACCATCTCTAATCCCTACTAAGTTACAAGGAATTAGTAAAAATTGACTCAAATTCATGCCAATCAAAGTACTGTAACCTCGGAAGTATGATATAATAACGGGTAGTACATGTAGAATTCTGTTTCCCCCCATTCCGTGCGGGAAAAACTGTGAGTTCGAGGAAGCTCAGGAGCAGAGGCGAAACGAAACAATCGATGAATGACTATCCTGTGGGAGCGATGCATCGCGGCCCCTACATTGTTTCACTGCTATCTGGCAACGTAGAAGAGCAACGCTTCCCAACGTATCCGTTCCGGTTCTACCGGCAAGATATACAGGTGTTTTATATAACAGAACCATCTGCTATTATAGGGCCGCGCCGCTACTCTGCATATGGCGCGGTCGATAATTTTTCTAGGGAGAGCATTCAATGGTGAATGAAGTAACGATTCGTATTGGCGGTGAGTCGGGAGAGGGCACCATCTCAGGTGGTGATATTCTCGCCCTGGCTGCCGCACGCTGGGGGTATCATGTATATACCTTCCGCACCTTCCCCGCCGAAATCCTTGGCGGACCTTGTTTGTTTCAAGTGCGTATAAGTGACCAGCCTGTGAAATCGATGGGCGACTATGCTGATGTACTCATCTGTTTGAACCAGGAGGCGTATGACCGCAATATCAGTGACTTGCGTCATGGCGGCATCCTGATCTACGATCCCTCCGATTTTACTCCAGAGACCGAGGATTATATTACCTTTGCCATCCCATTTAATGATTTAGCCCGCAAAGAAGTACAGCTTTACCAGACAAAAAATATGGTCATGCTGGGCGCGATTTCAGGCTTGTTTGGCCCACCTCTGGAGGCAATTACCCAGGTAGTTGAGTCCAAGCTCTCCAAGTCACGTAAAGCAAATCCCATCTTGATGGAAAAGAATATGCTGGCGCTGGAGATTGCGAAAAAGTACGTTACAGAGCAATTATCTAAACATGATCCTTACCATTTGGGACACGTAGAGAAAGCTGACCGGGTTGTGCTTAATGGCAACCAGGCGCTTGTCGCCGGGGCGTTGGCCGCACACTGTGGCTTTTTTGCAGGATACCCAATTACCCCGGCAAGCGATATCATGGAGGGAATGGCAAAAGAATTGCCCATGGTTCTCATTGATGACCGAGCTGATTGGCTACGCATCGATGGCGGAGATACCTGTTGTGATTGTCGATGCGCAACGCGCAGGTCCCAGCACAGGCATGCCAACCAAGATGGAACAATCGGATTTGAGCTTTGCCCTCAATGCCAGCCATGGCGACACTCCTCGGATGATTGTAGCACCCGCTAATGTTGCGGATTGCTACAGCTTAATGATCCTGGCCTTTAATATGGCTGAACGTTATCAGATGCCTGTCATCTTCCTCAGCGACCAATCATTAACCGCCCGTGTGGAAAGTGTCGATCACAGTGCTTTCAAACCAATGGAAATCGAGGAACGCATCCAATTCAGCGAAAATGGAGCAAATGGGGTTGCTACCAATGGCAAGGCTGCAAATGGACATAGCGAAGCCATCAGTGTTGGTGCAGGAGCAGCAGAGCCTGGCTACGCGCGCTATGCCTACACTGCAAGTGGTATCTCCCCGATCGCGACTCCCGGCCCAGGCGCATTCACCTACGTCGCAACCGGTCTGGAGCATGATGAGCATGGGCATCCGAACTACGAGCCAGAAGACCACACTGCAATGATGGAGAAAAGATTCCGCAAGCTGGCTACTGCGGCAGAAGAACTGCCCCAGCCCCAACGATACGGAGATGAAAACGCAACTATTGGCATCATCGGCTGGGGTTCGACGGAAGGCGCAATTCAAGAGGCCGTTGATCGCGCACGCGCTAAGGGGTACAGGGTTGCGGCACTGCATCCCAAAATACTCTCTCCGTTACCTGATCGTGCCATTCGAGATTTCATTCGCTCAGTCAAGACGGTAATCGTACCTGAGTGTAACTATTCGGGTCAACTGGCCAATCTGCTGGGCGCAAAATATGGCTTGCAGGCAATTCGTGTGAATAAATTTGGCGGCATTCCGTTTACTGCCGGCGAAATTTTGCGGGCAATTGAGGAGGTTAGTTAATCGTGACTCAAGCAACTGTTACCCTTACTCCCAAAGACTATAAAAGCGAGGTAAAGCCCACCTGGTGTCCTGGGTGCGGCGACTTCGGCGTACTCAATGCCATATATAATAGCCTGACCAATCTTAAACTGCCTCCAGACCAGACAGTTGTTGTGTCGGGCATTGGCTGTTCGAGCCGCCTGCCGCATTTTGTGCAAACATTCGGCATTCATAGTTTGCATGGACGCGCATTACCAATGGCTCAAGGGTTGAAGATGGCTCGCCCTGACCTGACCGTTTTGGCGGTCGGGGGTGATGGTGACTTTTTCAGTATTGGAGCAGGTCACCTTATCCATGCCGCATTGCGCAATATCGATATTACGGTCGTTATTATGGATAACGAGACCTACGGGCTGACAAAGGGGCAAACTTCACCGACATCCCCATCGGGACACATCACCAAGTCAACACCTTATGGCCTGATGGCCTCCCAATTCAATCCCATCGCAACGGCACTATCATTGAATGTCAGTTTTGTAGCGCGAGGTTTTTCCTCCAAACCAAAAGAACTGGCTGCGTTGATCGAGCAGGGTGCGAAACATCATGGCTTCTCGTTTATTCATGTGCTAAGCCCATGCCCAACGTTCTACAATACGATGGATGTATGGAAAGGTACCGTTACACCCATTCCTGCAGATTATGATATACATGATCGCTCCAAGGCAATGGAGCTGGCGATGGAAACAGAGAAGCCGTATGTTGGCCTCTTCTTCCAGGAAGAGCGGACAACGATGGACCAGGCAGCGCACCAGGTAGTGCAGCAGGCGAAAGAATTCGATATCAATCGATATATGGCAAGGTATGCTTAACTCATTGCGATGTTGAAATGAGACAAGCTATCTCCTCAAAATACTTAACAGGGGGACAAGGTATCCTGAACCTCGTCCCCCTGGGTATCTCTGATTTAAGTGACTTATCTTTAGAGCAATTACGGAGTTGCATCCGCCGGTGTTGTCTTACTTGATGCGTTGATAACGGCGCGAGTAAAATCCTCACCACAAGAACGGCAGAAAAGTCCACCTTCATTATGAGCAGTGCCACCGATAGCTGTTAACTGCAATTCCGCAGGTTTCCCACACCACTCACAAAGGCTGCCACGAGGAGCAGTATCAACAGAGATTGGACGTCTAAATTCATTATCGAACATAAAGGTATCCTCCCGGCTCTTAACATAAGGGGGAAACCCCGTATCTGGTGGTCAACAATAGTGGAGAACCCACGGCGATACGGCACATACAAAAACGCGCATCATCGCCCAGGAGCAGCACCGCCCCTTTGATCGACAAAACGAAGAAGCAATGTATATTGTCGATGTAGATCAAACTATATCACATTTTTATGGAAAGTGCTAGAGAGCGAATTGCCTCACGAAAAATCTTACTTTGGCAAATACGTTGCCTCATGAAAGAATCTTACCAGCCCGTGCATGAACCATCCCAGGCGGCTGGAAGGAAGTGAGGCAATGATGAGTCAACACAGTCGACGGGAACTGTTAGCCGTCGTTCTCCCGCGCTATCGAGCTGCCCAGGGGACAGACCGCAAGCGCATACTGGATGAGTTTGTTGCCAGCAGTGGCTCTCATCGCAAATACACGCTCCATCTGCTGAACCACCCGCCGCAAACTGCGCCTGCGCTGAAGACACGGCAGCGCACGCATCAGTACACCCTAGCGGCGCAACGGGCGCTGATCACCTGCTGGCATGCCACCAATGGCATTTGTAGCAAACGACTGGTGCCCTATCTGCCGGAGTTGGTGGCCGTCTTGGAAGAGCACGGTGAATTACAGCTCGATGCTCAGACGAAAACGCAGGTGCTCACCCTTAGTCCAGCCACCGCTGATCGCCTCTTACGAGCAGAGCGACAGCGCC
>WNGD01001992.1_pt1 | contig 27201 bp, 21 predicted proteins | sample 5400671 | NCBI WGS metagenome assembly WNGD01 (sample SAMN13153369, study PRJNA577476) | soil metagenome | isolation source: 40 cm soil or saprolite under grassland replicate 2 | place: USA:California | collected 2016-06-15
CGACGGTGGTATGATGGGGGCGGGACTGGTGCCTGTTGGTTGTAAATTGTAGGCATCATCGACTGACTCCTCTGGCGAGGGAACTAGCCTCGTCTGGAGTCAGTTTACCCGACTTTTTTACAGTTTGGAAATGCCCTCTAACCTCGCTAGAATGAGGCTTCTAGCACCCGAAATCTACCCCCTGCATATACGTTTATTAAAGGATGCTGATCGAGGACTATTCATACAACACAGCGCCAAAGAGCACGTAAAACGTTGTCACGACGCTCTAAAAGCAACAGATTTGTGGATCCAAACAACATCGGATATGACGTCTGGGCAGCTATCGAGAGTGATCCAATCACTGAAACCTGGCGGTATCGATTTCTTGCCCGAGTCCTATTCCATAAATACTTTGAGCAATGCTGCCGTGCCAATGGTCAGTATGGAGACATACTCCTCTATAGACTGTAAGAATGGCATTATTAACTTATCCCAGGTTCTATACAGCACAAAATTTGCAGATAAAGACGCGAGGCCTGCCGAAGAAGAACACATATACGAGATAGAAAAAATTATAGAGTCAGCCTCAGCTTTCGTATGTATAGCTTATACACAGGGCGATACCAGGCAGAGGGTGGCCCCGAAAATACTTCGAGAGTATAAAGATGAGCGTTATCATTATGGTTCACCAGAGGAGCGCTTGACATGTCAGAAGGAAGCTTTGCGGAAGAATGTTCAGATTACTCCAGGGGTTTATCGAGGACTTGCATGTATACTTCGATCAACGCTACAAGAACTTGAGGAAAAGAGTCGAGCAGGGAAGCTTCAAAGCATAGCGCTCGGTACCATCCTACAAAAGGACGATGAGATCGACCATATAAATGCACAAGACGGTGAATATGCTCTGGTCATGTCTTATCTATCGGATAAGCATCGCCTTGATCTTTTGCTGGAGGAGAAAGGCCCTAAAAATCAAAAAGAGCATTACTTACATTCACTTGCTACAAGAATAGAACAGATGCATAAAAGTTTTCTTCCCTATGTTACTGAGAGAGATGAGTATGGTAATATTTGGGGCAACAAGGAACAGTTAGAACATAAACTAAAGCATAATCTCATGCATTTTGATTTCATACAAAAGTATAATCCGATACTCTATAAAAACTATCATCAACTGAAAGGAGATCTGGAGCATTTTATTCATCAATCGCAATTGCAGAATGCCTTCGAGCAGAGGCGACATAAGCATATAAAACAGTGTCATGGAGATTTAAAGACAAAACACATATGGATTGATACTATAGAATATGATAAAAATTCCCTGTACTATGTGCATATTCTAGATGCAGTTGACTTCAACGAAGCCTACCGCAACATTGATGTGCTTGCGGACGTGGCTATGTTAGTGGTCGATGTTGAGGCTATTGGGGGTGAAGATCTTGGAATCTATTTAGAGAAAGAATATCTAGCATTGAGTGGGCAAACTGAAGACGCAGCAAAACTTGTACTAGAATATTATCTCCTTGAGAAAGCAATTGTCTGCGCTATCGTGTGCCTGGTATATGATCATGACGAACACCACATTGGGCAACGTTTTCTTGATATTGCTGTCAGACACGCTAATAAATTGAGAGAGATGATCCATCCTATTGACTAAGGGAGACTCCCTACACCAGAGTTAGTCCGTGAATTGCAGCCATTCGGGATGTGTGAGCGAATAGAAGCCGCCGTATTGGTTCGTAATTACATCTATATTGCTATCCCCTTTGAGCTTCTTTCGTAACTGATACATTCTCTGGGTAAAGGTCTTCCCTTCTATGATCCTGTTCCAGCCAGCGCGCATCAATTCGTTCTCCGGGCAGCGTTTCGGATACTGCTGCAATGTCTTCACCAGGCGATATTCTAGATCGGAAAGTACCATCGGCTCTCCTGGTTTTCCGGAAAAATTGATAATCAGCCGCGGTGTACGTACTTTTATTGAGTCGGTTTCTGCAATTTTTTGTAGCAGGTAATCTCTGAGAAGGGCACCAGGAGTATTAACAGGCTGAAAGAGATCATAACGGACAATACCCTCATTATAAAGAATGTACTGTATCTCGGCTCCAAGTTCATTCCATGACTGAACAGAGATAGCATCGCCAGGCCGTCTTTCTGCAAGAGATGCGATAAACTTGAAGAATGTGTCTCGTGTATCCGGCCCTACCGTCGACAGTGCTGTCTGCAGGCGCTTCCAGAGGTGATTAAGAAAAGTGATGATCTGCCCTCTTACATGCTCTACCAGAGCGGGCCTGGATTCTTCCTCCAGGTCCAGCCACTGATTGTGCTGCTCGGCTCGCACTTGTTTGAAAGAAAATGTATGCAGGCAAAATTGTTGAAGAATGTAGGGATGAGAACCCGCCTGCTCATATATCCAGGTCTGCTCTGCTGGCGAAAAGATAATCTCGCCTGCCTGCTCCTTAAATTGTTGAGACCACTCACTGCCATAGTCGGCAGGCTCCTGGCTGAGAAATGCACACGTATCGTCGCCAGTAAAAATTTGCAGGGTTGTGGTGGCAAAATGTGCCAGATCGGCTGAGACGTGGGTAAACTGGGCATCCACACGCGAGCGCGGCAGGCTCTCCAGGGAGAGAATTACACCAAAGCTCCTGAACTCCTCGATCAATCCCGTCAGTGCGCGAATTGCGCCGCAATCGTTCAAAAGGGCGATACCTCGTTCTTGAGGTGTCTTCGCGGTGATATTATCCTGCAGAAATGAGGACGTATCCATACCTAAGCGATCAATGTTATCCAATATAACAAAACAACGTATTTCTGGCTGATCGAGCTCCATATGCCGTAAAAATTCGCGTAGACTTTTCAGATCGGTTGGCGGGGGTTGATCATCAACATGATAGACCTGTTGTAGCGCTTCTCCACATTGGTGAAGAAAAAGAGGGTAGATCTCTTTCTGGGCCGCACTCTGATAAAATCTCTCCAGCGGAACAAGGTCAATCTGTACAAAGTGGGTAGCATCCAGCGTTTTCTGATCAAGCAAGCTGACAATAGCTTTCTCCTGGCGCCAGGAATATATTTGAGTTTGTAGTGGTGTCTGGAGATAGCGCAGCAAGCCAGTTTTACCTATACGAGGAGCACCCGACAAAATAATAGCGCTTTGATCGTTATAGATAATATTTACGATATCTCTGCTTCTACCAGAGATACGGCCAATAACGCCACTATTCGCATTGGTATCATTATAGAAAAAGGGGTTAGGCAGCATACGCCATTTATACGTGTCTTGCATAATTATCCTCCATACATACTATCTACAGGAAGAAAAAAATCATTATTTTGGGCCATCCAGAGACGAACTAACTCTATAGTAAACGCATAATAGGGCTGAGACGAGGACCAGTGTGTGCCCTGCTCGCGTAGAATAAGACCCTCCTGTAGTCGTTTGAGGTGAGGACGCAGTGCCTCGATCGGCCTATGCAGACGCGCCGCTATTCTTTTGAGTGAGGCCACAGGCTGCCCACTTTGTTGTGTAATATCGACGATAGCTTTCATAATAGGGATTTCTTCCGCATGCAGCTCATCATGGTAAAAGTAAAAATTCTGTTTCGTATTGCCTTTGACCAACTGATCTATTACAACATCCAGATCTTCATTGTTAAGCAAGTGCTTGTGAGAATCCTGATTGAGTTGGAATACAAGCTGGCTGCCGATAAGCGTGAGATAATAGGGATTGCACCCTGTCAGGTCGAGTATACGTTTGATGGTGCTCGGATGAATAACAACATTTTGTTCTTGCAATGGATTCACAAGGAGCTGGCGGGCGCTCTCCTCGTCCAAAAACTCCATCTGATGAGCTTCCATAAAGCTAAAAGCGCTCGCAAGCTGGCCAGACGTCAAAAAATTATGTGGAATAGTAGGAAGCACGAAAATCAAACTCAGTTGAGGAACGTCGCTCATAAGGGTGCGCCAGTAAGTAAAGAAGCGCTCATCCAGAAACTTTTTTTGATACGCCTCGATGGCCCCCCCAAATTCGTCAAGCACCAGGACGAGGCGCGCCCCTGAGACGTTCGACAGGCATCCCTGTAAGACACGTTTAAAACGAACCTGTGGATCATCCACGGGCATGTCCTGCCAGGAGCAAGGGGTTTGATTGAAGCGTTCTTGAAATGTCCAGCATACCTCTTCGGCAATCTGCATAAGTATGGTCGCTTCATCCTGCCTGGTAGCACCCTGTAGAGAGTAATGCACATGCCAGAAAGGAGGATAGACATACTGTTCAAGAAAGTGATTGCACAACGAAGATTTGCCAGACCTGCGTGGCCCATAGAGAAAGATGGCCTTGCCCTGCTCATCGGCACAAAGCTCCCTCTGCAATTTTTTAATCTCGGGAGAACGACCGAAAAACATCTTCTCGCCGGGTGGTCGAGAGATATTAAAAGGGTTACGCAGTATAAGAGACCGCCGTGAGACGGGAACTACTGGCAACTCCAATGCCCGTTCAGTCTCTATCTTCTCAGTCCGCGGGAGCGGTTGATCACGTAGCAACTGTTCATACACATGAGGCGCAGTTATCAATGGATCGATTTCGATATTAATAATATTTTCGATCTTTTTCATTTTTTGTAAGAGATCCAGCACCTCTCCTGCATCGTACGTCTCTATAGTAAAACGCAACTGGACATCCTTATAAACAGCCTCAGCGTGGATAGAAACAAGAGAGCATTGATGATGGCGCAGTTGCTTACTTATGTCAAGTATAAGTCCGCGGCGATCCCATCCAGCGGCAGAGAAACCGACGCGAAATGTGGGCAACTGGTGCCATGTTAAAGGATAAAGCGGCGCTCTCTGCTTATGATGGCGGTCAGTAAGACGAGGGCAATGAGCGCTATGAATAACTAGTATCTTCTCCCTTCGGGAAACATGGCCTACTATATTGCCATCACGCGGATAAGTCGGCTGACAGACATTGCAGAAGCTCTTTGGCAGATAATAGATGTGTTCATCGGCGGCTAGAGGATCGAGTCGCACAACCCACTTTGGGCCGTCCCCAACCACCTGTTCATTCCGCTCTTTGATCTGCTGCATAATCTGTTCAGCAGCCCAATCAGGAGTATAACGCCGATCGGCTTTCTCATCAAATTGTTTCAGGTATGCGCTTACTGTACCCAGGTGGTGTCGTTTCACAAAATCATATACTTCTTGTGATAATTCATCTTCAGTCAAACGATAACGATAATATTCTAGCTTTTGACGTAACAACCTGTAGCCATTATGCTCGTAGAAGCGCTGTTTCTGGATAGCATTGAGCGCGCGTGAGGTAGTGACATATTTGCGTTCTACCCAATACTCGTGTGCCTGGGGAGTATTTGAAGTTTTGATATCGACAATATCATCAGTGTGCAGTTTGCGGAATAAAGGCACCTCGCGGTCATTGACGAAACCAGATACATATCCTGTGAGGTTTTCATCATAGGCATAAGCAAAATCGAGCACAGTAGCTCCCTTAGGCATAGGAAAAGGGCGCAATCTTTTATCGTATACAACAATAGGAGCATCAATAGATACATTTGCTACCTCTTGAGCCCGACCTTGCTTGAGAGATTCTGTAATACTTGTATATATGTTCCCATTCTGGCCGTTCAAGACCTCTTTCAGTGAGGAGTTCTCGCTTTCTTGTAAAGGACCTGCTGTATATAATTGATAACAGTTAGGATAGAGGCACCCATAACGCGTGACCGCATTCATAACAAACGTTGCTACTTGTAATTGAGCTATATAAGTATTTTGTGAAAGCCAGGGTAAGTTATAGAGATATGGCTTTTGCTCTAAAATCAAACCAATGGAGAGATAGCTGCTTCCATTTAGCTTTGGATGCGCAATATGCTCTGTCAACTGATCTGAATATCCAAGTTGATTTAATGCTCCAAATATGCTATAGCAATCCTTCACCAATGGCACAATAACGTCAAATATCACAAGGTCAAATCCAGTAAGCTGATTTTTTTGCGACGTAGCTGTCGTCTGTTTTGCCTGTTGCCGTCGTGAAAAGCCTTCAACGCCACAGGGTGAATAGGTCACACTGACAGGTATTTGTGCTGTCTGTTGAAGAACTTTAGCCGCAGCATGACAAAACTCCTCTAGTTTCTCTTTGTCTCGTTGCAGTATTTTTTGAAGCTCGTCCTTGATACTTACGTATTGAACAGGATCACGCAATTGTAAATTAAGATCTTCTACTTCGCGCTTGAAGAGCCAGAGATTGAACTTCTTTGTGATATGTATCAGTGTTGTGCCTATAGACTCGATACGTGATAATTCGCGCTGGTTGAAAGGTCGCCTATTCTTGCGTTGAGATAGCCCTTTCAAAGAGACGTAGTAAGCTGCGACTGCGACCAGTAATGCGCCTAGATCATCACAGGGCTGAGAGAGCAACGTTAAAAGGTCCTCATCTTCTATACAGTCGATATAGCGCCGCGCATTGTGCATATGCGCAATGAACTGCCTTCTCTCATCAGCCGCTATGTTGCGCAGCTCTTTCTCTTCATGAAAGAGGAGCCCACCCGCGACTACTACCTGCCAGGGCAGTCCCCATTCGCGCAAAAGGCTGAAGGTTCCCTGTCTATCATAAAGCATGCCTGCTATATAGTGAGGTCCTTTTGTCTTAAGTACTAACTCCTCCAAGTACGTTTGCCACTCCGCTGGTATCGGAGTCGGGGTAGGTTTCCAGGGGGCCAGATCAGTGTTGATATCCTCTTGAGTCATGAAAGCATCCTTCTTCCTATTGGAAGTTGCAAGGCTTTATTACTACGAACAATTCTCTATGTGTAGCTTAATATCTTATAGAGGTGGTTGTCAAGCAGTTATTTCATATGATTTCTTACTAAACTTTCCAAAAACTCTTGCCGACTTGTCATTGACTCCCGATTTTTGATCTCTGTGGCAGCAACTTCGTCTTACTATTAAACACGCTGTCGAACGATGTTTTTTTCGTAAAACAATGCGCAGAAATCACCTGAATTAGTAAATCAATAAATCCTAATCAAAATATCTATCTGAAAAACACTTGATTCTTACGAAAAAACATAGTATCATATCTATACAAATTTCCTTTAAGTAGCTTTTCCAGCTCCGCGATGAGGTGAGACATGAACGACAGAATGACCTTCTCTTCCACGTACCCGTCGTCTCATGATGTAGAGTCAACCCTGGTAGCCTACGATCCTTACGTTGTCAGCCTGATGAGAAACAGTTCCTTCACTCACCTATCGTTCATGGATCGCGATGATCTTACGCAGCTCGTTCGTATCAAAATGATGCAAGCTCTGCAGAAACGGAGCATTCGCAATCTTAGCAAGTACTTGAAATCCATCGCCCATAATGAATATGTCAGTTTTATCCGGCGGCAGAAACCTACTGTCTCTCTGTTTGCCAGTGATGAGGAAGAGCGCGAGGATGAGCCAGTATCGACGAAAGAGGGCTTCCGCGATCCACAGGTCGAGTATGCGGCAACCACCAGCTACAATGAGCGCCTGGAGACAATTGTACGCACGATTATGGCTTTGCCAAAGGTTCAGATGAGGGTCGCAGTCTGCTTTATACGCGATCGCATGGACGATCCTCTGTCGCTCATTGATGCTTTTAGACAACACAATCTGGATATATCCATGCTCCAATGGCCGACCGATCCAAAGGAGAAGCAGTGCCTGCAAGCTTCCTATACGCCTGTACGCAAGAAATTAGCACAGGCTCTGGGTATCGACCTGGCGCTGTTCAAAGGCAGAGGTGCCGCTAGAATATCCTGCGTATGACCACTACACGATCAGGTATTCCGTCTATAGTAGTATGTGTTTATTCAGGACTCCTCAGCGCCTGCGGCGCTTCGCAAGGGGTCTGGTGTGGATGTCAGGCCGCCGCCCTGACATCCACACCTTTAAAAACTTCCCTGTCCGTTTTGCTGTTGCAGTCGCCATTGTTCCTGGGCCTTTTCCAATGGTAGCAGTTCGTGCTCGATCTGCATAATCTGGTCCTGCAACTGCTTCCTCTGTTGATAGGGATTGAAGAGCTGGGCACCCTCGATCATTCTGCCGACGCTGTGAACAAGTCCGCGCTGGACGAACGAGTCGAACTCGAAGTAGTTTGAGCGTGTCCCGCTTATCTGGTTGTTTAACTCTCGCAACTGCATCCTCAATTCTTTGAGCTGCAGGCGCAGTTGCGCAATCTGATTCCTGTACGGGCTCCTCTGCCAACGCGCGTCAGGACGGCGGAGAGCCTGCTGCATCGCTGGCTTGCGTGCCCTCATGGGCGCTGGAAGTTGCGGCTTAATGCCACCGGACACCTGTATCCCCACAGTGTTTACAGAAACGATCTCCATCCTCTGCGCGTGCGCCACAGCTTGAGCAAATCATAATGTATTCTCCTTATTCTTCAGTTCCAGCACTGATCATTATCTTTTTTCCTGGCCTTATTAATAGGTGGCTGGCAATATTATTTTATAGATGTCACCCTTATAGATCCATATCCTTTCGGGCGACATCTATAGCGTAGCACGAAAGTATGAGCTATTCATCTTGAAGTTGTCATGATTTGCTCAAATTCGCGAAGGAGAGAAGAGAAACCTCCCTTCCAGTACTCCTATCTTCCTACATCTGCGTTACGAAGTCAGGGCTGATGCGTCACGATAATCAGTGAAAGATATTACAAGCATGCTTGAGGAGAAAAGATATATGCAAGAAGAGACGAATATCCCTCAAATGGTTGACGAGGTCCGATCTGGAAAACTGCCACGCAGACAACTCATCAAAACACTTACGGCTATGGGCATCTCTACCGCTGGTGTAAGTGCTGTGGTCGCTACTGCTTCTGATACTTCCGCCGCGAAATCAGCTCCGAAAGTGAACGTGACTGAGGATGCAACATCGCATCTGCAAATGCATGATCAACACCTTACAGCTCAGACCCAGGGTAATACGGGCGCACTGCACAGTGACTATGCCGATAACGCTGTGGTAGAGGATAGCATGTATGCTGTACCTTTCGTTGGTCGCGCCGCTATCATCGCACGCAAAACTCTGGGACTCGCGGCGACGACAGATGCGAAGATTACCGTTACCAATCGCATTGCTATCGGGAACCAGGTTACGGTCGAATGGATTGCGACTGGTATACACTCCGGCGACCTGCCCGGATTGCCCGCTACAGGCCGTTCCTATACACTACGAGGAGTGACGGTGGTCATTCGCGAAGGCGGGAAGATTGTTCGCGAGGCGCTCTACTACGATGCGGCGGACCTCTACAGCCAACTAAGTTAGACGTAGTGAAATTTATTAGATGTATATAACCTGGATGGTTACTAGCAGAGAAGGTATACTTTTTACGTCGTAAAGGAGCATGTTATATGTCTGGTGACACTGGCATCGAGCTAGTAATCGAGGGGTTATCATTCCCAACCAGTCTGACTTTCGATAAAGAGGGCACCATTTACGTGGCTGAGTCTGGACTTCCTTTTGGTGGTGCAGCTCCTGGTGGTCGTGTATGGCGCATCAATGCCGACGGTACGCGAACTCTCATTGCAGAGCGCCTGCGCCAACCGGTGAACGGCCTCGTCTTCCACGATGGTGGCCTGTACGTCTCCGAAGGTGGTCATCCCAGCCGTATCAGTCGACTTGAGCTGGACGGACAACAGACCGTTCTCGTTGACAATCTGCCAGGTCCAGGTAACTACCACACCAATACTGTTGCCTTTGGCCCTGAAGGCAAGATGTATTTCAGCCAGGGCGCAATGACCAATACCGGTGTTGTCGGACTCGATGCCTATGAGATGGGCTGGCTGCGCCGTCTTCCCCACGCACACGATATTCCTGGTTACGATATTGTATTGACGGGAGTCAACCTGGAGACCCCGAATCCGCTCGTGGAGGAGCCAGGTGCGCGCGCGTTCACCGGTGCCTTCTCTTCGTTTGGTACAACGACCGAGGCGGGACAGCGTATCCCCGGACGGGTTCCTTGCACGGCGGCGGTTATGCGCTGCAACCCTGATGGGAGCGAGCTGGAGCTGGTCGCGTGGGGTATCCGCAATGCTTTTGCTATTGGTTTCTTGTCTGATGGCCGGCTCCTGGCCGTTGATCAGGGTGCAGACGATCGCGGCTCACGTCCCGTTGGCAATGTGCCTGATCTACTCTTAGAGGTACAGCAGGATGCGTGGTACGGTTGGCCCGATTTTATCGGCGGTATACCAATTACGGATCACAGGTTCCTCCCAACCCGTGGAGCAGCGCCGAACTTTCTGTTGGCGAATCACGATGAGCTTCCTTCCCCCGAGAAACCGCTGTTGGAGTTCCCGCCACATGTCGCGGCTGTGAAATTCAATGTTGCACCTGCTACCGTCGGCAGAAACGCCGGACAGATCTACATCGCGCTCTTTGGCGACGAAGCGCCAATGTGTCTGCCCGCCGGTGGCCCGCGTGTGGGCCGTAGCATAGGTCGCATCGATCCACGCGACTGGAGCCTGCACGAATTTCTGCCCGACGTGCTCAATCGCCCGATTGATGTTCGCTTCAGCCCTACCAACGGGGCGCTCTACGTCCTCGACTTTGGCTACTTCGAGATGCTCGAGAGTGGCGGTCTCGATGCCGAACCGAGGAGCGGGAAGGTGTGGCGCGTGACCGGCCTTTAGAAACTTTCCTGTCCGTTTTGCTGCTGAGCCCTCGCAGGAGATGCGAGCGGGCAGGATCGCAGGCGGCGAAGAGGCCAAACGCGCCATCGACGTGCAGCCATGCTCCGTACATCTTGCATAGCGCGGCAAGCGCCTCCAGGTCGTCGAAGTCACCAGTGTTCACCTCCCCGCGCTCGTCGTAGCGAGCGCGGGCGCACCATTCAGTGCAGCCAGGCGCGCGGCGAGCGCCTGGGGGTCGACGGCCATCCTGCCTGGAAGATGGGGCAGATACTCCACCACCTGGCACCCCATGCCCAGACTTTTACGGCTCCTGGTTCAGGAAAGCGTTGACGACCTGCATGAAGGCAGGGAATTTGCTGCGGTGAATGTTGTGGGCCGCACCAGCAATCTCGACGGCACGGCTGTGCGCTGGCAGGTAGCGTTTCGCCCGCTCCCAGGCGACATCATTCAGCGTTGTACTCTGGGCCGCATCGGCGCGCATCAGGAGCGTGGGCGCGCCGATATTCGCGAGCTGAGGAAGCAGTTCGCCCGTCTGGCCCCCCTCGGAGAAGACGCTTAGCACGGCCTCACGCGTCACTTTTTGTAAAGCGTCGATCTTGCCCTCGATATCAGCCTCGGCCCAGCCGGGATTGCTGGCCGTGATTTCTGGGCGCAATTCGTTGGCAGGTCGCCCTATATCTCTGGTATACGCGACAGTATCTTCTTCGGAACGGCTGCGACCGATGGCGTGGGCCGGGTCCTCAAGGATCACACGCGCAAGATTCGGCACAGTCTGCTGAGATCCGACACCGGCTGCCAGCACGATGGCCGTTGCACCACCCCAGGAATGTCCGATCACGACGGGCCGTTCCAGCGCCAGGGCGTTAATAAACGCGAGCGCGTCATCGGCGGTATGGCGCAGGCTATAGGACCCGCGCGCGGGTTTTATACTATCACCGTGGCCGCGCATATCGAGGGCATAGACCCGATAGCGATCCGCCAGCGCTGGTCCCACGCGCACCCAGCTCAGAGCGGAACTCGTGATGCCGTGCAGCAACAGGATTGAAGGTCGCCCAGTGTGCTCGGCTCCCCAGCTCAGATAATGGAAGCGACCTGCGGGTAAGTCGATCATGTGAGATCGAGCAGTTGTATCAATATTATCGGTCATGCGTCTCTCCTTTACTGCGAAGTATACAATCCTTATTATGCCATATTATGCTCCCTGTAATTGTTCAGTAGGGATGGGGCTGGCCCCCATCCGATTCCCCAGAACTGTTCAGTAGGGATGGGGCTGGCCCCCATCCGATTCCCCAGAACACTGCTCCCAAGCCTGATCGCGCTTGCTGAGCCGGATGGGGGCCAGCCCCATCCCTACTAGATGGTGGAGACCTGAACAGTTACATGCTCCCTTAGCATACGTACTAAGCTTCATTGGGTTTATACCTCGAAGGGTTGTAAATCGACCTCTCGATTGTGGTTTGCTTCCACAATCGAGAGGTCGATTTACCTTGCTGCTCAGAGTCAAACGAGACCATACATGGGAGTATCAGTGCTCCCACTGCTTACATCTCACCGGATTGCGCTTTCATGAGCCTTGCTATCAACCACACCGATAGCTTGTTGGATATATTCAACGAGCAGGCGATAGGCACTTTGATCGGAACGTCCGAGCTCAGTTAACTGATCGACCATTTGATCGATATCGCTGAGTGTGATGCCCTTGCTCTGAGGCCCTTTGATAGTAGTAACGGCGCTATCCACCTGCTTTGATAGTGTGCGGAACTCTTGCAGGGTCTCACGCTCCTGAGCCGTAAGTCTCTCCTTTGGCAGGCGATAGACAAGAATATCGAGTACATCGATGATCTGTCCAAGCTGCTTCCCGTAACTCCCCGCCTGGCTTAACACATGATTTTCAACTTCTACGTCGTCAGTATTGTAGGTGATAAAAAATTGCGGATTGAAGAACCGCTGCCAGTTCGTCCAGGGACTGTAGTACTTGAGTATGTCATAATACTTAAACATATCCGGGAAAAGCGATCCATTTTGTTGTTGACTCATCATGTATTCCTTTAGCTTTTACAAAGTCCTTTTTCGAGTCGATCGTGAGGACATTTTTCATGCCCGCGCCAGTAGTATGCGCATTCCCTACGTAAACGGGCCAGTGAAATATTTTTGGGGGACTGTGACAGGAATGGAAATCGAAGGGAGCAGAGGTGGCGGCAGGGCGATGGTTGTCGCCCTGCACTTCTTTCTGCCTTTAATCTGGACTCAGATCAGGTAATTAGAATGCGCTAAACAGATTACACGTTTGCTGCCGTCAGAGCGGTCTTGTTTTCTTCGTTACGAGCGAGAAATGCATCCCTCCTCGCCAGAAACGCGTGCAGATCTTCTGGCTCATCAAAGATAGTTCGATGTTTTCTGCTCCGCTCATCCACATAGACCAGGACAGGCTGTGCCGGACCAGGCAGGCGAGAGAGAGCAGTATAGATCTTCTCTATGCGCTCGTTTGATACGTCAAAATGGGCAGCGCCTTTGACATGATCGAAGATGTAGAGGTTGTAAGGGATTACCTTATTCCGATAACAGGACATCATTAACCGGCTCATAGTCTCCGCATCGTCATTGACTCCATGAAGAATAACGCTCTGATTGAATACGGGAACGCACGCTGAAAGGAGGCGACGGACCGCCGCAATAACGTCGGGATGATTGATATCGTCGGGATGATTCATGTGAGCATGATACCAGAAGCGATCGTCCGAGCGTAGAAAATCGATAAGTTCATCATCGATACGCGCAGGATGGGTAGAGAGAGCGCGGCTGTCGATGCGGATAGCCTCTACATGAGGGATTGTCGTAATTTTTTTCAGGAATGGTATCAGCCTTCTATTGGGAACCGCTAGTGGATCGCCGCCAGAAAGCACAACGTCTTTGATCTCTGGATGTGCTGCGAGGTATGCAAGTGCTTTATCGAACTGCATTTCTGAGATAGCATGTTCAGGAAAGCCAACAAATGATTTACGAAAACAGAAACGGCAATAGACCAGGCATTGATGCGTAAGCATTATGAGCAAGCGGTTATCGTATGTTTGCAGTGTTGCCTCTTCTGGCCGGATATTCTCCTCATGCGTCGGATCAGAACTGTAGCCATCTACATCTAGCAGTTCGCGCATATCGGGCACGAATTGTTGCAGAGCTGCTGCTGAGTAGGTCCCTTCCTCAACACGGCGTACCAGGAACGGTGTGAGGGCAAACGGATACTCTTTAGCAACCATCTCTATTTCTTCTGCTGGTTTCCCAACAGCGTTAGCTAACACTGTAAAGGTTTTGGATACCATAATTACTCCTACAACAATAAATAATCGCCTCATAAAAATGAGGCTTTGGTAATTGATAAAGGTGGGCGATTTTTTTGAATTGCTGGTGCTCTTTATCTGAATAACAACAATATGTCCTTAGTCTTCAGTTGCTCCCAACTCCTTGAGCATCTCTTTTTGCGCTTGCGTTAATCCCTTTACACCAGTGATATTCATGCCCTCGTAAGGCTTAGAACTGCTTAGTGTTTGCAGACAATCACCAGTTTGTACATCCCAGAGTTTGATAGTTCCATCGTGGCTACCGCTTGCCACTACTTGCCTGCCGTCAAGGGTGCTACAGGCGACCGATTGGACCCAACTGCTGTGGCCCTCCAACGTTTTCAGGCATGTTCCGGCTTTCACCTCCCATAGACGTACTGTTTGATCTTCACTCCCACTTGCCAGAAATTGTCCATCGGGAGTGAACACGATCGACCACACCCAGTCACTGTGGCCTTCCAGGGACTTTATACATCTTCCACTTCCTACATCCCACAAACATATTGTTCTATCTTTACTTCCACTGGCCAGGTAGGCTCCATCAGGGCTAAATACCACCGAGTAGATGCGGTCACGGTGTCCTCGCAACACACTCAGGCACGTTCCGGTTTTCACCTCCCATAGACGTACTGTTTGATCTTCACTCCCACTGGCGAGTAGACGACCGTCGGGACTGAACGCCACCGAGCGGACCCAGCTTGTATGACCCTCCATCGCATTCAGCGCCTTCCCACTCTTGACTTCCCATAAGCGAATAGCCTGATCGTTCCCACCACTGGCAAGTAGCCGACCGTTGGGGCTGAAGGCGACGGACCAGACCCAGTTGCTGTGTCCTTCTAACGTTTTCAATAGCTTTCCGCTCGCCACTTCCAATAGGCGCACAGTCTGATCGTCACTCCCACTCGCCAGTAAACGCCCATCGGGGCTAAATGCTATCGAATAACGCCAGGTGCCATCCTCTGGGAATGTCTTCAAGAGAGCACCCGTGCGTACCCCCCATAAACGTACCGCCTGATCGTCACTCCCACTGGCCAGCCTTTGTCCATCCGGGCTAAATGCTATCGAGTAAATGCGATTGCTATATCCCTTCAAAGTCGTCAGGCTTTCCCAGTTTTTTGTCTCCCAGAGATTGATCGCCTGATCGGCGCTTCCACTTACCAGCACCTGTTTATTGGAGCTAAATGCTACGGAGTAGATCCTACTCCGTGGTCCCTGTAACGTCCTCAAGCAGTCCCAGTGTGTTGTGTCCCATATGCGTATCGTACGATCTTCACTACCACTGGCAAGCAGTTGTCCATCCGGGCTAAATACTACCGATTGCACCCAGCCTGTGTGTCCCAGTAAGACGCGGATGCATGTTCCTGTGTCAACATGCCACACACGGATCGTATGATCTCCGCCACCGCTGGCAAGCAGTTGTCCATCCGGGCTAAATACTACCGATTGCACCCAGCCTTTATGCTCATGGAAGATCTGGAAGCATTCGCCACTGGCAACACTCCAGATACGCACAGTCTTGTCCTCGCCAGCTGTTGCCAGCAACTTTCCATCGGGACTGAAAGCAACGCTATAGATTTTATTTGTATGTCCTGAGAAGGTCGCGACATGCATTGCATTATTGACATCCCAGATCTGCACAGTACAATCTTCGCTACCGGTCGCGAGAAATTTTTCATCAGGACTGAAAGCAACCGCCTGAACCCAGCCGCTATGCCCTTCCAGCGTGTGCAAATGGTGTCCTGTCTCGACATCCCAGAGGCGAACTGTATGATCGTCGCTTCCACTTGCCAATGTATGTCCATTGGGACTAAAAGCCACTGCCCCAACCCAATCGGTATGGCCTTTATAAGTCATATATGGAGTTCCACCGGGAGACTGCCAGAGCCTGATCTCGCCATTCGCCGTTCCAGCCGCAATCAAGCTACTATCAGGACTGACGGCAACAGAGAGGATGCCACCGAATGTATTTGTAAAGGTTGAACGGGAGAGATCGGCATAGGCGAAATTCATTTTATGGAGACGCTTCCCCTGGAGATACGCCTGCCATACCATAAGATTGGAAAAGTCGTATTCGCGCGGCTCTGGTCGCTCGGGAAGCATCTCTTGCAAACGAATAAGAAGATTCAATACATTGCCTGCAACATAGTTAGGCGTCTGGGCTCGCATCTCTTGCTGAATGGCAATCAAGCGGCGCAACTTTCGATCCGTCTCCGGGTAACCGAGCGTGGTGAAAAGACGTTCAGCTAAAGGGCCAAGGATGAGGCGAAACTGGCTATTTCTGATATAGTCTTTCGCCTGTGCTCGTATCAGGGCATGGCTCGTTAGTATTCCGGCGTGCTCGCTCTCGATGGCCTGGAAGGCATCCTCGATAATCCTTTCGGTGATGTATTCTGAGATGACAGGAATGAGCGAGAAGTAGCCCCGGGTGTTCTCGATCATAGAACGCCTGCGCATCGAGTCCAGCGCTTCCTGGAGCGCTCGCATTGAGATGGAAGGCACGATATGCTCGCGCAAATCACTCAAACTTATCGGCTCACGTTCGATCGCCAGCCAGTAGATCACCTTGCGCTCCTGTTCGGAGAGACGAAGAAATTGCTGATCGAGCAGATCGTGAATATCGCCAAAGACCGCTTCACCATCCTCCAAGAACAGGCCGATATCACCACCAAACAGCTCGCGAATAGAGGCAGAAACGAGCTTCAATGCCATAGGATTACCAGCATAGAGCCTGACAAGCCGCTCCCAGGCATCGTGCGTTCCAAAGATATCTTCCTCTTCGAGGATCTTTTGTAGTTCTACTAGCTCCATTCCCAGCAGATGCATAGTACGGACAAAGAGCGCCTTGCCTTCCTGGCGCAGAATCTCCTTTGGCTTTTCCCTCGCTGTGAGTAAGATACTACTACGATGCTCGCTCTCTCCTGCACGCAGGAGCAGCTTTCCGTATCCTTCGTATCCCTCACGATAAGCACCAGCACGACTACCACTTTGCAGGACTGACTCAAAATTGTCGAGAACAAGCAGGCAACGATGCTCACGCAGATACCTGATCAATAAAAGGATCTGTTCATCTTCAGTTCTAGGGAGGTCCGTAGACTCCTGGTTGGAGAAGAAGAAGATACAATTTTCCAGGATGCTTTTTAAAGGCTGAGCGCTCTGTAACGAGCGCCAGAAAATATACTCGAAGGCGTCGCTTATCTGCGCCGCCAGCATCGTAGCAAGTGCAGTTTTCCCAGTGCCACCCATGCCCTGTATCAATACCATACGGCAACCATCACCCATAATCCATTGTTCCAGTTCATCGAGTTTGTCCTGGCGACCGTAAAAAGTGCGTATATCAGGAGCTTCGCCCCAATCGGCCCTGGGATGCGCGGTGTGTGTCTTGCTCCCGCTCATATATACCAATGATCCATTTAGCGGAGAGGAAGATATATCAGAAGAATACCCGGCAGCTGCAAAAAAATCGTTCCGCGTTTTCTGGTCTAAGTTCAGTGCGTTAGCCAGGAACTTAACGGCATCCTCCGAAGGCGCCTCACGTTCTCCGCGCGTCAACAAGCTGATGTAACCTGCCGATAAACCAGTACGAAGGGCAAGGTCTTTTTTGCTGATCTGTTGTGCCTCGCGTAGTGACTCGAGTAGCTCATGAAACTTCTTCATGCCTGCTCCATCATATTTACTGGTTTTCTCGCAAGAGTTACCAGGAGGTTTACTTAACTTTTTTAGTATATCACACTCCAAAATATTTTACTAGTAAATAGAGAGGAGTTTTTTTTGTTGCGCCACGAAATAGATACCTCATTCTGCCCTCAAATTATGTAAGTCAAGAGAACCTTCAGACATAAAATGGCCAAAAAGAGCGCTGAGGTCAGAAATAGCACTGCAAATCGAAGCAGTCAGCGATACGCTCGCATATATATACACTTATATACTGAACATACATATTTTCTGGCTATAAGGGAAAACAGAAGTTTTTTGCCTTGTAAACCGAGAAATTTTCTGGTAAACTTCTTACTAGAAACTGTTTACCAGTAAAGCATTGGCAATTTCAGTAAATCTAGCTACCGGTGCAGCTGGAGACAAAGGAGGATTGAGTTCAATTCTTCAGCTAATGATCCTTCTTCCATCTGACGCAGTCAACAGCAATCTCCCTGCCAGGATTGCTTGTCTTTGGAACTTTTGACGTACAACCAGGACCCCCCTGGTGCCTGTAAGTAGTATTGCTCCATGCTGAGAGTCAATCATAGATAGCCGTCATACGTACAAAAAGATTTCCAGACATACCTACATAATGACATGCGAGGAGGACATTTTATGTCAGCTTCAGATGCAGGATCTCATAGTAATGAGGCCCAGATCGCCCTTATCCTGGAAAACATGGATAAGTATATTCGTGACCTGGCGTACAGAAACGTTCCCCGTAATATCGTACCCGAAGCGATGCTGGACCTGGCGACTGCAGACCTTGCTCAGGATGTACGTATCAAGCTCTGGCAAGCGCTACAGAGAGAAAACATTACGAACTTAAAGGCATATATCAGGCGTATTGTTCATACTCAGGCTGTAGATATAGTACGAAAATACAAACACTTCTGCGCTCTTCCACCTGGCGAATATCGCGATTTGCAGCAGCATACTATCATGATAACACCAGGTGAGGAGATGAAAGATCCAGCTGTTGTGTTTGAGGAGTTGGAAGCAGTAAATAACAGGGCCGTCGCAATTCTGGACCAGGTGCTTGCGTTGCCGCAGCATCAGCGGCAACCTGTGCTGTACTTATTCTATGACCAGGCCGTCGATATGCTTCCGCTTATGCGGGTCTTTCTGGACAGGGGTCTGGAGATCACAGACGTAGCATCCCCTCCTCAAGATAAAAACGTATTGAACAGCTACCGGTCTTCGCTCTCGATCGCGCGGAAGAAGTTACGCAATAAGAAGTGCGGCCAGGATTGATGCACTGCAAGGTCATAGACGCTCCTGTACATTTCATCTTAGCAAGTCACATTCTCTCGCCTGTCCTTGCGCCCCGGACAGGCTCCATAACGCCTGGATAGCTCCGTTATGTAGTTAATAAGTAGAAAGGAAAGGTGATATAGTAGAGGCAAAGTAACAGGCACCGAAGGAGCTCTTTTTATGACCGCGACATCCATCATTGCGCGACCGGTCACAACGTCCGACGAACTTATGTTTCAGCTTCAACTGGCGGACCAGGCATTCTCAGCCGAACCATCGGAGAATGGAGCCCAACGCTGGGGACAATTCATTACTACTTCACCGGAATATCGGCCCGAAGAGATCAGAGGAGCCTTCCGCGCCAGCGAACAGGCAGGTGGCTATATTATTTATGAGCGCAAACTGCGTATGGGCGCGGCACAACTCACGACCGGCTGTATCAGCGCGGTGGTAACGCATCCACATTACCGGCACCTGGGAGTCGCCAGGGCTATGATGCAGGATGCTATCAACTATGCACAGACGCATAAGCACGCGCTCTTGCTACTAGATGGCATTCCCAAATTTTACTACCGCTTTGGCTATACTGATGTCTTCGACCTCTCTATCCAGGATATCAACCGTGCCGCAATCCTGGCACAACGCTCCAGCACCTATAGCGTACGACCCGCCACGGTGGACGATGCGCAAGCCATACTGGCCCTGTACGAACGCCAGTATAGCCCCTATAGCGGCAGCTTCACGCGTTCGCTGGAGCGACAGGTGCACCTGCTCAGGTATCGCACGGCGCAGAATCCGCCTTTCCTGGCGCTCGATGCAGCAGGTCAGCCACAGGGCTATCTTATACTCTCGCACGGAGAGATACACCCACAGGCGCTGGAGATGGCGGCAGACAACTGGTCGGCGGCGATCGCGTTATTGCAGCACCACGCTCGCCTCGTCCAGGGTCCAGGCGCTCCCACGATGCTGCGCTATCGCCTGCCACCGACCGCGCCCGTGCTGCAATGGATGATCGATACCCTGGAGGTACCCGATACCACGATGTGGCGTCACCCTGCAGATGAATGGGGGATACTCAACCAGACCTTTCACCATCGCTATACCGGTTGGATGGCGCGTCTCAGCGATCTACCGACATTGATGCAAGAACTCCTTCCAGAGTGGCAGGCGCGCTGGCGGCGCGCGCTGGCTCACTGGTCGGGCGATATATCCTTGCTTATCGACGATGAGACATGCGCTCTCCACATCGATGGCAGCGAACTTCAATTGCAAGATCGACCGGCACCGTCTCCCTCTATCGTACGCCTCACTGCCCAGGCTTTTATGCAGCTCGTATTCGGCTATCGCTCCATTAACCAGCTTGTGGAGCAGGAAACACAGCCCCTTGCACCCGACTTACGATCCGCACTCGACATATTGTTTCCTACCGGCCACGCGTGGATTCCATCGTCCGATATGTTTTAAGCTTCTCGACAGCCTACAACGTTTTCTCAGAGGAAACGTAATATAAGATGAACAATATCTCAGGTTGTATATAGATGACAGCAAACGGGAGGCTTCTTATGAGCAAAAAGAATAGAGGCGTCAGACCTCTCAATGTGATAGTGGGAATAATCGGGGCTACTCTGGTGGGGAGCGCGCTCGTGCAACAACTGAACCGTCCGGCGAACGAGCGCACGTGGCATGGCAAGGTCGCTGGCATCCCCTACGACTTTCGCGCCCCAACGGTCGAAAAACTACGCGACACCTTCTGGAACAAAGATACCTCGCACGTACTGGTTCCCCAGGCATTCGGCATGGGTTGGACGATTAATTTCTACCCAATAGTCCATCCGCGGCCTGCAGAGTCTCTGCGCGAGCCCGACGCACCCTAAACGTAAGGGTTATTAGCTTCTACTATCGACGGGATGGTCTTACTGGCGAACGGGAGAGTAAACAGAACGCGCGTCCCCATGCCTGGTTCGCTTTGGGCGCGGATCGTGCCACCATGCGCGGTAATGATCGCTTTCACAATGGAGAGGCCCAGGCCGCTGCCACCGGTAGCGCCTGTACGTGAGCGATCGGCACGGTAGAAGCGCTCGAAGATGTAGGGCAGATCGGCGGCATCGATGCCCGTGCCGGTATCGCTCACCCACACCGTCAGACCGCGCTCATTGGGCTCGGCGCCGATCGTGATAGTTCCTCCAGCCGGCGTATGGCGGCGCGCATTGTCCAGCAGGTTAAGCAGTACCTGGGTAATACGATCACCGTCGGCCTGCACCAGGGGCAGCCATGGCGACATCTCGTTGCGCAGCGTAATACCGGCTTGATTGCACTCGAACTCGATGACCGCCACTGTTTCATTCACCAACTCGTACAGATTCAGGGGTGCGAAATCGAACTGCAGTCGTCCCGCCTCAAGCGAGGTCATTTGCTGCATATCGCTGACCAGGCGGCGCAGGCGCTGCACCTCGCGTCCGATCAACTGCGCCGTCTCCTGGCGCACCCTGGCGTTGGTGATCACATCATCGGCCAGCGCCTCGCTGAAGCCCTGCACTGCGGTCAGGGGCGTGAGCATGTCGTGCGCGATATTGGCGATCAGGTCGCGGCGCAACTGCTCCTGGCGCCGCAACTCGGTCACGTCGGCCTCGATCGTATCGGCCATCGCGTTGAAGGCAAGCGAGAGATGCTCTATCTCGTCCTGGGATGCCGGCGGCACCACGCGCTGTGCATAGTCACCACCCTGCATCTTCTCGGCGGCAACTAAAGAGAGCCACAACCAGCGCTATAGCGCCGCCCGCGATCAGAATAGCCACAGTCACATTGAACAGGAAGCCGTAAGGAGGCGAGCCCTTTGTATATTGCTCCGATTTGATCAGGAAGAATGCGCCGATGATCGCTCCGCCCGGTTGTCCATTATCGTGAACCGCCTCACAGGTATATATCAATGATTGATCTGGTGTACCACGTTGCGCATCGGAAGAGTTCTGCAAATGACCTATCGTTCCGCCGTGACCCTGGATGGCCTGCTGCAGACAATGATTGATGGCCGAAACATTATCATCCATTGTATCTATTATCCACGAGTGGTTCGGCAGGTGCGATTCTAAGTTGAGGTTGTTATCCACCACCATCTGTACAGTCTCTGAGTCGGGCCACGCCCCCAGTTGATGAACGTAGTCCCATTTCTCTCCAGCGGCATGGTATTCCAGGCCAGCCTGCTGCGCTCCCGTCTGCGCCTGACTCAGGAACTCGTCTTGCTGTTGATAAGCAAAGTAATATTGCACAGCCAGCGCAACAGCTATACTTAAAGTCAAGATAGCTCCCAGCGTCACTGCAAGGTAACTCAAAACTAGCTTCGTACGCAAACTGCGCAATGGAGGCACGACACGCCTCTTCATACCTGTTCCTCTGACATATTATGTATAACTCGCCTGATGTCGCTGACAATGCGTTGTAAGCAAAGAATGGTGTATTACTCTCCCTTATCTATTATATGCTACCGATTTCTACTGCACTTTACTTTATACGTCTGAGTATACAGGGCAAAGTTCAAAAAAAAGCAAGAAAAGTGTAAATTTATTGATTCGAATGCGGTGCGTGACGTAACTCTTCAGGTCTCCCCTCCCTGACTCCTCGTGGCTCCGCGCGCTCTGCGGCAAGGAGGCGGTCGCGTGCGTTACTTTCTTGTTGAAGCCATTTCGTCTTCTATTGTAACAGATCTACGGTCTGGTTGTGCATGGTATGCAGAAAGTAGTTAAATAAAAACTTAAAGTTATGGATATTGGCGAATCATGGATTTTTTGTTATGAAACATTGACAAATTATATCTTCTTACATTACAATAGAGAGCAACATCTGTTACCTGGAGCAACGGCGCGCTGTAAAGATGGCTGATACGATTACTATTTGGGAGCGCACAGATGAAGCTGATAACACAAACTTTACCAGCCACGAACCGGCTTTCCTTAAACGCGGTCGCCACGATCGCCGTGATCATCCCTACGCGTCCTCTCTTCTGCTCCTCTACCCATGCCCCCGGCTGCTGTTGTTGTTACCTCCACTAAGCCAGGTACTCACTTTTCACACTACTCAAGCCTGATAAAGCTCTCTGCCTGTCCTGTATGACATGCGGAAGTATCCTGTCAGGTTGACCATCTTTTATTACCTTCCTGAATATGCGAAGGCTTCTACCTGTTTTAGCTATAGAGGAAACAGCATTATGAGTACACATTATGCAGAACCGACGACTCTAGAGCATTCAGCCGGTCTCTACCTTAAAAAGGGTAAGCTGGACCTCGTTATACTCAAACTGATGGCGCAGAGACTGTATCTGACGCTGCATCAGTTGGACCAGCCAGCGAACACCCTTCAGCCGCTTCTCTACACCCTGGAGGAGCGTCATAAACGCGTACATCGCATCGCCCTTTACAGGCCAGGAGAGCTATTGGCGCCGCGACCGCTCTTATTTGTAGGCTTTATCAGCGGCAGGCGACGCCCCCCTGACCAGTCCGTTCTGAATGAGATTCATAAAATAGATCAGAAGCTTGTCGTCGAGCTCATGAATATCTCGGATATTTTGAGCTATTCTTCCCTGGAACTGCGCACCGGTCGCTGGTACAACCTGGTCATTTTTACTAACGAGACGACAAAAGACGAGCTCAAGAAGAACAGTACGCATACGTACGCTGCCTATCACCTCGCTCCTCAACATTACGAGTGGATACGGCTGCACAATGGCGTCATGCCGGGCGGATTGGCCCAGCAAGATATGCGATTGAAGAGCACAAAATATTATGTGTTCCCAGACACCCAACGAAGGCCAATCATGCACAGGCTAGAGTATTAACCGACAAACTCAGAAGGAGAAAAGATGCGCGTGCAAGCAGACGTACAGGATCTGACTATCATCGGCGGCGGCGTCATGGGCTTATTTACCGCCTATTACGCCTCGCAGTTCACCGGAAAGATCATCATTTTAGAGCAGTCAGTTATCGGGGATAAAAAGACGGCATCGTTCAGCTATACACGGTCGATCAGGAACGACTACCTCGATCCTCTCTACGCACGCCTGGCATATGAAGCGCGCACCCTGTGGCTGGATCTGCAACGCCAGGCCGACGAGCCCTTTCTGATCGAGTGCGGCTGCCTGAACATTGCTACAAAGAACGTCACGCCCGATCTTGAGGCGACGTACGCGGCACAAAGCTACAATACGCTCGCGGACCTGCATCTGCACCGACAGGCGTTCTCAGGTGCCGAACTGACAAAGAGATTTCCGCAGTTCACAGCCGATCTGGGACGGCTGGACAGCGAGGCCGGTCTGCTCTACGTTCCAGCGGTTACCCGAGCGCTCCTGGCCGAGTTGCGCGCCCGCGACGTTACGATCGTGGAGCAGGTAGATATCGCCACGATCACAGAGCACGATGGCGGCCTATCTATCGGCACCAGCAAGGGCGACTATCATACCAGAAAGCTCTTGATCACAGCGGGCCTGAAGACAAACGATGTGTTGTGCCAGCTCCCCGGCAACAGCGTGCAGTTTCCGCTCACGCCGGACCGCCCCAGCCAGTGCAAATATTTCATCCCACCAGTAGAAAAGTGGGAGCAGTTCACCTCGGATGTGCTACCAGTATTTGCGTATCTCGACGTGGGCATCTATGGTCACCCAATCTACGAAGGCAAGACGACCGGCGTGAAGATCGGCTATTACAATCCGCCCGATGTGAAGACGCTGAATACCCGTATCTCCGATGTACATAGTTTTGTGGATCAGTGTATGCCGGCCCTCAAGGACGCCAGGGCCGTCGATGTGCAGGACGTCGATCAGTGCTTCTACGACCTGGTGGGCGACGACAACTTTATTCTCGGCAACGTACCGAACTTCGCTAATATCTATGTGGGTGTGGGCTGGCGCGGAACCGGCTACAAGTATGCTCCGTGGGTAGGTAAAACGCTGATGCAACTGGCGCTACAGGGAGGAACGGTCTACGCCATCGATCGCTTCACTCCCCAACGCTTTGCATAGCTATAAGAATGGAGGACACAATGAGCGAGAGGACAGGCAGGGGTATTCTGGATAGATTGCGCAGCGACTTCGTTCTGGGCGCGGAAGGCTACGTTTTCGAGCTTGAGCGCAGGGGCTACATCAAGGCAGGCCCTTATGTGCCGGAGGTCGTGCTCGATTTTCCGGACGCCGTTAAAGAACTCCACCGCGAATTTCTGCGCGCGGGCAGCGAAGTTATGGTTGCCCTGACCTACTACGCCCATCGCGAAAAGCTCAAAGATGTGGGTCGAGAAAACGATCTGGAGCGCATGAACCGCCAGGCTGTGCGGCTCGCCAACGAGGTCGCCCGCGAAGGCGATGCGCTGGTAGCCGGGAACATCTGCAACACCTGGGCCTACGATCCACAGAACGCTCAGGCCAGCGCGCGCATCGTCCGGGCCATGTACGAAGAGCAACTGACCTGGGCAGTCGAGGAGGGGATCGATTTTGTGATATCCGAGACCAACGACTATCTCGGCGAGGCGTTGATCGGCCTGCAAGTAATCAAAGAGCTAAAACTGCCCGCCATGGTTACGCTGGCCTCCGTTCAGCCGGCCCAGACGCGCGACGGCTACGATTATGTCGAGGCGTGCAAGATTCTGGCCGATGCCGGTGCGGATATCGTCGGCCTGAACTGCGATCGCGGACCCGAGACGATGCTGCCCATTATCGAGAAGGTGCGCCGCTCCGTGAACTGCTACGTCGCCGCGCAGCCCGTGCCGTACAAGACGAACGCGCACGCGGCAACGTTCGAGTCGTTAAAGACAGCCAATGGAGCAACCGCCTTCCCGCTCGCTCTTGAACCATTCCTGCACAACCGTTTCGAAATGGCGGATTTTGCGCAACGTGCGCGAGCGCTCGGCGTCAACTACATCGGCATATGCTGCGGCGGCGCGCCACATTACGTCCGCGCCATCGCGGAGACGCTCGGTCGCATGGTTCCGGCGAGCAAGTACTCACCTGCTATGGAACTGCATCCCATGCTGGGTACGCAGGTAGACGATAAGGACAAAGCCTTTTTAACCGATTGGAAAGTTTCAATCCCTTCAAGCCGGGTCGAGGAAGGACAAGAACTCTAGCCGCCCCCGGTGGGAAAAGTATACGCTTGAAAACTTATCAAGTCAAGGGGAAATACACTAGCGATGGAAACGCACGGAGGCAGCAGTATGTTCACACCATCAACGCTTAAGTTCGCAAACTTTCTCTCGCCCGTCCTCTACGAAACCTACGCGTTCATCGCCAGCTACGTCGGAGAACGCGTGGGTCGGCCCGCGACGCTGCATGTCGGCCAGTCATTGGAAGAGTTCGCGTCGCAGCCGAGAAGCGTGGACGTTGGCTTTCTATGTGGGCTGCTCTACGTTCACGCGAAGCGGCGGCCCGATTGTCCATTTGAACTGCTGGTCGCCCCCGTCCTTCAGGGGCGGCGCTACCAGCAAAGGCCCATCTACTACTCCGATGTCGTCGTTCGCAGCGACAGCCCTTTCATAACGTTCGCCGACCTGCAAGGTTGCATCTGGGCCTACAACGAACGCGCCTCACATTCGGGCTATAACCTCGTCTATCACAGCCTGCTTGAGCACGGCAAATCCCTGGACTACTTCGGGGAGATGATAGCCACAGGCTCGCACCTGCGATCCTTACAGGTGGTCCTCGACGGCAAAGCGCACGCTACAGCGCTAGACTCGCACATGCTCGATACCTTGCTCCTACGGCAGCCGGAACTTGCGAAGAAGATACGCGTCATCGACATGTTCGGCCCTTCTACTATCCCGCCCATCGTCGTCGCCAGGAGGCTTGACGATGATCTCAAGCAGCGTATGCGGGCGGTCCTCATCTCCATGCACAAAGATCCTCGCTCCGCCAGAGAGTTACGTAAAGGATCGATCGAGCGCTTCGTCTCCATGTGCGACGCCGACTACGACGACTTACGGAGCATGTTTGCGCGGGTGCAACAGGACGCGTATCCTTTCGTTCAAGCAGAACACGCTCCCGGTTGAGCTTGCTTATCTTGACCAGGTGTTCTACAATCAAGTTTTCTATTTATTTTCATATAACTCATGGTTCGCTCATTTTCTGGACAGGTTAGTAAAAATAGATGCCATCCCGAATGTTGGCTCATATAATAGTTTGAGTGTAGTCCCCTGAAAGGCAATCTCTCAGGAGGATATACTGGTGAAAGCAGCGGGAGAGCCGAAGTTTTGGCTTGTGGCCTGTTCAACTACCTGAACAGTGACCTCCTGGAAGAGACG
>WNGD01002801.1_pt1 | contig 27193 bp, 25 predicted proteins | sample 5400671 | NCBI WGS metagenome assembly WNGD01 (sample SAMN13153369, study PRJNA577476) | soil metagenome | isolation source: 40 cm soil or saprolite under grassland replicate 2 | place: USA:California | collected 2016-06-15
TGGGCCGCAGTCGCCAAAGAGCTGTCTGACCCTGAGCGGCTGCTTGCTCTAGCCCAGCGGTACCTCGATCTGCGGGCGAAGGAGCTGCCGGCCGAGGCTGAGCAGATCTCAAGCCTCGGCCGTCGCCTGGCCGCCGCCAAACGCAAGCGCACCAACCTCGCCTTGGCCGCCGCTGCGACCGGACCCGAGGCTGTCGCCGACGCGCTAGCCGAGATCAACCGTGACATCGAGACCCTTGAGGAGATGGCGGAGCAGGCCCGCGCCTGGGCGCAGGCCAACGCGCAGCGCGCAGCGCTCGTCCGGGATCTGGAGGCGTTCGCCGCCACCGCTCGGGAGCGTCTCGACCACCCGCCCACCCCAGAGGAGATGCGCGAGGTCTTCGCCAAGCTCGACATCCGGGTTCAGGTCAGCCGCGAGGGCATCTACCAGCGGCGGCACTTCCGCCCATCACTATGGATCTCCGGCGCGCTCCGGGACCTCGAAGCACCCGAGGACTCGGTAAGGTCACTGAAGGGGTCGGGTGCGAGCCCGCTCCCTCACCAATTCCGACGAAGACCAGCAGGGAGCATCAAGTAGTGCCACCCCGGGAATCTCCATCGGTATCCGGGATAGCCGAGCCGGGATAGCCGAGTGGGGAGGGTCACCGAGGCGACCCTCCCCACCCCCCCAACTCGGCTGCCTTGCGTTGCCCTGAGCCAGCTCCGCTCAGTCAGCCCCCCGGTCCTCATGAGGAGCCGGCCCAAAGGGTATTCGCAGGGCACGCCCGGATGGTTCATCCTCGGGCGACGTTTTCTCCGAAGAATTTCTGCGGCGCGGCGCGGGCCTTCAGCTGAGCGCGCCGAGGGCCTTGCGGTAGCCGTCGGGGTCGCGCGGCTCGGTCGGGGCGTTGACCACCTCGTAGCGGACGATGCCCTGCTTGTCGATGATGAAGGTGCCGCGGACGGCGATGCCGCGCTCCTCGTTGAACACCCCGTAGGTCTTGGCGGTCGCGCCGTGCGGCCAGAAGTCGCTGAGGAGCGGGAAGGTATAGCCCTGCGACTCCGCGAAGGCCTTGAGCACATACGGCGAGTCCACCGAGACGCCGAGGGTGACGGTGTCGTCGTTGTTGAAGCTCGGCAGGTCGTCGCGCAGCTGGCACAGCTCGGCGGTGCAGATGCCCGAGAAGGCCAGCGGGTAGAAGACCAGCATGACGTTCTTGCGCTCCCGAAACTCCGACAACTGGCGGACCTGGCCGTCCTGGTCCTTGAGGGAGAAGTCAGGCGCCTCCTGGCCGACCTGGATGGGCATGGGCGGGTCCTTTCTCGATGCGCGAGTCCGGTCGTGATTGTGACGGTGATACCGCAGGGTACCGGTTGGAGCTTGCCTGGCCCAGCGACGGGCCCGGTGAGCAAAATCGGGGTATTGACTCGAAATGGCGTGTCTGGCAGAGTCCGCTGTACCGGCACGCAGGGGTGACGCCCACCAGTCGTGCTTGTCGTGCCGGCGAACGGAACGGAGGGCCGGGCGTGGTTGCGCCGGGCCTGTGCCAGGGCCTCAGCCAGGGGTCAGGGTGCGACACGCGGGGGCGGTCCGCGGGCTGTCCTGGCGGGCCGGGTCGCCCGTAGGGGCGGGCCGGAGGTGCCGTTCGGGGGGTTGAAGGCCCCGAGGAGCTCGCCGGCAGGCGCGGCCGGGACCTACTCGGGGCCTTTCTAGCGCCTTTTAGGTGCTTTTGACGGCTTCAGGCGCCCTGTTCGACGATGTTGAGGCTGCCGCCCGGACGGCCACGGGTGACCGCGAGGACCTCGGCCAGGATCGACAGGGCGATCTCGGGCGGCACCCGGGCGCCCAGGTCCAACCCGGTGGGGCTGTGCAGGCGGGAGAGGTCCAAGCCGTCCTGGCGCAGCTTGGCGACGAACCCCGGCGTGTGGCGCCGGCTGCCCATCACGCCCACGTAGCCGGCCTGGCCGCCCAGCACCTGGGTCAACGCCGGGAGCAGCGCCGGGTCGTCGTGGTCCACGAACACCACCGCGTCCGAAGGGCAGAGGCCCGCGACGGCGGCGTCGAAGGCGGCTGAACCGGGCGCCGCCGCGTCGACGGCGAGGCCGACGATCTCGCCGAGCTGCGCGAGCCCGTCGGCGACCGGGCCGGCGCCACCGACGACCAGGCGGGCCTGGCCGGCGAAGGCCTCCAGGAAGACCTCGACGACGCCTTCGCCGGGCTCGCCTTCGAAGCTGGTGTACTGGCGCAGGCCGGAGCGGGTCCCGGCGGCGAGCAGCCCACGGCCGTCCGCCCCCGCGCGGCGGTCCAGGCCGTTGCAGCCGATCGTCCCCGCGAGCAGCGCCCCGTCCCCCGCGAACAGCGCCCGGTTGCCGGGCTGCGAGGGCGGGTCGCCCTCGACCCGCACGGTGGTGCCCATGACCACCGGCCGCCCACCGCGCCGCGCGGCGGCGAGCGCGTCGAGTACGTCAGTCATGCGCCTCCTCCTGAATCCCGAGTTGCAATCCTGATTTGCTCATTCGCCGCTATGTGCCCCCTCGTCAGGCTACCTTGGCATAATGGCGGTCGCCGCCGTCCGCTGCCACCGCCTGAGGGCAGCGGTCCGGTGACGAGAGGAACGCGGTGGCCACTCCACACAAGCGCGACCAGCGCCAGCAGGCCAAAGCCAAAGCCAAAGCCGGGGCCGAGGCCGGGAGGGCTGGATCCGGGCGTCTGGAGCAGATCCGGGCGGAGCTGGCGGCGGCCCTGGACCCCGCGGACGTGAGCGCCGACCCGCTCGCGCTGGCGCTGTACCGGCGGGACGCCTCGATGATCGAGGGGTCGCTGGCGCTGGTGGCGCACCCCCGCAGCCGCGACCAGGTGGTCGCCTGCCTGCGGGTCGCGGCCCGGCACGGCCTGCCGGTGGTGCCGCGCGGGTCGGGGACGGGGCTTTCGGGCGGGGCGACCCCCAGCGGCGAGGCGCTGGTGGTGGTCACCACCAAACTGGACCGGGTGCTGGAGGTCCGGCCCGACGACCGGCTCGCCTGGGTGGAGCCGGGGATGATCAACCTGGACCTGTCGATGCGGCTGCGGCCGCTCGGGCTGCACTTCGCGCCTGACCCGTCGTCGCAGCAGGTCTCCAGCGTCGGCGGGAACGTCTCCACCAACGCGGGCGGGCCGCACTGCCTCGCCTACGGCGTCACCTCCGGGCACGTGCTGGCGGTGGAGGTGGCGCTGCCCGACGGCGAGCTGGTCCGCCTCGGCGCCGAAGGCCCGGAGGCGCCCGGCCTCGACCTGCGCGGCCTGGTGGTCGGCGCCGAGGGGACCGTCGGGATCGTCACCGCGATCTGCGTGCGGCTCACCCCCCTGCCCCCGGCGGTACGGACGCTGCTGCTGGACTTCGAGCAGGTCGCCGACGCGACCGCCACGGTCGCCGGGATCATCGCCGCAGGGGTGATCCCGGCGGCGCTGGAGCTGCTCGACCGCCGCATCCTGGAGGTGATCGAGCCGTATGCGCACGCCGGCTACCCCACCGACGCGGCGGCGGTGCTGCTGGCCGAGGTGGACGGGCTGCCCGGCGGCGTCGCGCACGAGGCAGCGCTGATCGAACGGGTCGCCCGCGACCACAACGTCCGCTCGGTGGTGCAGGCCCGTGACGAGCAGCACCGCGCGCGGCTGTGGAAGGGCCGCAAGAGCGCCGCCGGGGCGGTGTCGCTGATCGCGCCGCACTACTACCTGCACGACACGGTGGTGCCGCGCGGCAAGCTGACAGAAATCCTGACGAAGCTCTACGAGATCGTGGAGCGCCACGACCTGATCGTGGTCAACATGTTCCACGCCGGGGACGGCAACCTGCACCCGATGCTGCTGTTCGACCGCGACCAGCCGGGTGTGTTCGACCGCATCCTGGCCGCCTCCGAGGAGATCGTCACCGCCTGCGTCGAGGCCGGCGGGGTGCTGTCCGGCGAGCACGGCATCGGCCTGGAGAAACGCGACCTGATGCCGCTGCTGTTCGGGCCCGACGACCTGGCCGCGCAGGACTGCACCCGGGTCGCCTTCGACCCGGAGCGGCGCATGAACCCGGCCAAGGTGCTCCCGTCCGGGGCTCGCTGCGGCGAGTTCGCGATGGCGCGGGGCCTGGAGAACCTGCCGGAGGGATCGTGGATCTGACCGGAGCGCTGCCGGTGGTGGCGCCGCGCTCGGTGGAGGAGGTGGCCGGGGCGCTGGCGGAGGCCCGGACGACCGGGCGGCGGCTGCTGGTGGTCGGCGGGCGCACCCACCTCGACAAGGGCAACCCCAGCGCGGTCGACGCGGCACTGTCGGTGGGCGCCCTCGACCAGCTGGTCGACTGGCACCCGGAGGAGATGCTGGCGGTGGTCGGGGCGGGGATGCGGTGCGGGCACCTCGATCAGCTGCTAGCCGGGCATGGGCAGGAGTGGCCGGTGGACGCCCCGGCGCAGGCCACGGTCGGCGGGGTGATCGCGGCGGCGGCCTCCTCGCCGCGGCGGCTGCGGGTCGGGCCGGTGCGCGACTCGGTGCTGGAGGTCGAGCTGGTCAGCGGCGCGGGGCGCCAGATCCGCGCCGGGGGCCGGACCGTGAAGAACGTCAGCGGCTACGACCTGTGCCGGCTGCTGACCGGGTCGCTCGGCACGCTCGGGGTGCTGACGCAGGTCGCCCTGAAGCTGTGGCCCCGCCCGGCGGCGCGCCGCACCCTGAGGATCGCTGGCGGCGCCCTCGATCAGGAAGCGGATCGTGGGGAGGGCGTCGGCGTCCTGTTCGCCACCGCCCAGGCGCTGCTCGCCACCGTGCCGCGCCCGACCGCGCTGCTGGTCACGCCGGCCGGGATCGAGCTGCGGCTGGAGGGCTGGCCCGCCGACCTGGAGGAGCAGACCGCCCTGGCCATCCAGGTGGCCGGCGGCAGCGCCAACGCGGAGATCCACGACCAGGAACCGTTCCCGCTGGCGCGCCCGTGGGAGGCGGCACCGGTGGTGGCCGAGGTCGCGGTGGCGCCCTCGCGACTGCCGGCAGTGGTGGAGGCGGCGCGGGACGCCGGGGCGCTCGCCTGGGGGGCGCTCGCCGGGGTCGGGATCTGCTGGGTCGGGCTGCCCGCACCCGAAGGCGGGGCCGGCGTGGCCGGCGGTGGCGGCGGCGCGCTGGTGACGCTGCGCGAGCGGGTGGCGGCTCTCGGCGGGATCGCGCCGGTGGTCCGGGGGCCGGGCGGGCTTGCCGCCGCCGCACCCGCGCCAGCGGTCCACCGCCGCCTCAAGCAGGCCTTCGACCCGGACGGGATCCTCGCGCCCGGGCGTTTCTGGGGAGCGTCATGACCGAACAGCGGCAGGATCAGCAGGGCCACGGCCACGGTGGCGATGGTGGGCACGGGATGTTCGACCTCCCGGAGGGGTTCCGGTTCATCGGGCCGGAGGCTGGCGCGCAACCGGCGTGGCCGCTGCCCGAGCCGCCGGACCCGGCCGACATCGCGGCGTGCGTGGCCTGCGGATTGTGCCTGCCGCACTGCCCCACCTACCGGCTGACCGGCGACGAGAGCGCCTCGCCGCGCGGGCGGATCGCGGCGATGCGGGCGGTCGGCGAGGGCCGCGCCGAGGTCGACGCGACCTTCATGGAGTACATGGACCTGTGCCTGTCGTGCCGGGCGTGCGAGGACGTCTGCCCCTCCCAGGTGCCCTTCGGCCGGATGATGGAGCACGCCCGCACCCAGATCGAGCCGCTGCGGCCCGCGCGCCAGCGGCTGCTGCGCTGGCTCGGGCTGGAGGTGGCGCTGGCGCGCGGCTGGATGGTGACGGCGGCGACGGCGCTGCTGCCACTGGCGCGGCCGTTCCTGCCGCGCCGCACCCGGGCGCTGCTGCCCAGGGTGCGGCTGCGGGAGCTGTTCGACCGCCTGCCCGAGGTCACCGAGCCGGACCACGCCTTCGGCGGGCAGCCGCGCGGGACCGTGGCGGTGCTCGCCGGCTGCGTGCAGGACCGCTGGTACCGGCCGGTCAACCGGGCCACCATCCGGGTGCTGGCCCGTAACGGCTGGCGGGTGCTGGTCCCGCGCGGGCAGGGGTGCTGCGGGGCGCTGGCGGCGCACTACGGCCGCCTCGGTGCGGCCCGCGCCCTCGCGAAGAAGAACCTGGCCGCCTTCGGCGCCGCCGGGGCCGAGGCCGACTGGGTGGTGGTCAACGCGGCCGGCTGCGGCGCTCACATGAAGGAGTACGGCCAGCTCCTCGGGCCCGCGAAGGAGGGCGATGCCGATGCCGCCGCCTTCGCCGCGGGGGTCCGCGACTTCAGCGAGTTCCTCGCCGAGCAGGGCGTCGAGCCGCCCCCCGCGGCGCCCGCCGGGGCCGGGCTTGGCCGGGTCGCCGTCCACGACGCCTGCCACCTGCTCCACGCCCAGCGGATCAGGGAGGCGCCGCGTGCGGTGCTGGGCCGCCTCCCCGGCGTCGCGCTGTGCGAGGTCGCCGACGGCGACCGCTGCTGCGGCGCCGCCGGCCTCTACAACGTCCTGGAGCCCGCCATGGCCGACCAGCTCAAGGCCCAGAAGGCCGCGGCGATCGCGGCGACCGGCGCGTCCGCGGTGGCGGTCGGCAACCCGGGCTGCGCCATGCAGATCGCCGCCGGCCTGGCCGAGCGCGGCGCCCAGGTCGAGGTGCTGCACCCCGCCGAGCTGCTGGACCGCGCCTACCGGGAGGCGTGACCCGCCGGCTGGCGGGCGCGGCGGATCAGCGGCAGGCGCTGGCGGGTCTCGTCGTCGGCTGGAGTGGAGACGCTGATGCGCACCTCCGGCATGTCCGCCACCGCCAGGCTGGTGGAGCGCAGCCGTAGCAGGCCCGCCGTCGGGTGCAGGTGATGCTTGACCCGGGACTCGGGGCTGGCGACCTCGTGGCGCGCCCACAGCGCCGCGAACTCGGGGCTGCGGGCGCTCAGCCGCTCGATGAAGCTGACCCAGGCCGGCTCGTTCAGGTGCTGGCCGTAGGCGCCCCGAAACACCGCCACCATGTAGCCCGCCTCCTCGTCGAAGTTGAGGAAGCGGGTGCGCGTGTCGGACTCGGTGAAGCAGCACCACAGCATGTTGCGATGCTCGCAGGGCATCACGTGCCACTCCCAGAGCAGGTCCTCGTGGGCCTGGTTGGAGGCCAGCAGGTCGAAGCGGCTGTTGATCAGCGCGGCGGGCAGCGGGTCGAGGCCGTCGAGGATCTCCCGGAGCCGGGGCGGCACGCTCACCACCGCCTCGTCGGGCGGCGCGGTCGAGACGTCCGCGAGGCGGTAGAGGTGCTCCAGCTCGGCCTGGTCGAGGCGCAGGGTGCGGGCGATGGCGTCCAGCACCTGGAGGCTGGCGTGGATCGGGCGTCCCTGCTCCAGCCAGGTGTACCAGGTCACCCCGATGCCGGCGAGCTGCGCCACCTCCTCGCGGCGCAGGCCCGGGGTGCGCCGCCGGATCCCTGGCGGCAGGCCGACGTCCTGGGGCCTGATGCGGGCGCGGCGGTTGCGCAGGAACTCGGCCAGCTCGGCGCGCCGCCCGTCATGGCCGTTGCCGTCCGGGGGCGCCGACATGGCCGCCTGCGCCGCCGCGTACCGCATCGCGGCGTTGGGGTGGGAGCTCTGGTCGGTCGTGGTCACCTGTCGATTGTGCCATGCGATCGAGAGTAGTACCAGGTGGCGCCAGTACCAGGATAAGCAGGCTCCTGGTACCAGGCTTGGAATGAGCGCAGCATCACGGGCATGTCTACAACAACACCCCGACAGGACCCGCTTATGCCGGAACCCGCCAACCAGTCCGCCAGCGGCGGCGCAACCGCCACCAACCTCAGCGACGCCGACCGGCGGCGCTGGCTCATGCTGGTCGTCCTCATCGCCGGCCAGTTCATGGCGCTGCTGGACGTCATGATCGTCAACGTCGCCATGCCGTCCATCCACCAGCACCTGCACGCCTCCGGCGCGGCGCTGCAGCTGGTGGTCGCCGGCTACACCATCCCCTACGCCATGCTGCTGATCACCGGCGCCCGCCTCGGTGACCTGCGCGGCGAGCGCCGCATGTTCCTGAGCGGGCTGGTCACCTTCACGCTGGCCTCGCTGGCCTGCGGGCTCGCGCCCACCACCGGGGTGCTGATCGGCGCCCGATTCGTGCAGGGCACCGGCGCCGCGCTGATGGTCCCGCAGATCCTCAGCGTCATCCAGCAGCAGTTCAGCGGCGCCGCGCGGGCCCGCGCGCTGAGCGTCTGGACGGCGATCCTCGCCAGCGGCGCGGTGGTCGGCCAAGTGCTCGGCGGGGTGCTGGTGAGCGCCAACCTGTTCGGTACCGCCTGGCGGCCGGTGTTCCTGGTCAACGTGCCCGTGGGGATCCTGTTGACCGTCCTGGTGCCGCGCCTGGTCCCGCCCGACCGGGTCACCCGCGACGCCAGCCGCCGGCTGGACCTGCCCGGGCTCGTCACCGCCTCCAGCGGCGTGCTGCTGGTGGTGCTGCCGCTGGTCCTCGGGCACGAGAAGGGCTGGCCGGCGTGGACCTGGATCAGCCTCGCCGCCGGGTTCGTGGTGTTCGGCGCCTTTCTGGGGATCGAGCGGGCCGTGGCCAGGCGCGGCGGGGACCCGCTGCTGCACCTCGACGTGGTGCGGGCGCCCGGCATGGCCAGCGGCCTGGCCACGATCGCCGTGGTGATGATGACCTTCGGCGGGTTCCTCTTCAGCCTGACCCTGTACCTGCAGCTCTCCCTGGGTGACAGCGCCCTGCGCGCCGGGCTCACCTTCGCCCCGGCCGCGGTGACCTTCGGCGCCGCCGGGTATTTGTGGCGGCGGCTGCCCAGCGCGGTGCACCACCTGCTCACCCCGGTCGGCCTGCTGCTCGCCTCGGCCGCCTACCTCGCCATCGCCCGCGACCTGCACAGCGGCACCCACGGCGGGGCGCTGCTCCCGCTCGCCCTGCTGGTCATGGGCGCCGGCATGGGCGGCGCCTTCGCGCCGCTGGCCACCAACTCGCTGGTCAAGGTGCCGCGCGAGCAGGCGCCCGACGCCAGCGGCCTGCTCACCACCACGGTGCAGCTTTCCCAGGTGATCGGCGTGGCAGTGTTCGGCAGCCTCTACCTGAGCCTCGCCGCCCACCGCGTGGCACACGCCTCGGCGAGCGCGCTGACCACGGTGGACTCGTCGCTGGCCGCCATCGTCCTGCTCGGCATCGCCAGCGGCGCCCTGCTGGCCCGCACCGTCCTGCAGGCCCGCGCCGCGCAGGCCGAGGCAGCCGGGGCGGGGCCAGCCGCCCCCTCGTCGCGCGCCGCCTGACCGAACCGAGGGGATCGCGCCACCTGCCCGCCGCCAGGCCCTGGCCCCGAACCTAGGCCTGGCGGCGGGCGACCAGGTTCAGTCGCACGTAGTTCAGCTCGGGGCTGGGGAGCCGGGCCGCGACCGCGCGGACGAAGGCGAGCCGCTCGGGGGCGGGCATGGCCGCCAGGTGGGCCGGCAGGACCACGGTGGCGAGGTAGGTCTCCAGCGGCTCGCCGGGCTCCAGGACGACCGGCTCGGGCTGCAGCCACACCTCCGCGCCGGCGCGGTCGAAGCCGGCGGCCTCCAAGCGCGCGAGGGTCTGCTCCGGGGTGGCGAAGTTCCAGCCGCCGGCGACGCCGACCGGCCCACCACCGCCGCACCCATGCGAACCTGCGGGTCCGAGACGTGGTCGTAGGCGGCCCCATCCCATCGGGGGACCCTGCGGCCACTATGCGAGCAGGATTCGGTGCTTCCGGCCGCGGGACCACGCACCCCGAACTCCCCGTCCCATCGGGCCTGGGTCTCGCTCGTGGTCTGGACTGCTGCCTCCTCGCGCACCGCCGCTCCTCTCCGCTCGCTCCCCTGTCACGGCGGGGGCTAGGCTCGGGCCAGGCTGCACAGATCCCCGTCCAGTTCTCTCAGGGAGACTACCGCTTCTACTCGGGTGCTCTGACGCCCGAGCTACTGGACGCACATTCGTCACGAATACCCGGAAAACCGGGGCCGCCCCCAATTGATGTGATGAGAGCACCGTGGAGCTGGTGGGATTGTTACGGAGTAGCGCGGGGCTCGACTGAAGGCAGCGCCGGCGCAGGTGGCAGCTCCCGGATTCGCTCCCTGAACTCCTGTCCCTGCGGCGTCGTCGGCCGCTCGCCAAGGAGCCGGCCGAGCGCTATCGCGCGGCGGCGATTGGTCTCGCGTAGCCGTCCGAGTGGGAGTGTGGCAAGCACCAGCAGGCCACGGCCGGCGGCCTGATCTGGTCGGTCTTGGCGTGCGTCGATGCGGGCCAAGGTCAGCATCCCAGCGGCCCACCCGTTGGAGCCAGGGTCCTTGAGGCTGACAGAGGCCTCGGCGTGTGGGGCTGCGTCCTCTGGCTGGTCGAGCGCGAGGTGCGCCTCGGCGGCGTGCAGCTCGAACTCGGCCTGGTCGAACCCGAATCGCCCTGGCGTCCCACCGTTGGGGTCTTTGGTGAGCTGGTCGGCCGCCTCGGCGAGGACGCGCAGCGCCTCGCTGCGCTCACCCAGCCGCGCGAGCGCGCGGAGCTGCGCCCAGCCCAGGAGCTGTGCGCGCAGTAACGGCGTGCTGGCGTAGGAACGATCACAGGCCACGGCCTCGGCCACCCGCGCCGGACGCAGATCCTTGCGTTGGCGGAGCCGGCGGAGCTGATGGCCAAGCCGCACGGCCCGCTCGTCGCCGTTCACGGACGCTCCATCCTCCCCTGCCAGCCGGTGACAGATGACAACGTCCAGTCATCACGACCGTCACCATTTTCGGCTTCTACGGTCAACAAGCGCGAGCTTCAATTACAAGACCTTCACTGCGGAAGGTAACACTTACGTCATTTCACGCAAGACAGGATCAGAGCAGCGCGGCGACGGGCGCGAGGAGTGGAGTTGGTATGCGAGACGCTCTTCTGAGGTGGGCGACGGCGCTGGTGCGAGCTGTTGACACCGACAACGCCACGCCGAGCCTTGCATGCGCCAAGGCATCGACGTTGGAATGGCTGAAGGTCGCCCCCGAACCATTCGCCGACCACGCCGCCCTCTCGCTGTCCGACTTCACGAAGACCGGCAGCCAGGCGTTGACGCGGCTGCGCTCAGATGCAGTCGCGAACCGGCTGACCATCAGCGAGGACCATCCCAATCTCGTCGTCGGGCGAATGACGGTGCCCGGTGGGCCATGGCCAGGGCACTTCGGGCTAGAGGCGGTGATCTTCGACGCCGAGCCTGCCAGCATGCCCGCCTTGTTCCCGCCCCTGAGCGGTGATCAGGGAGGCGCGTTGCGCCTCCATTTTGGACGGATCGTGGCTGCCTCCCGCGGGTTCACCATGGCTCCGGGGTGACCCTGTTCCCCGAACAGTTCGCCGTCCAACAACGATCGGCACGACAGGCGTTCGGGGCTGTCTTCCTTGAAAAGCTGGCCACGCTGTTCCACGACTACGTACTGCCAGTGCTGGCCCCCGCGGACCTGGCCATCTCTGCAACCGCGCCCGAGGACGCAGCAGCGGAATCGGAACCGGAACCGGAACTGCGAGAGTTTCGGCGGTTGGCGTTCCTCGCCCATGAGTGGGGCCACCTGGCCGGGGCCGCAGCGGAGCAGGCAGTCCGTGCTCGGGGCCACCGCTTGGTCGCCGTCGCCAGCGAACTCCACGCCGACCTCGCCGCCCTGAAAATGCTGGCTGCCTGCGCCGCGCCGTGGGCCGAGCCGGTCGCGCTGGTACTGGTCGCCGACCGGATCGTCCGGGAGGCATGGCTGCGGCGCTCCTACGCGCAGGTTGACGCCATCGCCGCCCGCCAATTGCTCACGCTGCTCACCATGGCCGGTGCGGCCCGCCTTGGACCTGGCGGGCGGCTGGAACTGGAGCTGAGGGCGGCCAAGCACGCCGTGGCCGAGGAGTTGGGTCGGGTCCGGGAGGTGGAGCGGGCGTGCTGTGCCCACGGGCCGGAGCCCGCCAGAGACTACCTCCAAGCAAACGGCTGGACCCTGGTCGACGCCGCCTGTCATCGCGAACTCGAAGACCCGCTCGCCCGCTTCCTGAGCTACGCCACGACCGGCGCCGGCCGCTCCATGCTGACCAGCATGAGCCGCACGCGTGCACACAGGTGCCGCTGCACCGCTGGAGAACTGCCCGCGACGGCCTGACCCGACGACGTCTCAGCCACCGCGTCGGTCGGCCTGCAGGGTCGCGGCCTGGACGGTGTGGCGCAGCAGCAGGGCGGTGGTCACCGGGCCAACACCGCCAGGCACCGGCGTCAGGCCGCTCACCCGCTCGGCCACGGCCGGGTCGACGTCACCGGCCACGCCACCGTCGGCGGTGGGATTGGTGCCAACGTCCACCACCACGGCACCGGGCTTGACATGCGCCGGGGTGAGCAGGTGGGTCCGGCCAGCAGCGGCAACCAGGAGGTCGCCGGTGGCGGTGACGGCGGCCAGGTCAGCGGTCCGGGAATGACACACCGTCACCGTGGCGTCGCGGTCCAACAACAGCAGCGCGACGGGCTTGCCGACCACCTTGGAACGGCCCACCACCACGGCGTGCCGGCCGGCCAGCTCGACCCGGTAGTGCGCCAGGATGGCGACCACCGCCTCGGCGGTCGCTGGCGCGAAGGCCGCAACTCCAGCCGCGAGGCGGCCAAGCGACAGCGGGTTGGCACCATCGACGTCCTTGTTCGGAGCGATCGCCCAGGCCAATTCCTCCAGCCGGGCACCATCCGGCAGCGGCGTCTGCAGCATCACGCCGTTCACCTGCTCGTCGGCGCTGAGCCGCTCCAAGGTGTCGGTAATCGCTGCCGCCGTGGCGTCGCCGCCAAGATCAACGACGTCGCAGGCAACGCCAACCCTGCTGGCAGCGGCAGCGATCGAGCGCACATACCAGGCGCTGGCCGCATCCACGGTGGCGGTGACCACCGCGAGCCGGGGCAGGTGGCCGTCCGCGTCCGCGGCGGCGGCGAGCTTGGCCGCGGCTTCAGTGGTCTCGGCACGGAGGGCGGCTGCGCACTCCTTGCCGGACAGCACCTGGGCGCTCATTTGGCGATCCGCTCCCGGACCACGGTGGTGACCCGTTCCGCCTGGGCGACCAGCGCGTCCACCCCGGCGGCCGCCTCGGCCAGCCGCGCCCGCGCTCCAGGGTCAGTAATGCCGGTGAGGTTGACCTCGACGTTGACCCTCGCGGTGGTCGCCGCGGCACGGGCGGCCTCAGCGGCGGCAACATCGGTGATGACGTTCGGATTGCCAACCGGAGACAGCTCCTCCGCAAGCACGACCAGCCGCGAAGCGACGGCGATCACCAAGGCCGGCGGCTCAGCAGCGGCGACCAGTGCCGCCGCGATTGCCGCAGACCGGGTGGCCTTGTCCTCATCGGTGTCCTTCGACAGCCGGTAGGCGTCGGCGACAGCGGTGAACGCCACGGCGTCCGCCTCGGCGAGCCGAAGTGCCTCACGACGAAGCGCGTCGGCCTCTTGCAGGATCCGGCTGATCGTCTTCGCGTGTTCGGCATATCTGGACCCGTCGCTGTAGCGGGCCACCATCCCGAGCAGCGCCGCAGCCTGCGCCGCGTGCAGCGCCGCTACCGCCCCACCACCGGGGGCGGGCACCCGCTCTGCGAGCTGATCGAGAAAGCCGCCGATCGTCTGATCGCCCACCGGGTCGTGCAGACCGCTCCGCAACAGTGCCCCCCTCTGGTGCTGTGCGAGCCACGGGACTCTCAACGCTCCCGCCATCACGTAGGGCATCCTCGATACCACAACTTGCGGTCGGGCACGCAGCGCGATGAACCCGCTGGCGTTACGTCGCGATGCTACCGGGCCCAGGACCCAAGACGCCTCGGATTGACACCTGCGGTCACTTCACCTCGTGGTGGCTGCCTGCTGACTTCCGATTCGGCCGGCCAGTCGCGGTGCTGCTGTCGGCGATCCCGCGCCATCTCCGCGACGAGGAGGACCCCGCCGGCATCGCCGCCTCCCTGCGCGACGCCATCTCCCCTGGCAGCTACCTGCTGGTTGGGCGCACCTGGTTGGGCGCACTGAGCCACTCATCGTGATCTCATCCGTGGGGGGCTAGAACGAGGGTATCGAGGCGCCGGATCAGGACGGAGGCCCGGCTAGCCCGGCGACCGGAGAGTCCCCGTTGCTCTCTCGTGCTACCGGCCACCGCGGTCCGGCGCCTCGCGTTCCCTCCCTGACCTTCGCGCGGGCCCCGCGCGACGACGTGCCGGATTGACATGGTCCGGAGCAGTCTCGCTAGGGTGGAGAGATGTTCGCCCTACCGCCCGACCCGACCGCGATCAGCGGCGCTGCCAGCTTGGCCAGCTCGGCGGCGCGGACCTCGGCTGCCAGCGCCTGCGGGGTCACCGACGCCACCAGGAACGTCTGCGTGGCGGTCTACAACCTGACCCACGACTCCGGGCTGGCGCGGACGCTCGACTTCGTGCTCACGCGGCCGTTGCAGATCCTGCTGGTGCTGATCGTCGCCTACGTGGCCAACCGGCTGGTGCGCCGCGCGATCCGCCGCTTCGCGGCGTCGCTTGGCGGCGAGCGGGTCCAGGAGGGGCTGAGCCGGCTGCGCCAGCACGCCCCGCAGGCGCTGATGTCGACCGACGAGATCCCGTCGTTGCGGCGGGTGCAGCGGGCGGAGACGATCGGCGCGCTGCTGCAGTCGATTGCCTCGTTCACCATCTGGGTGATCGCCGGCCTCACCATCCTCGGGATGTTCGGGATCAACCTGGGCCCGCTGCTGGCCGGCGCCGGGATCGTCGGGGTGGCGATCGGGTTCGGCTCCCAGAACCTGGTGCGGGACTTCCTCTCCGGAATTTTCATGCTGCTGGAGGACCAGTACGGCGTCGGCGACGACATCGACGTCGGCACTGCCAGCGGCGCGGTGGAGGGCGTGGGCCTGCGTACCACCCGCCTGCGGTCCCTGGACGGGACGCTGTGGCACGTGCCCAACGGCGAGATCCGCCGGGTCGGCAACCACACCCAGGGCTGGTCGCGGGCAGTGCTGGACCTGGCCATCGCCAACGACACCGACGTCGACACCGCCATCGAGGCGATCCACCGCGAGGCGGTCACGATGTGGAAGGACGAGCAGGGCAACTGGAGCTCGCTGATCCTGGAGCAGCCCGAGGTCTGGGGCGTCGAGGACCTCGGCCCGTCCGGCTACACCGTGCGGCTGGTGGTCAAGACCCGCCCCCGCGAGAAGGCCAAGGTCGCCCGGGAGCTGCGAGCCCGAATCAAGGACGCCTTCGACAGAGCGGGGATCGAGATCCCCACGGCATGATCTTGATCCGCCGTTTCGGATAGTCCCATACTCCCACGTCGGCCATTACGGCACGTCTCAGGCAACGCGGCAGCGGTTACCATCGCGTCCTCATTACCTTCACCCGTTGCGGCGCGGCCGGGTGTAGCTGCGGATCTGAGGCTGGGGGTGCGGTTGAGCACGCGAGCACGCGAGTCGATCGGCCGCGTGGCACCCGCCGAGCCGCCGGTGCCGGTGCCGGCGCCGGCGGTGCGGCTGATCGCGGTGCGCAAGCGCTACGGCAAGCTGGAGGCTGCCGCCGGAGTGGACCTGGAGATCGCCGAGGGTGAGTTCTTCACCATGCTGGGGCCGTCCGGGTCGGGCAAGACGACCCTGCTGCGGCTGATCGCCGGGTTCGAGCGGCCCGACGGCGGCCGGATCGAGCTGCGCGGCGACGACGTCACCCTCCGGCCGCCGTATGCCCGCGACGTCAACACGGTCTTCCAGGACTACGCCCTGTTCCCCCACATGACCGTCGCCGAGAACGTCGAGTACGGCCTGCGGGTCAAACGCGTGGGCCGCGCTGATCGGCGCGAGCGGGCGGAGCAGGCGCTCGCCATGGTGCGGCTGGCCGGGTTCGGCGCCCGCAAGCCGGTGCAGCTCTCCGGCGGCCAGCGCCAGCGGGTCGCGCTGGCGCGGGCGATCGTCAAGGCGCCGGAGGTGCTGCTCCTGGACGAGCCGCTCGGCGCCCTGGACCTGAAGCTGCGCCAGGAGATGCAGCTGGAGCTGAAGCGGATCCAGCGGGAGGTCGGCATCACCTTCCTCTACGTCACCCACGACCAGGAGGAGGCGCTGACCATGAGCGACCGGGTGGCCGTCCTCAACCAGGGTCGTGTCGAGCAGGTCGGCACCCCCGTCGAGGTTTACGAGCAGCCGGCCAGCGCGTTCGTGGCCGGCTTCATCGGCGTCTCCAACCTGACCGAGCGGGGCGGCCGCCAGGTCACCGTCCGGCCCGAGAAGATCCGCCTCCTCGGTGAGGACGCCGCCCCGGAGCCTGGCGTGCACCTGGAGCGCGGGCGCATCCGCGAGGTCGTCTATCTCGGCGCGCTGACCCGCTACGTGGTCGACCTGGACAGCGGCGGCGAGCTGGTGGTGGTCAAGCAGAACGAGGAGGCCCCGGCGGCGGCACTCGCGGCCCGGGGCCGGCGGACGACCCTGGCCTGGCGGCCCGACCAGGCATTCCAGATTCCAGTTCCAGTTCCAGCCGGTGGGGACGAAGAGCGGAAAGGCGGCGAGGACGCATGACGCGACGCAGGACGCAACGACCTGGCAGGGGTTTCGGCGGGGGTCTCGGCCGGGGCGCGGGTCGCTGGACGGCGCTGGCGGCGGTGGTGGCCGCGCTGGCGCTGGTGGCGGCGGCCTGCGGCGGCAACTCCAAGTCCAGCGGCACGGGCGGCGTCAACCAGCCGGCCGTCAAGCTGCCGACTTCGATCGGCCAGGGCGAGGGCCAGCTCAACCTGGTCGCCTGGGAGGGCTACGCGCAACCCGACTGGGTCAAGCCGTTCCAGCAGCAGACCGGCTGCGTGGTGCACGCCAAGTACGCCGGCTCCTCCGACGAGATGGTGTCGCTGATGAAGGGCGGCGGCGGCGGCCAGTACGACCTGGTCTCGGCCTCCGGGGACGCGGACCTGCGGCTGATCTACGGCAAGGACGTCCAGCCGGTGAACGTGGCGCTGATCCCGTCGTGGAACGACTTCATCCCGCAGCTCCAGTCGCCGCCGTTCAACACCATCGGCGGCCAGCACTACGGGGTGTCCTACGAGTGGGGCCCCAACGTGCTGCTCTACAACACCCAGAAGGTCAGCGCGGCGCAGAGCTGGCAGGTGATCTACAACTCCCAGTACAAGGGCCAGATCACCGTCCCAGACAACCCCATCCAGATCGCCGACGCGGCGCTGTACCTGGCAAAGACCAACCCGAGCCTCGGCATCACCGACCCGTACGAGCTCACCCAGCCGCAGTTCGACGCCACCGTCAACCTCCTGAAACAGCAGCGCCCGCTGGTGAAGAAGTACTGGGCGCTCGCCTCCCAGGAGATCGACATGTTCAAGAACGGCGACGCGGTGGTCGGCGCGGCCTGGCCCTACCAGACCAACACCCTCAAGGCCGACAAGGTCGCGGTCGCCGATGGCATCCCCACGGAGGGCGCCACCGGCTGGGCCGACACCTGGATGCTCGCCACCAAGGCGCCGCACCCCAACTGCGCGTACCAGTGGATGAAATATGTCACCACCCCAACGGTGCAGGCGCAGCAGGCGATCTTCTTCGGTGAGACCCCGGCCAACACCAAGGCCTGCACCGAGATGGACACGCAGTCCAAGGGCTCCTGCGCGCAGTACCACGCCAACGCGCCCGCCAGCTACTTCGACTCGATCAAGTTCTGGAAGACTCCGCTGGCCGACTGCGGCAACGGCAAGTCGGAGTGCGTCCCCTACAGCGGCTGGCAGACCGCCTGGCAGGAGATCAAGGGCTGAGGCTGAGCGGACCCGTGGCGGGCACCACCAGCCGGGCACCAGCCGGGGCCAGGGACGCCGCCGGGAGCAGCGGCGCCGACGGCGTCGCGGCGCTGCTGTGGCGGCGTCCCTGGCTGCGGGCGGTGTCGCTGCTGTCGGCGCCGCTCGCCTGGTTCATGCTGATCTACCTGGCGTCCCTGGCGGTGCTGTTCGTCACCGCGTTCTGGCGGATCAACCCGTTCACCACCAACATCGAGCGGGTCTGGAACCTCGACAACTTCAAGACGCTGGTGGAGAGCGCCACCTACCGGCGGATCGCCCTGCGGACCGCCGGGATGGCGGCGGCGGTCACCGTCACCGACATGGCCAGGGTCGCCTCCGCCCGGACCCGCTCGCTGCTGTTCGTGGCGGTGATGCTGCCCTTGTGGGCGAGCTACCTGGCACGCGTGTACGCCTGGCTGCTGATCTTCGCCCACAACGGCGCGCTCAACTGGACCTTCGGCAAGCTCGGCCTGCCGGCCCACAGCCTCGGCTACTCCAACTGGGCGATGTGGATCGTGTTCAGCTACATCTGGCTTCCGTTCATGATCATCCCGGCCTACGCGGCGCTGGAGCGGGTCCCCGACTCCTACCTGGAGGCCTCCCTGGACCTCGGCGCCCGGCCGTGGCGAACCGTGCGGCGTGTGCTGCTGCCACTGGCGCTGCCGGGGATCGTGGCCGGGTCGATCTTCACCTTCTCGCTGACGCTCGGCGACTATGTCACCCCGATCCTGGTCGGCGGGGCCGGGTCCGACTTCATCGGCAACGTCGTCTACCAGAACGTCGGCGTGGCCAACAACATCCCGTTCGCGGCGGCGTTCGCCACCGTGCCGGTGCTGATCATGGCGGTCTACCTGCTGCTGGCGCGACGGCTCGGCGCCTTCGAGGCCCTATGACGATGCGGGCCCGCTGATGGAGTCGCGGGCGACGCGGGTGGCGCTGCGGGTCTGGGTGGCGCTGCTGCTGGCGTTCCTGTTCGTGCCGATCGCGATCATCGTGGTCTACGCCTTCAATCCGTCCAACATCCAGAGCTGGCCGCTGCCGGGCCTGTCGCTGAAATGGGTGCGGCTCACCTGGCACAACCCGGAGATCCGCGACGCGCTGGCGCTGTCGCTCAAGGCGGGGGCGCTGGCCACCGCCATCGCCCTGCTGCTCGGCTCGGCGGCGGCGTTCGCGGTGCACCGGTTCCGCTTCTTCGGGCGGGAGGCGGTCTCGTTCATCGTGGTGCTTCCGCTCGCGCTGCCGGGGATCATCACCGGGATGGCGCTGAACTCGTTCTTCGCCTTCACTGGGCGGAACCTCTCGCTGTGGACGATCGTGGTCGGCCACGCGACCTTCTGCATCGTGATCGTCTACAACAACGTGGTGGCCAGGCTGCGCCGGGTCGCCCCCTCGATCGCGGAGGCCTCCCAGGACCTGGGTGCGCGCGGCTGGCAGACGTTCCGCTTCGTGACCCTGCCGGTGCTGTCGACCGCGCTGGTGTCAGGGGCGCTGCTGGCCTTCGCGCTTTCCTTCGACGAGGTGATCGTGACCACCTTCACCGCTGGGGCGCAGAACACCCTCCCGCTGTGGATCTTCGGGGCGATCCGCCTCGGCCAGCAACTCCCCGAGGTCAACGTGGTGGTGGTGTTCGTGCTGGCGCTGACGATCGTCCCGGTCGCCGTCGCCCAGCGTCTCACCCGCGAGTCGGGGCTGCTGCGCCGCGAATAGGACCGCGAGTCGGGAGGCCGCCCGCGCTCCCGACTCCCGGCATCCCCTACCGCGACCCGGCGGTGCTGCGGGCCAGGGCGTGCTCCACCAGTGCGACCAGCGCGGAGAGGCTGGAGCGGTGGTCGCGGGCGTCCATCCGCACCAGCGGGCAGTCGGGCGGGAGCGCCAGCGCCTCCCGCACGGCGGCCTCGCCGAAGTCGGGGGTGCCGGGGAAGCTGTTGGCGGCCACCACGAACGGCAGGCGGCGGCTCTCGAAGAAGTCGATCGCGGCGAAGCAGTCGCTGACGCGGCGCAGGTCGACCAGCACCACCGCGCCGACGGCGCCGCGTGCCAGCTCGTCCCACATGAACCAGAAGCGGGACTGGCCGGGGGTGCCGAACAGATAGAGGATCAGCTGCTCGTCGACGGTGATCCGGCCGAAGTCCATGGCGATCGTGGTGGTGGTCTTGCCTGGCACGGCGGCCGCGTCGTCGACCCCGACCGACAGCGAGGTCATCTGTTCCTCGGTGGTCAGCGGCGGGATCTCCGACAGCGCCTGCACGAAGGTGGTCTTGCCGGCCCCGAACCCGCCCGCCACCAGGATCTTGAGGGGGATCAGGCCGGTGTCGGCGCTGCTCACGGTCCCGGCCCCCGGTGCGCTGGCCGTGGCCGGGGGCCGCTTCGGATGCCAGCGGGTCTCAACGGGAGCGTAGTCCATCCAGCAGCCTCCCCAGGATCGCGTGGCTCGGCCCGCCACCGCCGCCGGCGGCCTGGGGCAGGTGCACCACCAGGTAGCCCGCCCCGGCCAGCTCGCTGACCAGTACCCGAGCCACCCCGACCGGGACGCCGAGCGACGCGCCGATCTCGGCGACCGACAGGGGCCGCGTCACGCACAGTTTGATGATGGTCCGCCACTCCGGCTGCAGCGCCGGGTTGGCTTCCTGCCCAGCGGCGGGCTCGGCGACGGTGACCAGGGTCTCGATCGGCAGCTCCCGCCCGGCCGGGCGGGTGCGCCCGCGCGTCAGCGCGTAGACCGGCACGACCCGCTCGCCACCATGGTCGCCCCCGAACGATTGGCTCATCGGGGAGCCCCGGCCGTTGCGGTCACGGCGCCATCCCCGCGCCGGCGCCGCCTGACCCCACCCGCGACGCGGGGGTGAGGACATGCCCGACCCGCGAGGCGAGCATGGTGATCTCGTAGCCGATCATCCCCATGTCGCAGTGCGGGTCGGCGAGCACCGCCAGCGACGAGTGGGCGCTGATCGAGGTGATGAACAGGTAGCCGCCGGCCATCTCCACGATGGTCTGCTCCACCGGCCCGGCCGCCAGCTGGTTGGCCACCCCCCGGGCCAGGCTGACCAGCCCGGAGGTGCCCGCCGCCAGCTGGTCGGCGAAGGCCGGGTCGAGCTGCTCGGAGGCGGCCAGCAGCAATCCGTCGCCGCTCACCACCAGCGCGTGCCGCACCCCCGGCACCGTGCGCGTGAAGTCGCTGAGCAGCCAGTCGAGCCGCCCGCCGAACGCCCCTCTCCCGACCCGGGTCACCAGCGGCCACCGCCGCTGCGCCGCGGCCACTCACCGGTGTTGGCGGTGTGCTCCTCCATGGTCGCGCGCGCCGCCCGCCTGCTGGCCTGGTAGCGGGCGAGCGCCTCCTGCGCCTTGGGAAGCGTGTCTCCCCCAAGCCCCGGCTCCGGTCCCGGCACCGATTCCGATTCCGGTCCCGCGGCCGGGTAGGGCGGTGGCTGCGACGACGGGAGGCGTAGCTCAGGGGCAAGGTGCGCCTGCGGAGTCCGGCGGGTGAGCCGCGGCTCCGCCGCCGGAGTCGCAGGTTCAGCGGCGGCCGGCGGTGCCAGCGGCGGCGCCAGCGGCGGGGTGAATGTCGGGGTGAGCGGCACCAGCGGCGGTGCGACCGGTGGCGGGGCGTCCTGCGCGTCCCCCTCGGTGAAGGGCCGCCACCAGCCGGACCAGGCCGGTTGGCGCTGGCCGTCACCTGCGCCCGGCGCCGGGCGGACGCCGTAGGCGACCGGCCGCGGGACCGGAGCGGTGAACGCCGCAGCCGCCGCGGCTCCGTTCCCCTCCGGCGCCACCGGCACCGGCGCGGCGGCGAACAGGTCCGGCGGCAGGACCACCACGGCGGTGAGCCCGCAGCCGGGCGTCGGCACCAGCGAGACCTGGATGCCGTGGCGCTGCGCCAGGCGGGCGACGACGTGCAGGCCGAGACGCTGCGACACCGACAGGTCCACCTCGCGGGGGTTGGCGAGCACCTCGTTGGCGCCGGCGAGGTCCTCGGGGCGCATCCCGATGCCCCAGTCCTCGACGGTGAGCAGGTACGCGTCGGCCACCGCCGGGTGGGGCCGGGTCTTGACGATCACGCTGGCCTCCGGCGGGGAGAACCGCACCGCGTTCTCGACCAGCTCGGCCAGCAGGTGGGTGAGGTCGGTGACGATTCGGCCCTTCACCGCCAGGTGCTCGTCGATGAAGTGGGCGACCCGGTCCAGGTCCTCGGTCTCGGCGACCGCCGCGCGCACCACGTCCAGCAGCGGCACCGGCTCGCTCCACACCCGCGGCGGCTCCTCACCCGACAGCACCAGCAGGCTCTCGGCGTTGCGGCGGATCCGCGTGGCCAGGTGGTCGAGGCGGAACAGTTCGCCGAGCGCGTCGGCGTCGTGCTCCTGCTCCTCCAGCTGGTTGATGATGTCGAGCTGGCGGTGCAGCAGGCTCTGGTTGCGCCGCGCCAGGTTGACCAGCATGTCGGAGGCGAACTCGCGGCGGGCGATCTCCGCGTCGGCCAGCTGCTTGGTCAGGTCCAGGGTCTTCTGCTGCTCCTCTTCGGTGGTCTTCCAGAAGATCACCACGCCCGCGCAGGCGACCAGCACCGCCAGGCCGTGAATCCCCGACCACAGCCACGGCCCCCAGCGTCCGGTGCTGTGGTTGAAGATCAGCGTGCTCTGGAAGGCCGAGCCGACGCCGTGGCTGATCACCACGAAGACGATGTTCCACAGAAACGGCGTCCAGTCCTGGTAGAGGGCGATGAAGCCGATCATCACGAAGAAGTGGAAGTGCGCCTCGATCGACCCGCGCGAGAACCCCACCAGCGACGCCGAGCACCACACCAGCCCAGCGGTGATGAACAGCGAGGCGGTCCGCCGGTGGGTGATATAGCGGCCCGCCAGCAGGCACAGCGGCAGCGGCGCCAGCACCAGCGCGGTCAGTCCAGGCGAATGGTGGGTCACCAACCCAAAAAGAAACAACACAGGTATGTGCAGCAGCAGGACCCACTGCAGGAAGGCGTGCCGCTTGTGCCACGCCTCCGCCTCCAGCGTGTTGCCGCGCGGCAGGTACTCCATGAGCCTGGTCACCGGGTGTGCTCCCCCCTTCTCCGGACAGGCGTGCCAAAGCCAGCCGGTCAGGCGGAATAGTGCGCAGAGTCGTTCCCGGTGCGCAAATTAAGTACCAGGGGTTACAGTCAGCACGAAATATCGCTATTCATTACTTGAGAAACGAAAAGCATTAATTCGTAGAAGAGCGAGCGATCCGGTCACCAGCCCGACCTCCAGCAGGGTCGAGAGCGCGTCGGGCGGGCCGACCACCTCGGCTCGCCACGGCTCCGGCCCGACTGGCAGCCCCGAGATCCGCGTGACCGCCCACAGCACGATCACCAGGGTGTTGCCGAGGGCGCCGGCGAGCAGCAGGTCCCGGTCCGGGTGCCGCGCCACCAGCACGCCCCAGACCAGCTGCGCCAGCGCGGCCAGCACGAAGAACCAGCCGTAGAGGGCGGACTCGCGGAAGTGCTCGCCGATCACCGCGCCGTGGATCGCCGCCGCCCCCACCGAGCACCCCACCACCACCCTGACCAGCCCCGTCCCGCCAGCCGGCGGAGCGGCATGGCGCGGGACGGCATGGCGCGGGACGGCGCCGACGCGGGCGCGGCGGGCGGCGCGTTCCCGGTACTTCATCCGGGCGAACCAGGCACCCAGCCAGAGCAGCGGCGCCAGGTGGATGGCATGGGACAGCAGCCACCGCGTCAACCCCAGACCTCCTGGGCGGTCTCGACGATCAGGCGGAGCTTGGCGACCTCCTGCTCAACGCTGAGCAGGTTGCCCTCGACCGTGGAGGAGAAGCCGCACTGCCCTGACAGGCACAACTGCTCCAGCGGCACGTAGCGGCTCGCCTCCTCGATGCGCCGCTTGAGATCATCCTTGCGCTCCAGCTCGCCCCGCTTGGTGGTGACCAGGCCGAGCACCACCTGCTTGCCCGGCGGGACGAAGCGCAACGGCTCGAAGGTGCCCGAGCGGGCGTCGTCGAACTCCAGGAAGAACCCGTCGACCGCCAGCTCGCTGAACAGCGCCTCCGCCACGAAGTCGTAGCCACCCTCCGCGACCCAGGAGGAACGGAAGTTCCCGCGGCACATGTGCGTGGTGACTGTCATCCCGGCGGGCTTGCCGGCCAGTGCCGTGTTGATCTCGCGGATATAGCGCCGGTGGAGCTGCGCCGGGTCGTCGCCCCGCCGGGTGAGCAGCTCACGCTGCTCCGGGTCGTTCAGGTAGGCGAGGCTGGTGTCCTCCACTTCTCGCTACACACCTTCTGCGCTATCCTGGTGCTCTCGGCACAGGCCAAGGAGGCGGTCCATGCTCCGCGCGGCTCCTTATGCCCGGATCTCTCGCGAAGATTTGGGCAATATTGACAATACTGATATTCAGATTGAAGAGTGCCTGGAGGGCATCACTCATGAAGGATGGCAACACGTCGCCACCTTCGTTGACAACAACGTCTCGGCCTACTCAGAGCACGCACATCGCCCAGACTATGAACGGCTGCTGGCCTTCATCCGTGCGAACAAGCTCGACATCGTCGTCGTCACCGAGCCCAGCCGCCTCAACCGCCGGCTGTGGGACTCGATCGGGTTGTTCCGCCTGGCCGAGACGACCGACTTCAAGTGGATCAAGACCGCAGACGGCAAGGGTGGCTTTGACCTCTCCACCCCCGAAGGCCGGGACAACGCTATCAACGCGGCCATCGAGGCGGAGCGAGAGTCGAGGCGTCTTGGCGAGCGCCAGAAACGTAAGAAGCGGCGTCAGGCCAGGGAGGGCAAGTACAGCGGCGGTCCCCGGGCGTATGGCTACGAGAAGGACGGGGTGACCATCCGCGAATCGGAAGCAGCCATCTTGCGTGAGGTGGCCCGGCGCCTCATCGACGGCGAATCGAAGCGCAGCATCACCGCAGACCTGCAGAAACGGGCCGTCAAGACCGCCACGGGCCGTGACTGGTCGCCAACTACCATCAGCCACGTCTTTCAAAGCCCACGCATCTGCGGGTACCGGACCCACCACGGGGCCCTGTATCCGGCCGAATGGCCGGCGATCGTCTCGCGCGACGACTGGGACAAGATCCAGCTCCTGCAGCAGGCTCAGATCACCCTTGGCAACGGGGCCGTGGCCAGGACATACCTGCTCACCGGAATCGTGGTGTGCGGGGTTTGCGGCATCCCCCTGCTCGGAACGGCCTGGCATGGCGGCGAGACACCGATCCGGAAGTACCGGTGTCCCAAGGACGAGCTCTACCAGCGGCGGGCTGGATGCGGCACGGTGTACCGCCAAGCCGAGCCTCTCGAAATCCTCGTAACCGAAGCGGTCCTTAAGGCCCTCAGCTCGCCGAAGCTCCTGATAGCGGTCAGCACGCAAGCCAATGACGGTGAGCTGCGCACCCTGGTCGACGAGGAACGGGCGGATGAGGCCCAGCTGCAGGAGCTCAAGACCGCGTGGGCGAACCGGGTGCGAGGCCTGACATTGCAGGACATGCTCTCCATGAAGGCCATGATCGAGGAGAACATGGAAGCCCGTCGTCGCCAGATGGCAATGATGCAAAGCGGCCGGGTCCTGTCCCGGATTCCCCTCGGCGCCAGCATGCGCGAGGTGTGGGAGACGGCCGACCTCGACTTTAAGCGCGACCTGATCCGGCTGGTGGTGGAGAAGGTCGTGGTTCTGCCCGGCCGGACCTACCAGCGCTGGCGCGGGAAGTACCGCTTCGACCCGAGCCTCGTGCAGATCCACTGGCAAGTGTGAGCCGCGGCAGAAGCAGGCGAGCGACGCGGTTGAGCACGTCCATGTCCTCGACCGTCTCCGGGAGGCCCTGAGCCGCCCGCGATTGGCGCACCCAAGCGGCAAAGTCGAAGTCCTCGGCCGGCGCAGCAGCCTCCCGCCGACCACGAGCGCACTCGTGGTCACGCGACTCACCCATCAGCCTCCCCTGCCAGCGGTGACGACCTACATCGTTCAGTAAGCAAGAGGACTGGTGACGCCCGGCGGACCCGGGCAGGACAATCTGAGGACAAGGCCAGCCGCACTCACCAGGCATCGTGCTTCGGAATGCTTTACACCCTCGCCAGCTCCGATCCCCGGGCCCCCGTGGCGGTCGTCTCAATGGCTGCTCGATGGCTGCTTGGCGGCACGGTCGTTTCGCATCGTGCAAACCACGGGAAACCACCAAGCAGCCCAACCCGTCGGGGGGTGGAGGTGGCACGATGCTCCGACGACGAAAGATCACACAACGACCCGGCGGGATCGCCCGCCAGCTCGGCAAGCGGCTCCCCAAATCCGACCGGCTCGCCACGCTGACCAGCCGCGCGACCGACCGGCTGTTCCACCAGCGGGCCACCAAGCGGCGCGCGGCCGAATGCAAGCAGCGGCGCGGACGGCTGTACCGGATCGGTGGGCTCGCCGGGGCGGGCCTGGTCGCCGGCTGGACGCTGGCCGCCAAGCGCGGGGCCCAGGCCTGGCAGGTAGCAGGGGCACAGTTCGCCAAGGCCGGCCAGCCACTCACCCGAGTTCGCCAGCGCATGACCCTGGCCCGGCTGCGTGTCGGCGTCGGCACCGACGCTGGCACCAGCGCTGGTGAGCGGAACGGCGCCCCGTCGCCGGTGCCAGCGTCCCCATCGATGGCTTCGGACAAGGACAAGCAGCCTGCCAAGGAGGCCGAGGCGACAACGAACTCCGACCGCTAGCAGCCACCTTCGCCCACGCCGCGCCAGAGGCGGCGCACACGCCACCCGTCCCGCACGCCCGATCGGGTAGGCAGCGAGCGGGAAGGCCACGGAGGGCTGGTGAACCTCGGAGACGGAGAGGAGGAACGGGGTTTCATCCCAGGAGGGCCGGGTAGGAGGGCAGGAGCCGGAGTGCGGCGGGTATGGCATGGGCGCTGCTGCATCGACGGCTGGTGGGAGCTGTCGATCGCCCCAGGGGGATAGGGCGCCAGCGTCGGTTCGACCTCCCGCCGCGCTCCAGCCTGTGCGCTCGGCGTATCTTGCGCTCCATCTTGTGCTCCGGCTTCAGCCACACGGTCGGTCAGCGTAGAGACCAGCTGTCAAGGCTCAGCCTTGACAGGTGCACTTACTAGGTTCCGATTCCACAGGAATCAGCAGCGTCTAGGGCGAGCGGCTACCTGCCCTCGCATCGTCACGTCAGTCAGGACGGCGCGCGTCATGAACGCGCGCCGTCCGCTACCTCGCCGGGGAGGCGGGGGTTCGCCAGTTCCTGGACATCGGCACCGGCATCCCCACCAGCCCAATGTCCACGAGGTCGCGCGAAGATCGCCCCCTACGCACAGGTGGTCTATGTGGACAACGACCCGATCGTGCTCGTCCACGTGCAGGTCTTGATGGGCAGCCACAGCGAAGGCGCCCCCCAGTTCATCCTTGCCGACCTGCGCGAGCCGGAGGCGATCCTGGCCCACCCGGTCCTGAAGGAGACGCTCGATCTGACCCGGCCGGTGGCGCTCATGCTGGTTGCGATCTTGATGTT
>WNGD01003610.1_pt1 | contig 27189 bp, 25 predicted proteins | sample 5400671 | NCBI WGS metagenome assembly WNGD01 (sample SAMN13153369, study PRJNA577476) | soil metagenome | isolation source: 40 cm soil or saprolite under grassland replicate 2 | place: USA:California | collected 2016-06-15
AATATCATGAGTCTCGGTGGGATCGCCATCGCGATCGGCGCCATGATCGACGCCGCGATCGTGATGCTGGAGAATCTCCACAAGCACATCGAGCACGAGCCCGAGCGGCCGCATTGGGAGCGCGTGTTCGCCGCGGCCCGTGAGGTCGGCCCGGCGCTCTTCATGTCGCTTCTCATCATCACGCTATCGTTCCTGCCGGTGTTCACGCTGGAGGATCAGGAAGGGCGGCTGTTCCGGCCGCTCGCGCTCACAAAGACGTTCGCCATGGCGGCGGCCGCGCTGCTCTCGGTGACGCTCGTGCCCGCACTCATGGGGTGGTTCGTCAAGGGGAAGATCCGTGCGGAGGCGGAGAACCCGCTCAACCGCTGGGCGATCAGGGCGTACCGGCCGGTGCTCCGCTGGGCGATCGAGGCCCGCTGGCTGGTGCTGGGCGGTGCCGCTGGCCTGCTCCTGCTGACGCTGCTGCCGCTGGGCGGTCTGGGGAGCGAATTCATGCCGCCGTTGAACGAGGGATCGCTCATGTACATGCCCAACACGCTGCCCGCCCTCTCGCTCACCACACAGCGACGGCTGCTCCACGTGGAGGACTCTATCCTGATGACCTTCCCTGAGGTCGAGAGCGTGTGGGGCAAGGCGGGCCGGGCGAATACGGCCACCGATTGGGCGCCGATGTCGATGGTCGAGACCGTTGTAAACTTGAAGCCGGAGGCCGAGTGGCGACGGGGGATGACCCAGGATCGTCTGATCGCCGAAATGGATCAACGGCTGCGTCTCACGGGCGTCGTCAACACGTGGACCATGCCGATCAAGAACCGCACGGACATGCTCTCGACCGGCGTGCGGACGACTCTGGCGGTCAAGATCTTCGGTCCCGACCTCCAGACCATCCAGCGCATCGGTCAGGATATCGAGCGCGCGCTCGCGCCGCTCCCGGGCACGGCGAGCGTGTACGCCGAGCGGTCGTTCGGGGGGCGCTACCTGGACATCCGGCCGGATGCGGATGCCCTCGCCCGCTATGGACTCACCACCGGCGACGCGCAGGAGGTGATCAGCCTGGCGCTCGGTGGGGAAGAGATCACCACCACCGTGGAGGGCCGGGAGCGCTATCCCGTGCAGGTGCGCTATGCCCGTGACTTCCGGGATGACCCCACGACGATCAGCCGGCTCCTGGTCGGCGGCAGGGACGGCCCGCAGGTGCCGCTCGGGCAGGTGGCGGACATTCAGTTCAGCCCGGGCCCGCCGATGATCCGCAGCGAGGGCGGCTATCTCTATGACCAGGTCTCAATCGACGTACGAGGACGAGACGTGGGGAGCTATGTGCGCGACGCTCAGGCCGTCGTGGCGCGCCTGGTGAAGCTCCCCACCGGCTACTGGCTGCGCTGGAGCGGCCAGTATGAGGCGATCGAGCGAGTGAAGGCGCGGCTCCAAGTCGTCGTGCCGCTCACGCTCGGGATCATCGCGCTGCTGCTGTATCTCACCTTCGGTACCGTAGCCGAGACGGCGATCGTGATGCTGTCGCTGCCGTTCGCCCTGGTCGGCGGGGTGTGGATCATGTGGCTGCTCGACTACAACCTGTCGATCGCGGTCGCCGTGGGGTTCATCGCTTTGGCAGGCGTGGCGGCCGAGACCGGCGTCGTGATGCTGATCTACCTCGATCACGCCTGGCAGGATGCCGCGAAGGCCCGACCGCGACCGACGCTCGGCGAGCTTGTTGCGGCGATCGAGCACGGGGCCGTGAACCGGGTACGGCCGAAGCTCATGACGGTGCTCGCGATCATGCTCGGGCTCGTGCCGGCGCTGTGGAGTCACGGCGCTGGGGCGAGTGTCATGAAGCGCATCGCGGCGCCGATGGTGGGTGGGATGGTGACCTCGACGGTGCTGACCCTCGTAGTGATCCCCGTGCTGTATTACCTGTGGCGCCGCCGAGGATTGAACGGTTAATGAGTCGCGCCACTCTGCTTCGGCGAGGGGTCGCGCTCGAGGGCATGACGGTCGGCTACAACGCGCTCGAGGGCGCAATAGCGATCGCCGCCGGTCTAGCCGCCGGCTCCGTGGCGCTTACGGGATTTGGGATCGACTCCGTCATCGAGGTGACGAGCGGCGCGGTGCTCTGGTGGCGGCTGCGGGCGGAGCTCGGGTCGCGCGAACTAGGCCCTGCTGTCGAAGCGCGGGCGGCGCGGTGGGCAGGCGTCTTGCTCCTCGCCCTAGCGGTCTACATCGTGGCCGAGTCGGGGCGTCGGCTCCTGACCAGCGATCAGCCTGGCGAGAGCGTGGTAGGGATCGTGCTCATGGTGCTCTCTTTGATCGTGATGCCCCTCCTGGCCCGAGCGAAGCTCCGCGTGGCGGCCAGTCTCGGGAGCCGGGCACTGCGGGCCGACGCGCACGAGACCGGGCCGACGCGCACGAGACCATCGTCTGCGCCTGGCTCTCCGCGACGACCCTTGTGGGATTGGGCCTGAACGCCGTGCTCGGCTGGTGGTGGGCCGATCCGGTAGCCGCGTTAGCGATGTTGCCGTTGATCGTGCGTGAGGGGATCGAGGCGTGGAGGGGGGAGGCTGGCGAGGGCGAGGTGGCCTAGGGGTCTCAGAGACGCCACCGTGCGCTCACCATCACGCGGCCGAGCTCGAAGGCATCTGACACGGAGATGACCGTGGTATCGGGATGGCTTTTCGTCCACTCCGCGGCAGAGTCGCTATCCAGAAAGAAAAAGATGTAGTGGCAGAAGCTCGCCATCGCCTTGAGAACGTCCGCTTGAAAGGTGTGCGCGCTCGGGAGGAGGAACGACATCACGGCGCTCCGAGGTTGGACCTCCTTCACTCCGTCCGGGGCGACCTTCAGGTGCACGCGAACGGTGCCACCGGGCGCGGGCGAGTCTACCTCGGCCTCTAGGTCGAGGATACCGGGGAGAAAGAGACTGTCCCACGCGCACCACGTGTACAGCGTCCGGCCGTCGATCCTGAACCGGTGCGGCATCTCCCGGACAGCGAGGCCACCAAAGCCGATGATCCGGCCGTTGTTGTCCGTATACGTAAGGCACTGGAGATTCGGGTGACCTAGCAGCTCGGCGACATCGTGGGTCGGCACGTCCAGCGCTTCGGCGAGGCTGAATCTCAGAACGGGCTCGCCACGTGCGAGTTGGCGATAGACCTCGAGCCCCAGGCGCCGTTCCTCGTCAGTCATTGTCGGGAGCCGGGTGAGCAGCTCGGAGGCGAGGGCGCTCAACGTGCTCACGCCGCGCAGCACGAGAGCTTCGCGACGTCCTTTGTGAACGCCTGCGCCGCGAGCTTGATGCCCTCCGAGAGCGTCAGGTACGGATGGAAGGTCGAGGTGACGTCGTCGATTGTGAGCCCGAGCTTGGTCGCGAGGGTCGGCTCGGTGATCATCTCCCCGGCCTCGGCCGCGAGGATGTGCGCGCCGATGATCTTCTTGGTACCGGTATCCGCCAGCAGCTTGATGAATCCGCGGGTGTCATGCGCCGCGAGCGCCCTCGGCACCTGGTCGAGCGGCAGCATCGAGACGAGCGGCTCGATTCCCTGGGCTCGTGCCTCGTTCTCAGTAAGGCCGACGGAGGAGACGGCGGGATCGGTGAAGGTCACTTTGGGCAGTGCCGAGAGATCGTACCGGCGCTCGTTCCCGGTGAGGGCGTTCTCAGCCGCCAGTGCACCGGCATAGGCCGCCACATACACGAGCATGGGGTCGCCGATCACGTCGCCTGCGGCATAGACGTTCGGGTTCGTCGTCTGCAGAAACTCGTCGACGACGACTTCTCCCTTCGCGCCGAGGGTGACGCCGATCATGCCGAGCCCGAACCCCGCCGTGTTGGCTCGGCGACCCGTGGCGACCAGCAGCTGTTCGGCGCGTGCAACGCGCGCGGCGGGACCTGCGTGGTACTGGACCTCGTAGCCATCGCTGCCCCTGCTCACTCGATCCACCCTGACGTCGGTGTAGACGTTGAGATCCTCCGACCGGAGGTAGTCTGCCAGGGCGTTGCCGATATCGGCGTCTTCAGCCGGGACGACGCGGGGTAGCGCTTCGAGGATCGTGACCTGCGCGCCGAGGCGGGCAAACATCTGCGCCAGCTCGAGACCCACGGCGCTCCCGCCGATCACGACGAGGGATTGGGGGAGCCGCTCCAACGCCATCGCCGACGCGTTGTCCAGGTAGCCGGCCGCGGCGAGACCCGGGATCGGCGGTGCCCAGGGAGAGGAGCCCGTGGTCACCACGATCTTGCCCGCCGTGAGCGTGCGACCGCTGGCAAGTCGAACCTCGCGAGCTGAGACGAGCGTGGCGCGCTCTTGGAACAGCCTGATCGAGGGGTAGGCCTGCAGCACGTTCCAGTACTTCGTCTGCCGCAGCTCGGCCACGAGCGCATCCTTATCGGCCCGCACCATCGGCCAGTCGGGCCGTCCATCGGTCGCGGGGATTCCCCGAAATCCGTGATGGACCCTGCGGTGCTGTGCCTCGGCCGCGCGGATGAGGGTCTTGGACGGCACACAGCCGACGTTGACGCATGTCCCGCCCAGCGTGGCGCCTTCCACCATCGCGACCCGGGCGCCGAGATCAGCAGCCTTAATCGCGGCCGCAAAACCCGCCGAGCCACCCCCCACGACCAAGAGGTCAAACACGCCGCCACCGTTTGTGATCACCGTCGGCGCCTCAGACCCTTTGGACTCCTCATGAGTTCTCCGCGCCTCGGTCACTGGCCGCCTCCAGGAGCCTTGGTCGTGTCCGGCAGGATCGTCGCGCCGAACCCGGTGAGTCGGGTGAGGTGCGCGGCGATCTGCGCCGGGCTGACCTGCCGTGGGTCGTAGCGCACGACACCGAGGCTGTCGTCCAGTGTCACGGTGGCGCTGTACACGCCCGGAAGCCGCTTCAAGGCGAGCCGTGCGGTTACGGGGCAACTTCCGCACGTCATCTTGGAGATGTGAAGCCGAACCGTCGCCGTGTCCGCAGCCTGCAGGGCGACCTGCGTGGGCTGCGCGCCGGCCGTCTGGAGTCCCGCGCCGCACAGCGGGCAGAGGACTGCGGCTCCGCCGACTCCGGCAGCGAAAAGCAATGTGACCTTCACTGACGACAACATGGTGAACCTCCTAGCCCAGCACGAGTGTCGACCACCAGGGGAACGTGAGCAGCAGGATGGAGATCATCGTCGCAATCCACAGGGCCCACTTCATCCGGCGGCGGGCGATCGGCGAGGCACACAAGGAGCCAGGCTCGCACACCCGCTTCTCCTCACCTCGCAGCACGAGGAAGCCGAAGCCGAGCGCCAGCACGCTGCCCGCGACGAAGTACGGCCGCAGCGGCTCGAACGTCGCGGCGAGCCCTGCGCCGCTCAGGCCAAGCGCGACGGCGACGAGCGGCCCAGCGCAGCAGAGCGTTGAAATCACGGCGGCGACAACACCGCCCGTCGCGGCGAGTGCCGTCTTAGTGACTGACGTCGTCATGATCTTCCAAGACCTCCAGGATCGGGCAGTCGTCCGTCGGCCGTCGGGCCGTGCACGCCGCGGCCAGCCGCTCCAGGGTGCGCCTCATGCGCTGGAGATCGCGGATCCTCTGTTGGACGACTTCGATCTTCTGTCTGGTTTTCCGCTCGACGACATCACAGGCAGCGCTGTGTCGGACCCGCAAGGCGAGCAGCTCCTGGATCTCCTGCAGCGAGAAGCCGAGCTCCTGGGCGTGCTTGATGAAGCGGAGGCGCGCCACTGCGTCCTCGGCGTACTGACGGTAGCCTGATGGGGTTCGGCGAGGTGTGGGGACGAGGCCGCGCCGCTCGTAGTAACGGATGGTTTGAACGTTCACGGCGGCCGCGGTCGCGACCTGGCTGATAGTGAGTGGCATCCTCGACGTCCCTTGAAGTCTGGTTCAGTATAGACCCTATACCTAGGTATAAGGTCAAGAGGCCTTTGCATCGGCGGGCGAAGACCCGCAGATCAAGCGCCGCCTGTTAGATCGGAGCCGGCGTTGACCAGGGCGCGCCCGTGAGCACTTACACGGTTGCCCGCGATATGGGGCACGGCGGCGAGGCGATGGTGCGGAAGGTCTACGGGCACCTTGGGCAGGTGCGCCACCGGGCCGGGGCCGTGGAGTACCGCGCGGAGCAGCACGTCGCTAAGTTAGGGACCGCGCCACCGTAGCTCAGTGGTAGAGCTCTCGATTCGTAATCGAGCGGTCGTCGGTTCAAATCCGACCGGTGGCTCTTCAAGCCCAACAACCTACGATAGCCCCTCGGCTTCCTCTCTTCATCGGCGCGCTCACCCCTGCGTGTTGGCTGTGGGCGCCCGATGCTCGCGCGCAGGCGCCAACACAGGGAGTAGTCCCCTGTCCGCAGCGCTGGACCTACGACCTCCCCGAGACCACCGCCTATCTTCGTCCGTTGTTCGTGAGCGACTCCGCGGGTGACGTGTTCTGGTGGGAAAACACGGGGCCCGCCGAGCTCGTTGCGGTTCGCGACGGGAGGACGCGATGGCGGAGGCGGCTCAGCACGAACCTGCAGGGGCCCTTTGCGCTGAACGCCTCGCTGCCGCGAGACGATCTGCTGGTCGTCTCGTTCCAGTCCACGGTCGAGGGTCTCCGGACAGCGGACGGCCGGATCGTCTGGTCCCACGATCTCCAGGCCGATCTCGCCCCCGAGCTGCGAAAGGCGGGACTTCCCAAGAACGCGGAGTTGGAAACCGGCGCCGCGGTGCGAGTGGGTCGTGCGCTGGTGACGGCAATCGCCGCGGGCCCCTCCGCCGCCTGGTTGGCGGCCACCGCGCCCAATGGGAAGCCGATGTGGAGAACCCGCATCGACGGAGCGGCGGCGAGGATGGTCGCGGACGGAGATCGTCTCTATGTGCTCTTCTCCCAGACCTCCGGTAACAGGCCTCCGATCATCGCTCTGGACAGCAACGGTAAAGCGGTCGTTCCAGACTCCGCAGTGCCGTTCGGTGCCTCGATGGCCGTGAGTGGCGGAGAAATCGTGTTCGACCAGGAGCATGTGGTCACGGCAGTGGTTGCTCCCATGTCCCGCTACTGCCCCCCCAACTCTCCTTCTTGCCGACCGCCGCCGTTCATGCTGACCGTGACCGGCTTCTCGGCGGGCCAGGAGCGCTGGCGCCTCTCGCATCCTGCCGGGGACACGCGTGTGCTGGGGCTCCTGTTGCTGAGTGACGGCTCCGTGCTCCTCGTGGACAACCAGCGGGTGGGACGTATCTCCCCCGACGGTAAATTGACTCAACTGTGCGAGCTTCCGGTCGACGAACGCGGATCCGTCGCGGGATTGATCCATGGAGATCTGGTGGTCGCGTACCACCGGAGCGTGGGCGCGTACACCCTGCCGGGCGGGCCGCAACTCGCGCCGAGCGGCTGGGTCATGCGGGGCGGAGGACCGGCGCAGGGTTGGGCCGTGCGGGCGCCTCCCACCGCGCCATTTGTCCCATTTCCCGGCGGCGTGGCCGATCCCGCGGCGCGCGTGGCCTACGTCCAAACGGACGCCGGCGCGACCGCGGCTTTGGCGCTGGTCGACGGGACGGTGAAGTGGCGCACGCACGGCCCCGCAAGACCGGTCGGGATCTGGCACGGTCGAGTGATTGTCCTCGAGCAGCCTGACACGCTCGCAAGCGCGCTCCGCGTGACCCAGCTCGATCCGGTGAGCGGAGCGGAGGTGGAGACATCCCAGCCCATCCCGCTTGCGGATTGGGGCCGCCCCGCACTGGCACCGTGGGGCGAGCCCTTGACGACCGACGTGCGCATCGAGGGCGACCGAGCCCGCCTCCGGTGGGAAATAGTCATCAACGGCGGGCCGGGCGGAGCCACGCTAGGACCCTACAGCGTCTCCGGACTTGCGGATGTCGACCTCAGAAGCGGGACTGTTTCCCTCTCGCCCACCGCGCGTGTGGATGGTGCGAAACCCATCTCGAACCCGCCCTACCCCTTCGCCACCGTCCTGAGTGGTCGCAAGTTCACGCTGTCTTACGCTGCGACCGCCACGCTCACCGCAACCGCCGCCAAGAGCGGCAAGCGGCTTTGGACCAGACAGCTCTGGAGCATCGCGGTACCTCAGCAGCCGGTCCGGCTCCCGCCGCCATGACGTCGGCAGGTGTTGCTTTGGCTTGACAGCCGCCCCAGCCGCGGATAACCTACCGCCATGCCGCGCACGAACTTCTACCGCTTCTTTTGGTACGGCCCCGACGGGGTCGGTGGGATCGTGCGCTCAGGCGGAGTAGTGCAGTAACAGGAGAGCGATGCGAACCTACACGGCCCCGGACCTCCGGGGCCGTTTCGTTTTCCGGTCACGCGAGGAAACGTCGATGATCATCGTCCTGCGTCCCAACGCCTCCGAGCACGATCTCGAGCAGATCGTCGCGAAGGTCGCGGCCCTGGGCCTCACGCCCCACGTGTCGCGCGGCGTCACCCGCACCATCGTCGGCTGCATCGGCGACGAGGACCGGCTGCGCGAGGTGCCGTTGCACGCCTTTCCGGCGGTGGACGCCATTCTCCCCGTCGAAAAGCCGTACAAGCTCGCCGCACGGGAGTTCGCGGCGCGCGATACCGAGGTGGTCTTGGGCGATGGCGGTGCCGCAATCGGCGACGGCGCCGTGCATGCGATCGCCGGACCGTGCGCCGTCGAGGGCCGCGATATGCTGCTCGAGACGGCGACGGCGGTACGGGACGCCGGCGCGGTGGCCCTGCGCGGGGGCGCGTTCAAGCCGCGCACGTCGCCCTACTCCTTCCGCGGGCTCGGGTCGGAGGCGCTCGAGATGCTGGCCGCCGTGCGCGCCGACACCGGCCTCCCGGTGGTGACCGAAGTGCTCGATACCCGGCACGTCGCGCTGGTCGCCGAGAAGGCCGACTGCCTCCAGGTGGGGGCGCGCAACATGCAGAACTTCGCGCTGCTCACCGAGGTGGGCGAGAGCGGCCGGCCGGTGCTGCTCAAGCGCGGCATGGCGGCGACGCTCGAGGACCTGCTGCTCGCCGCGGAGTATATCCTCGCGCGGGGCAACACCCAGGTCATGCTGTGTGAGCGGGGGATCCGGACGTTCGAGCGCGCGTTGCGCAACACGCTCGACATCGGGGCGGTGCCGTACCTGAAGCAGGAGAGCCACTTGCCGGTGCTGGTCGATCCCAGCCACGCGGCCGGGCGGCGCGACCTGGTTCCGGCGCTCGCCCTCGCGGCGGTGGCCGCGGGCGCCGACGGACTGCTCATCGAAGTCCATCCCGACCCCGATCGGGCCCGCTCCGACGGGGACCAGTCGCTCACCCTCGCCGGCTTCGCCGAGCTGATGGGACAGGTGCGGGAGGTCGCCGCGGCGGTCGGTCGGCGCGTGGCGGAGGTGTCTACGCGGTGAGCGTGACCTTGTGGCCTCGCGCCTTGAGCGAGGCGGCGAGCCCGGTCTTTTCCACGGATTTCATGTAGGCCTCGTCGGGGCTGATCTCCTGCTTCTCGACCAGCTCGATGAGTGCGTCGTTCAAGGTCACCATGCCGAGCTGCTTCGAGGTCTGCATGATCGAGGGGATCTGGAACGTCTTCCCCTCGCGGATCAGGTTGGAAATCGCGGGCGTGGTGAGCAGGATCTCCCGCGCCGCCACGCGTCCGCCGCGGGTCTTCTTGCACAGCGTCTGCGAGATCACGCCCTTGAGCGACTCGGACAGCATCACCCGGATCTGCGATTGGCGGTCCGCCGGGAACTGGTCGATGATCCGGTCGACCGTGGACGCGGCAGTCGTGGTGTGCAGCGTGCCGAACACCAGGTGGCCGGTCTCCGCCGTCTCGATCGCGATCGCAATGGTCTCGAGGTCGCGCATCTCGCCGACGAGCACGATGTCCGGATCCTCGCGCAGCGCGGCGCGCAGCGCCCGCTTGAACCCCTCCGTGTGAATGCCCACCTGGCGTTGCGTGATGACGCACTGTTTGTTCTGGTGCACGAACTCGATCGGGTCCTCGATCGCGATGATGTGGTCGGTGCGGGTCCGGTTGATCAGGTCGACCAGCCCGCACAGCGTGGTGGACTTGCCCGAGCCCGTGGGCCCGGTGACGAGCACCAGGCCCTTGGTGAGATAGCAAAGCTGCTGCACCTCCTTCGAGAGCCCGAGCTGCTCCGCCGTCACGACCTGCGCCGGGATCACCCGGAACACGGCGAGCGGCCCCTTGCGGTCGCGCGCCGCGTTCACGCGGAACCGGGCCAGCCCCGCGATCTCGTAGGCGAAGTCCGAGTCGCCGGTCTCTTTCCATTCGGTGCGGTTCCGCTCGGGCATGATGGCCAGCAGCATCAGCTCGAGCTGCTCTCCGGTCACGGGGGGCGCGGATTGGCGCTTCATCTCGCCGTGCGTGCGGAACACCGGCGGCTCGCCCACCCGGAGGTGCAGGTCGGACGAGTTGGACTGGACCAGCGCCTTCAGCAGCTCGCCCAGCGTGCGCTCGGCCGCCCTGTATTGGGGGGCGGCGAAGTCCAGCGGGAGGCCGGTCGGCGGCGGGGCGACGGGTGGCGGCGCGGCCGGCGCCGGGGTCTGCCGGGCGGCGCCCCGCCCTGCCGGGCGCGGCGGCGCGGGGGGAGCGGGAGCGGGAGGGGGAGGGGGAGGGGAAGGCGCGACGGGCGCGGGGGCTGCAGCGACGGTCCCCCCCGGTGCCCGTTGGGGTGCAGGAGCGGCCGCGGCGGTCGTTTCATGATCTATCGGCGCCACCACGGCGGTGAGTCGGCCCCCCTCTGGCACGATCCGCACCCGCACCATCCCGCGGTCCGCCAGGTACTCGAACTCGGTCTCGGCCATCTGGTCGACATGGTCGGCCGACTCCGACGGCGCCACCTCGACCAGCAACGCGTAGATGTGCTGGTCCGTCAACGGCTGCTTCGAGACCTTCCGTGACTTCCCGTCCTTGAGCATCGTGACCGGCTCGTCCGGCAGCAGGTACAGCTGGTCACCCTTCTCGCGCAGCAGCACGTCGATGAAGGGATCGATCTTTGCGGGCATGCGTCAATCCAGGGGGCGCGCGTACAGCACGTGCGCCCGGTTGACGTAGTGAGTGGCTGCGTGCGTCCACACCGCGAAGAACGGATCGTGCGACGCATTGAGATAATCGAGCAGCCGGGAGTGATGGATCGGCAGCTCGACGCTGGCCCAGCCGCCCAGCGTGGCGCCGCCCGCGAGCACGACCTCGACGCCCAGCATGCGGGCGGCCGAGAGGCGCGCCGGGTCGGCGATCGGCGCCTGCCGGTCCAGCGACAGCCAGATCGTGTGGACCTTGGACGCGAGCACGATATCCGGCTCGTCGCTGGGCCGGAAGGCGAAGAACCCTTCGGGCCGGTTCAGCATCTCCAGCACCGTTTCAGCCCCGTCGTGGTGCGGCACCCGCTCCATGACGTACACCTGCCCCGGACGGGAAACGCCCTGCGTCAGCAGCAAATGGGCGGGCACCGGGGTGCGGGGGAGGGAGAAGTCGGACACGAGGACAAACTAAAGACGTCGAGGAGAAACGTCTACGCTCTTCGGTTATATCAGCGGGATTGGCACTGCACGGCAGCTGGCGGAGTGCGGCCGCACTCGATCTGCTGGTCCATCCCGCTCGCGACTGGGCCGCAGGCGGTGCTTTGGGCGCCCTCGCGGGCAGCCGGCTCGGTAGCGCCCACGGCCGTCGCGCAGTTGGGGCGGCCGCGGTATTCCACGCACACGCGGCACTGCACTTTGGCACGGGCCGTGGTCATGAAGAAGAACAGCGCGGCGACGGCGAGCACCGCGGCCAGGCTGTACAGGGTGGAGCGCTTCACTTGCTACCGGCTGACGGCGGGTTGGAACTGCTCCTTCTCCGTCGACCCCGCCATGGCCGTTACCGACGACTGCCCGCGGGTCGCGATCTGGGTGATTTCGTCGAAGTAGCCCACGCCCACGAACTCCTGGTGCCGCACCGCGGCGTACCCATCCTTCTCGGAGGCGAACTCGCGGCCCTGCAACTCTGCGTAGGCCGCCATCCCCCTTTCCTTATAATCCAACGCCAGCGTGAACATCGCGTGGTTCAGCGCGTGGAACGCGGAGAGGGTGACGAACTGGAACTTGTAGCCGAGCGCGCCCAGCTCCTGCTGGAAGGCGGCGATCTGCGCCTCGCTGAGGTGCTTGCGCCAGTTGAACGACGGGGAGCAGTTGTACGCGAGCAGCTTGCGCGGGAACTTCGCGTGGATCGCCTCCGCGAACCGCGTCGCCTCGTGCAAGTCCGGCTTCGCCGTCTCGAACCACAGCAGGTCGGCGTAGGGCGCGTAGGCGAGCGAGCGGGCGATGGCCGCCTCGACGCCGTCCTGGACGCGGAAGAAGCCCTCCGTGGTCCGCTCCCCCGTGACGAAGCGGCGATCGTACTCGTCGCAGTCGCTCGTGAGCAGCGTGGCGCTGTTGGCATCGGTGCGCGCGATCAGGATCGTCTCCACCCCGCACACGTCCGCCGCGAGCCGCGCCGCCACCAGCTTGGTGACGAACTCGCTCGTCGGGACCAGCACCTTCCCGCCCAGGTGGCCGCACTTCTTCACCGACGCCAGTTGGTCCTCGAAGTGCACACCCGCGGCGCCCGCGTCGATCATGTTCTTCATCACTTCGAAGGCGTGGAGCGGACCGCCAAACCCGGCCTCGGCGTCGGCCACCAGCGGGGCGAACCAGTAGATCGCGTGGTCGTCCTTCAGATGGGCGATCTCATCGGCGCGCTTGAGGGCGTTGTTGATGCGGCGCAGCAGCGTGGGCACCGAATCGGACGGGTACAGGCTCTGGTCGGGGTACATCTCGAGCGCGTTATTGGCGTCGGCCGCCACCTGCCACCCGCTGACGTAGATCGCCTGCAGCCCCGCCTGGACCTCCTGGATCGCCTGGTTGCCGGTGATGGCCGACAGGACCGGGACGTAGGCCTCCTGCTGCAGCAGCTGCCACAGCCGGGCCGCCCCGTGGCGCGCCAGCGAGTACGCGATGTCGATCGAGCCGCGCAGCCGGTACACGTCGCCGGCGGTGTACGGTCGGGTGACGCCGTCCCAGCGGTGGTCCGCGGCCCACTCGCGCTGGAGCGAGGTGGTGAACTCCTGCTTGTCCATGGCTGCCCCCTGCCCCCTGCTCCGTGCCCCCCGCCCCCTCGGTGACGAGTCGAGCCGGGATTCAGTCGAGATACGGGATTCAGTCGAGATACTGGTATGCGACCGTCGTCAGGAACTCTGCAAACTCCGCGCCGGTAGTCAGCTCGGCCAAAATCCGCCCTGCGAGTGAAAACTGAGGGCGGCCGGCGCCCTCCGCACCTACCCGTTCGGGTAGGGTCTCCACCAGCTCGGAGAGGGTTTGCTGCACCAGTGCCGCATTCACGACTCGTCCGTCCTGCAGCCGCACGCCGTGACGCAGCCACTGCCACACCTGCGCCCGCGAGATCTCCGCCGTCGCCGCGTCCTCCATGAGGTCGTAGATCGGCACGCACCCCGTCCCGCCCAGCCAGGTCGCGAGATAGCGCAGCGCGACGTCGAGATTCTTGCGCAGGCCCTCCGCCGTGATCTCCCCCGGGGGCGCCGCCAGCAGGTTGGGCGCCGTCACGCGCACGTCGTCGCGCCGCACCGCGATCTGATGCGGGCCTTGCAGGTGGGCGTCGAACACCTCACGCGCGACTGGGACGAGGGCAGGGTGCGCCACCCACGTGCCGTCGTGCCCTTGCCGGACCTCGCGCAGCTTGTCCTGGCGCACCTTCTCGAGCGCCTGCGCATTCAGCGCCGGGTCGCGCTTGATGGGGATTTGGGCGGCCATGCCGCCGAGCGCGTGGATGCCGCGGCGGTGACAGGTGCGGATCACGAGCTCGGCATACGCCCGGAGGAACGGCTGGTCCATGGTGACCAAGCCGCGGTCGGGGAGCACGCATTCGCGGCGGTGCCGGAATTTCTTGATGTAGCTGAAGATGTAGTCCCAACGCCCGCAGTTCAGTCCCGCCGAATGGTCGCGCAGCTCCCACAGGATTTCGTCGGTCTCGAAAGCCGCGAGGATGGTCTCGATGAGCACCGTCGCGCGGATCGTGCCGCGGGGAATGCCGAGGCGGTCCTGGGCGAAGCTGAACACGTCGTTCCAGAGGCGCGCCTCGAGATGGCTCTCGAGCTTGGGGAGGTAGAAGTACGGTCCCGTTCCCTTCGCGATGAGCGCCGCCGCGTTGTGGAAGAACGCCAGCCCGAAGTCGAACAGGGACGCCGCGATCGGCGCGCCGTCTACGCACAGGTGCTTCTCCACGAGGTGCCATCCGCGCGGCCGCACCACGAGCGTCGCGGTGCGCGCGTCGAGGGCGTAGCGTTTCCCCTCCGGACTCGTGAACGCGATCGTCCCCGCCACCGCATCGCGGAGGTTCTGCTGGCCGCGCACGTTGCTCTCCCACGTGGGCGCGTTCGCATCCTCGAAATCCGCCATGAACACGTTGGCGCCGGAATTGAGCGCGTTGATCATCATCTTGCGCTCCACGGGACCCGTGATCTCGACCCGGCGATCGAGCAGGTCGGGACGGATCGGCGCGACCGTCCATTCGCGCTCGCGCAGCTGGCGCGTCTCGGGCAGGAAGTCGGGGAGCCGGCCGGCGTCGATCTCCTGCTGGCGCGCCCGGCGGCGCTCGAGCAGCTCGCGGCGCACCGGCTCGAAGCGACGCGCCAGCGCGGCGAGAAACTCGAGCGCGCCGGGGGTCAGGACGTCGGCACAGCCGGGCGGAGCCGCCTGCAGCAGCTGGACGGAGGGGTCGGACGCGGGCATATCGGAAAGATAATTTGCTAGCTTAGACGTCGCCTATGTCCGGCACCCTGGTCATCGCCGCCCTGTGCTTCGTGCTGCTCGGCGTCGCGCTGGTCCCGAGCGCGCTCCGGAGGCTCCGGGACGGCCGCCTGCTGGCGGGCGGCGTGCGAGGCCTCGCGGGGCTGTTGTGCATCGCGCTGGCGCTGCTCGCCGGGGCGATCGCCGTCGGCCTCCGCGGATACCGGGCACTCACCTTCGAAGAGCTGGCGGCCACCGTGAAGACGGAGCCGATCGCCCGGCAGCGCTTCCGCGCCACCATCACGCTGCCGGACCGGCGGCTCGCGATGTACGAGCTCGCGGGCGACGCCTTCTACGTAGACGCCCACATCCTCAAGTGGCATCCGCTCGTGAATGTGCTCGGCCTCCACACCGCCTACGAGCTCGACCGCGTGGCCGGCCGCTACAACGACGTCGCGGATGAGCGCTCCCGGCCCCACACGGCGTACACGCTGGTGCCGGCCCGGCCGGTGGATCTGTTCTTCCTGGCACGCCGCCGCCTGCTCGGGCCGCTCGTGGACGCGGAGTACGGCTCGGCGACCTTCGTCCCCGCGACGCTGCCCGCGACCTACGAAGTGCGGGTGTCGACCACCGGGCTGCTGTTGCGGCGGGCAACGCCGTGATGGTGGCCGATCACATGGCGCAGGCGTCGTAGCCGTCTCAACCAATCACCGCGGTTCGGCATCCTAGGGACGTGCTGGCCCCCCCGGCCCCCCCGCCTCCCCTCCCGGCTCTGGGGACCTGATGGCATCAGACCCGACCGACCTCGTTCGCCGCGCGCAGCAGGGCGACCAGGCCGCGTTCGAGGCGCTGTATCGCCAGCACGTGGGCCGGGTGTACGCCCTCTGCCTGCGCCTGACGGCGGACGCCGCGGAGGCCGAGGAGCTGACGCAGGATGCGTTCGTGCGAGTGTGGGAGCGACTGGCGAGCTTCCGCGGCGAGAGCGCGTTTTCCACTTGGCTCTATCGGGTCACGGTGAACGTGGTGTTGCTGCGCTTTCGGTCCGCGCGGCGGCGGTTGCTGCGAGTCTTCTCGGCCGACGATCCGGCGGCGCTCGAGCGGCCGGCGGCCGACGCGGGCGGGGCCGCCCTCGATCTGGACCGTGCCGTGGCGGCGCTGCCGCCGGGCGCGCGCCAGGTGTTCGTGCTGCACGATGTCGAGGGATACCGGCATGAGGAGATCGCCCAGCTCGCCGGTATCGCGGTGGGAACCTCGAAGGCGCAGCTGTTCCGGGCGCGGCGGCTGCTGCGGGAGGCGTTGAACCGATGATGTGCGCCGACATGGAAGGGAAGCTGAACGAGTACGTGGACGGCGCGCTCGCCGCGGGCGAGCGTCGGGCCGTGGAGCAGCATCTCGCGGCGTGCGCCGGGTGCCGTGCGGCCGTGGCCGAGCTGCAGGCATTGTTGGCGGCGGCGGCGGCACTGCCCAAGAGCATCCCGCCGAGACGGGATCTGTGGGGCGGGATTGCCGTCAGGCTCGGGCAACGTGCAACGGGCAACGTGCAACGGGCTTTCTGGACGGGCGCGCTGGCCGCCGCCGCGACCATCGTGATCGCCTTCGCGATCTACCGTCTCTTGCCGCCCTCTACCGTCCTCTACCGCCCGGAAGGGCGGCGGTGGGCGGCTGTCCAGGCCGACTACGAGCAGTCCGCGGCGGCGCTCGCCGCGACGCTCGCGGCGGAGCGTGGGGGGGGGCGGGGGGGGCGGCTGCGGCCTGAGACCGTTGCGCTGCTCGAGCGGAATCTCCGGATCATCGATGCGGCGATCCAGGAGTCGCGCACCGCGCTCGCGCGCGACCCGGGCAACGCCGAGCTGCGGCAGCTGTTCGCGGCGGCGTACCGCCAGAAGGTCGAGCTGCTGCGCTGGGCGGCGCGCGCCGCGACCTCGAGCTGAAATGGAGGATGAGGGGGCCATGGCGAGAATGGTGAGTGGGCTCGTCCTCGGACTCGCGCTGCTCGCGCGGCACGGGACGGCCCAGGAACGGGTCGAAGCGCGCTTTGCGCTGGACGGCCGCGGCTCGGTCCGCATCATGAATCCGTTCGGGCGGATCCGCGTGACCGGCTGGGACTCGGAGAGCCTCGCGGTCTCGGGCCGGCTGGCACCCCAGGCCGGTCGCTTCTACGCGGCGGGTGACGCCCGCGTGCGCAAGCTGGGCGTCGAGGTGTCGCTGGATGAGCGGAGCGCCGGGACGGCCGACCTCGAGGTGCGCGTGCCGCGGCGCGCCAGCGTGTGGGTCAAATCGGCCACGGCGGACATCGACGTCGAGGGCGTGGACGGGACGCTCGATTTGAACAGCGTGAGCGGCACGATCCACGTGGTCGGCACCCCGCAGGACGTGACTGCGGAAACGATGGACGGCGCCGTGGAGATCGCGGGCGGCACGGGGCGCGCGCGGGCGAAGACCGTGAGCGGTGGCATCCTGCTGCGCGGAGCGAGCGAAGATCTGGGCGCGTCGACGTTGAGCGGTACGATCGTGGTGCGGGCGGCGGGTTGGCAGCGCGGCGGCACGGGTGTGCAGCGCGGCAGGTTCGAGTCGGTGACGGGCGATATCCGCTTCGAGGGTGAGGTGGGGCGGGGCGGGGTGGTGGAGCTCGAGAGCCAGAGCGGCAAGGTCGAGGTGCGCGTCCCGCCCAACACGGTCGCCGACTTCGATCTGCTCACCATCGGCGGGGTTATCACGAACACGTTGACGGCAGCGGTGCCGCAGCGGCGAGCCGCCGGCGTGGGTCAGGAGCTGCGGTTCTCGACCGGAACCGGTGGGGCCCAGGTCACAGTCCGGAGCTTCAAGGGGACTATTTTGCTGCAACCCAAATGATCACCACGCGGACGATCACCGGCTCGGTGTGCGCGGTGGCGCTGCTCACGTGCGGCGGCAGCTCGACCATGCCGCCGCCGGTGAGCGGCAATCTGCGGCTCGTGCCGGTCGCGAGCGGGCTCGCGAGTCCGCTCTATCTCACCGCGCCGCCCGGCGACGTGCAGCGGCTCTTCATCGTCGAGCAGGTGGGCCGCATCCGTATCGTCCAGAACGGCGGGCTGCTTCCAACTCCATTTCTCGATATCACCGACCGCGTGCTCTCGGGCGGGGAGCGTGGATTACACGGACCTGAACGGCGACACGCGGGTCGAACGCTACCAGGTGAGCGCCGACTCCAACGTCGCCGACACGGCGTCCCATCACCTGGTCCTGTTCGTCGCCCAGCCCTACCCGAACCACAACGGCGGGCTCGTGATGTTCGGGCCCGACGGGATGCTGTACATCGGCATGGGCGACGGGGGGTCGGGCGGCGATCCGCAGAACCGTGCGCAGAACCCGGACTCGCTGCTCGGCAAGCTGCTGCGGATCGACGTGGACGGCGGCGATCCCTACGTCAACCCGCCGAACAACCCGTACGCCGGCGGAGGTGGACGGGGAGAGATCTGGGCGATTGGCCTGCGCAACCCGTGGCGGTTCGCCTTCCTTCGATCGCACTGCTGGCCTGCTCTTCATCGCGGACGTGGGACAGAACGCATGGGAAGAAGTGGACGTCGAGCCCAGGACCCAGGGCGGCTTGAACTACGGCTGGCGGATCATGGAGGGCGCGCACTGCTATAATCCGAACCCGTGCGCCGCGGACACCGCTGGTCTGGGTCTCCTCCTGCCCGCGCTCGAGTACGACCACTCGAACGGTTGCTCGATCATCGGCGGGTTGGTCTACCGTGGTGCTCGCTCGCCCTCGCTCGCCGGCCAATATTTCTACTCCGATTACTGTTCAGGCTGGATCCGCAGCTTCACCTACGCCGCCGGGGCCGTGGCGCAACGGACCAGCTGGACCCTGAACGCCAGCCTCGGCAACGTGCTGTCGTTCGGGGAGGACGCGAGTCGGGAGCTGTACGTGCTCTCCGACGGCGGCACCGTGTACCGGCTCGCCTCGCCCTAAACCTTCCTCACCCGACCGACATCTCACTGGCAACCATCCATTGGAGGTTGCCATGCAGACCCGGATTCGTACCCTCGTCCTCGCGGCGCTCACGACCGCGTTGTTCGCAGCTCCGGCACTCGCAAAAGGCCCGCCGTGGATCTCGATCGAGCTCCCCGTCAACCCGTACGACCAGTCGATGCGCGGCGCGTTCCTCCTGGTGCACGCGTTCCATCACGGGACCGCGGTCGGTTACGTCGTAACGGGCACGGCGGAGGGGATCGTGAACGGGGAACGCCGGTCCGTGAAGCTCGAGTTCACGGAGACGTCTCGGGAGGGCGTGCACGCGCTCAAGCGGACGTGGGCGACGGAGGGCACCTGGACGCTCGTCATCAAGGCGAACCAGGGTCCGGACGACGCCGCCACGGCCGTGGTCGATCTGGGGCCGGATGGCGAGGTCGTTGCGATCCGGGTGCCCACGATGCAGCGGAACGGGTGGACCGTCCCGGCGCCCGTCTCGCTGGGCGACATCGATGCGGCGCTGCGGGCGCGCGCGGCGACGCTGGCGCGGAGGTCGTAGATTTGCCCGGGTGACCCCTGGCGTCGTGGTGACGGGAGCCTCGAGCGGCATCGGCGCATTGTGCGCGCGCGACCTTGCCGGCCGAGGCTTCCGTGTGTTCGGGACCGTGCGGCGGGAGTCGGACGCCGCGGCGCTGGCGCAGGCGGGCGTGACGCCCGTGAACATGGACGTGACCGACCAGCCGAGCATCGCCCGGGCGCGGGCCGAGGTCGAGCGCGCGCTCGCGGGCGCGCCGCTCGCGGGGCTCGTCAACAACGCCGGAATCCCGGCGGCGGGCCCGCTCGAGCTGTTCCCGCTGGACGAGCTGCGGCGCGTCCTCGAGGTGAACCTGGTGGGCGCGGTGGCCGTGACGCAGGCGTTCCTGCCGCTGCTCCGGGCGGCGCGCGGCCGGATCGTCAACATCAGCTCCGTGGCCGGCCGCTCCGCCCTGCCGTTCCTGGGCCCGTACGCCGCGTCCAAGTTCGCCTTGGAAGCGATCTCCGACAGCCTGCGCCGCGAGCTGCTGCCTTTCGGGGTGCGGGTGATCGTGATCGAGCCCGGGACCTTCCAGACGAAGATCTGGAACAAGGTTGAGGCGATGGACATGAGCCGCTATCGGGACTCGCTGTACGGAGCGGCGCTCGCGCGCGTGGCCCGGGCGGCGTTGCGCGGTGCGGAACAGGCGCCACGGCCCGACAAGGTGGCGCGCGCGGTGCGGCGCGCCCTCACCGCCCGCCGGCCGCCGCTCCGGATGGTGGTCCCGCCGCACCCGCTCGACCGTGTCGCGCTGTGGATTCCCGACCGCTGGCTCGACTGGCTGATCTATCGCTTCCTCTGGAAGAAGCGGGCCACGCCGCCGGCCGCGAAGCAGGCGGCGAACTCACAACGATCAAGCGATTGACAATTCGGGCGCCGCGGGTATGCGTTTGTCGTCGGGAGGCGAGCGATGATCGTTGCAGGTTGGAGCCGGCTGTGCGTGCTGGGCGTCGCGCTGGTGGCCTTGGCATGCAACGGCACCGAGCCACCAGGACCCCCGGCCCAGGTTGTGAAGAGCGGTGGCGACGCCCAGGCCGGGTACTTCAACACGCCCCTCGCGATGCCCTACAGCGTCACCGTGAGCGACGCGAACAACCGCCCGGTGCCGGGTGTCTCAGTGGACTGGGCGATCGTTACCGGCGGGGGCAGCCTCAGCTCAAACCCGAGCGTCACGAACGCGAGTGGAGTCGCGACCACGACTCACACCTTGGGCTCGGCCACCCTCTATGTGGTGACCGCCACCGTGGAAGGTCTGCCCTCGGTCACGTTCACGGCGACGGCATCCGCCCCGCCCTGAACGTAGCGTCAGGCCACCTTGCCGATCGGTAACCTCCGCACCCGCTTGCCCGTCGCCGCGAAGATGGCGTTGCACACCGCGGGGGCGATCGGGCCGACCGACGGCTCGCCGATCCCGCCCTGGGCATCGCTCGACGGCACGATGTACACCTCGACCGCGGGCATCTCGGGAAGCCGCAGCATCGGGTAGTCGTCGAAATTCCCCTGCTTCACCCGGCCCCGCTCGATCGTGATCTCGCCGTACAGCGCCGCCGTGAGCCCGTAGACGATCCCGCCCTGGAGCTGCGCTTCGATCGTGTCCGGATTCACCACGGGACCGCAGTCCACGGCGCACACGACGCGATGCACGCGGACCGTGCCGTCGGGGGCGACGGAGACTTCCGCCACCTGGGCGCACGTGGTGGGGGCCCATTCCGCGAGGGCGATGCCGCGGCCCCGTCCCGCGGGGAGCGGCGAGCCCCAGCCGGCCTTCTCGGCGGCGAGCTCGTCGCAGAAGCATTCCGTGACGAACGCGTTCTGCGAGATCCCCACCGAGCGCCAGAAGCCACGCGGGATCGGCAGCAGATCCACCGCCACTTGGTCCACGAGAACGTTGGGGATCGCGTACGGCAGGTTGGCCGCGCCGTCGATGAGCGTGCGGTCGATGCCCTTGTCGAGCGGCCCGAACTTGAGGAGGATCGGTGGGGCGACGATCCGGTGCGTCCACGCCACCGCGTTGCTGGCGGCGTCGAGCCCGGCCGCGAACCGGTTGTAGGTCGCCGGGCGGTAGAAGCCGTGGCGCACGTCGTCCTCGCGCGACCAGATCACCTTCACCGGCGCACCCACCGCCTTCGAGAGGCGCACTGCCTCCGACACGAAGTCCGGCTCCAGCCGCCGGCCGAACCCGCCGCCCAGGAACGTCGTGTGAATCCGGACCTTCTCCTTGGGCAGCCCGGAGAGGTCGGCTGCCACTTCTTGGGCGCGCGTCTGGTTCTGGGTCGGCGCCCACACGTCGCACCCGTCGGGGCGGACCTGGGCCGTGCAATTCATCGGCTCCATCGTGGCGTGGTGCAGGAACGGCACCTCGTACACCGCCTCCACGCGCTTCGCGGCCCTGGCCAGCGCGAGCGCGGCATCCCCGTCCTTGCGGGCCTCGACGCCGGGCTGCTCGGCGAGGCGCGCGAAGTGGGCCCGGATCGCGTCCGAATCGAGCGACGCATTGTCGCCATCGTCCCACTCGATCTCGAGCGCGCGCCGGCCGGTGACGGCCTGCCAGTAGGTGTCCGCGACCACGGCGACGCCCGCCGCGCATCCCGCGGCCCACGCCCCGTTCGTGCCCGTCCACGGGCTTGCCTCGAGCGACACGACGTGGCGGACGCCCGACACCGCTTTCGCGCGCGCCGCGTCGAAACGCTTGATCCGGCCGCCGAAGACGGGGCACCGCTCGATGCTCGCGACGAGCATTCCGGGGACCTGCACGTCGATGCCGAACACGGCGCCGCCGTCGACCTTCGGCGGGGTATCGAGCCGCCGCACCCGGGTGCCGATGAGCCGGAAGTCTTTCGTCTCTTTGAGCGGCGGGTTCTCGGGGACGGGGAGGGTGGCGGCCTTGCGGGCGAGGGCGCCGTAGCCGAGCCGGCGCCCGCTGGCCTCGTGCACGACCGTGCCTTGCTCGGCGCGGCACGTGGAACGGTCGACCCGCCACGTCTCCGCCGCCGCGGCCACGAGCATCGCGCGCGCCGTCGCACCGGCCTTGCGCAGCGTGTCCCACGACGTGCGCACGCTGCGCGAGCCCCCTGTGGACATCGGACGCGACCACGCCGCGGGGTTCTCCGGTACCGGCCCGAGCCGGACCTTGGACCAGTCGGCCTCGAGCTCGTCCGCGAGAATCATAGCGAGCGCGGTGTGCGGCCCCTGGCCCATCTCGGACTTGTCGATCGTCAGGGTGACGCTGCCGTCGGTGCCCACGCGAAGCCACGCGTTGGGGGCGAACGGAGCGTCCGCAGACTCGGGCTGCCTCGCGGCGCGCGCGGGAAGGTAGAACGCGATAAGGAGACCGGTGCTCGTTTGGACGAATTCGCGGCGGCTGATCTGCGCAGACGTCCTCATGTCAGACCTCGAGAATCCGGAGATTGGGCGTGGGGGTCCCGCGGAGCGACTGCGTCTTTTTGTCGCGTAGCGGGACCCCCACGCCCAATCACGTCACACCACCTTCCCGATCGGCAACTTCCTGATCCGTTTTCCTGTCGCCGCGAAAATCGCGTTGCACACCGCGGGTGCAATCGGCGGCGTCCCCGGCTCCCCCACGCCGCCCTGGGAATCGGTGCTCGGCACGATGTGCACCTCGACCTGCGGCATCTCGGCGAGTCGCAGCATCCGGTAGTCGTGGAAGTTGCTCTGCTGCACGCGGCCTTTCTCGATCGTGATCTCGCCCCACAGCGCCGCCGTCAGGCCGTACACGATGGCGCTCTGCATCTGCGCCTCGACGATGTCCGGGTTCACCACCGGTCCGCAGTCCACAGCGCACACCACGCGATGCGCGTGCGGGGCGCCGTCCGAGTCGACCGAGACCTCGGCCACCTCCGCGACGTAGGTCTCGAATGACTTGTACACGGCGATCCCACGGGCCCGCCCCGTCGGGAGCGGCGTGCCCCAGCCTGCCTTGCTCGCGGCGAGGTTCAGCACACCCAGGTGACGCGGCGCCTTGCCCAGCAGGTCGCGGCGGTATTCATACGGGTCCTTCTTGGCCGCCTGGGCCAGCTCGTCGATGAAGCTCTCGACCACGAACGCGTTGAACGAGTTGTTCACCGAGCGCCAGAAGCCGACGGGGATGCCGGTGTCGGTCAGGACGTAGTCCACGTGCACGTTGGGGATGGTGTACGGCATGCCGACGCCGCCCTCCACGGCCTCCCCATCGAGCCCGTCTTTCACCGTGTCGGGGAACACGCGCGCCATGATCGACGGCGCTACGATGCGGTGCGTCCACGCCACCGGCTGGCCGGACGCGTCGAGGCCGGCCCGCAACGCGTGACGGCACGCGGGACGGTACTGGGCGTTCCGGATGTCGTCTTCCCGGGACCAGATCACCTTGACGGGAGCGCCGACGGCCTTGGACGTCTCGAGCGCTTCCTGGAGGAAGTCCAGCTCGAAGCGTCGGCCGAAGCCGCCGCCCAGATACGTGGTGTGCACGTTGACTTTCTCGAGCGGCACGCCGCCGATCTTGGCGCCCAGACCCTGGGCCCCGGTCTGGAACTGCGTGGGCGCCCAGATGTGAACTTCGGTGGGGCGGACATGAGCGGTGCAGTTCATCGGCTCCATGGTGGCGTGCGCGAGGAACGGCAGCTCATACACCGCGTCGAGCTTGGTCGGGGCAGTCGGGAGCGCGGCGTCCGGCGCGCCGTCGTGGCGCGCCACGGCTCCCGGTTGCTCGGCGCGCTGCGCGAAGAGCTGGGAGATCGTGGCACTCGAGACGCTCGCGGTCGGTCCTTCGTCCCATGTGATCTCGAGCGCGTCCCGCCCCTTCTTGGCGGGCCAATAGCCATCGGCCACGACCGCCACGCCGGACGAGATCTGCTCGATGTGACGCACTCCGGGCACGGCCTTCGCCTTGGTCGCGTCGAAGCTCGCCACCTTGCCGCCGAACACGGGACAGCGCGCGATCACGGCGACGAGCAGGCCCGGCACCTTCACGTCGATGCCGAATTGCGCCGCGCCGTCCACCTTGGGGGGCGTATCGAGCCGCGGCACGCGCGTGCCGAGGATCGTCCACTCCTTGGGGTCCTTGAGGGGAACGTCGTGCGGCAACGACACCGTGGCTGCCTTCGCGGCGAGCTTGCCGTAGGTGAGGCGCCGCTTGCTGGCGGTGTGGATCACGGCGCCCTTCTCGGCGCGACACTCGGACTTGCTGACACCCCACGTCTCCGCCGCCGCAGTGACGAGCATCTCGCGCGCCGCCGCGCCCGCCTTGCGGAGCGGGGTGTAGGCCGCGCGGACGCTGGTGCTGCCGCCGGTGCCCTGCATGCCGAACATGGGATTGGTGTATGCCTTGTCCGCCGGCGCAAACTCGAGCCGGATCTTCGACCAGTCGGCCTCGAGCTCTTCGGCGAGGAGCATCGGCAGCGAGGTCGTCACTCCCTGCCCCATTTCGGAGCGGTCCACGATGACGAGCACGCTCTCGTCGGGATTGATGCGCAGCCACGCGTTGGGGCTGAAGGGAGCCGCGGGAGCGGGACCGAAGCGCGTGCCCGCGGGGATGTGGAACCCGATCACGAGACCGGCGCCCACGACGCCGGCCGTTTCGAGAAACTCACGCCGGGTGACTTGAGTGCGGGCGGTCATGTTACGCTCCCTGCGCCGCGCGATGGATGGCGGCCCGGATGCGTTGATACGTGCCGCAGCGGCAGATGTTGGTCATCGCCGCGTCGATGTCGGCGTCCGACGGGTGCGGGGTCTTCGCGAGCAGCGCGGCCGCGGCCATGATCTGGCCCGACTGGCAATAGCCGCATTGCGGTACGTCTTCCGCGATCCACGCCTGCTGCACCGGATGCGCGCGGTTCCGGGAGAGGCCCTCGATGGTCGTCACGCGCTTGCCGGCGACCGCGGCGACCGGCAGCACGCAGGTGCGCGTCGCGACGCCGTCCAGGTGCACGGTGCAAGCGCCGCACTGCGCGATGCCGCAGCCGAACTTCGTGCCGGTGAGCCCGAGCGTGTCGATCTTTCCTCAACAAGGGGAATGGTGAACAACGTGCATAGGCGCCCCGCGAGAGGGAAGGGGGGCGCTGCCGTCGTCTCGCGCAGAAACGGTCAGGCCGCTGGAGTGCGCTCCTTCGTTCCCCCGCTCCGCATTGCGGAGAGGGGGAAGGGGGGTGAGGTTTCCCGCGCCGTGACCACCTACGCCCGCCGCCTCGGGCTCTTCTCCGGCACGATGGCGGTCATCGGCGGCATCATCGGCGCCGGGATCTTTCGCAGTCCGCCCGTCGTGGCGCAGCGGGTCGGGACGACGGGCCTCACGCTCGCGGCGTGGGCGCTCGGTGGCGTGATCGCGCTCGCCGGGGGGCTGTGCTTCGGCGAGCTGGGCGCGCGCAAGCCGCAGGCCGGCGGCGGCTACGTCTACCTGCGCGACGCGTTCGGGCCCTTGGCGGCGTTCCTGTACGGCTGGGCGCTCCTGCTCGTGATCGCGACCGGGGCGATCGGCGCGGTGGCGGTGACGTTCGCGAACTACGTCCTCGCGCTCGCCGGTCTGCCGGACCGGCTCACGATCCCAGTCGCCGTCGGCGCCATCGCGTTCCTGACCGGCATCAACTATGTGGGCGTCAAACCCGCCGCCGTCACCCAGAACATCTTCACGGTCTTGAAGCTCGCCGCCCTCGCCGCGCTGATCGCCGCCGGTCTGCTCGCCACAACCTCGACCGCCCTCAACCGCCTGGGACCGCCCTCGACCACCCCGACAGGGGTGTGGGGGGTGGTCGTGGCTTTCGGTACTGCCCTGGTCCCGATTCTCTTCACCTGCGGCGGCTGGCAACAGACGAACTTCATCGCCGAGGAGATCGTGGAGCCCGAGCGCAATTTGCCGCGGGCGCTGGCGTTCGGCGTCGCCGTCGTGGTCGCCGTCTATCTCCTCGCGAACGTCGTCTACTTGCGGGTGTTGGGTGTCGCGGGGCTCGCCGCCAGCGCCGCGCCGGCGCATGACGTGATGGTCCGCCTGGCCGGCCCCGCGGGCGGTACGCTGATCGACACCGGGATCGCAGTGTCCACGTTCGGGTTCCTGGACTTGGTCATCCTCGTCTCGCCGCGTGTGTATCAGGCGATGGCGGCGGACGGGCTGTTCTTCGGCTGGGCGTCCCAGCTGCACCCGCGCTACCGCACGCCGGCCGGCGCGCTCGTGTTTCAAGGCGCGTGGGCCGTCCTGCTCACCCTCTCGGGAACGTACGCGGATCTGCTCGATTGGGTCGTGTTCGGGGACTGGATCTTCTTCGGTCTGGCGGTCGCGACGCTGTTCGTGTACCGGACGCGCGCGGGTGATCCCCGCGGAGTGGGCCCACCGCCTGGCGCGTTCCGCGTGCCCGGGTACCCGTGGGTCCCGGCTCTGTTCGTGACGGCGGCGCTGTACGTGGTTGCGAGCTCGGTGCGGAGCAATCCGGGGAACGCGGCCAAGGGCACGAGCCTCCTGGCGCTCGGGGTGCCGGTGTTTCTCTTGTGGAGGGCGGCACGACGCGTCGCGCCGCACGTCATCCTGTTGCCGCTCCTCGCGTCGGTGATCGGGGAGCGGGTGGCCGCGCAGGGACGAGACTGGATGTTCGGTCCTTTCGAACGACCCAACGCGGTGAACCCGGTGATCGCGCCGAGCCCGATCTCCACGTTCCTCTCTCCCGTGAACGACAGCGTCGTTCGTTGGGAGGAGTACGCCACCTTCAATCCGGCGGCCGTGGTGAAGGACGCAACGGTGTACGTCCTGTACCGCGCCGAGGACGGCGCAGGCGAGGCCAAGATCGGCCGTCGCACCTCGCGTATCGGGCTGGCGGAGAGCGGGGACGGACTGCGGTTCAGGCGCCGCGGCGCCCCGGTGCTGTACCCCGACCGGGACGCGCAGGCGCAGTACGAGTGGCCCGGGGGAGTCGAGGATCCCCGCATCGTCGAAACGGAGGACGGGGGCTACCTGCTCACCTATACCCAGTGGAACCGT